>Ga0272448_1004975_pt1 | contig 14847 bp, 10 predicted proteins | sample YNPCB0191_FD_202220 | JGI IMG/M metagenome (GOLD analysis project Ga0272448, IMG submission 202220) | Hot spring sediment microbial communities from Yellowstone National Park, WY, United States - YNP-CB-019-1 | ecosystem: Environmental > Aquatic > Thermal springs > Hot (42-90C) > Sediment...
ACGCGACATCCACCACGAAGCCGTTCTCGGTCAATCCCTTCTGCAGATACCCCGCGGTCTTCTTCTCGTCTTCGACAACCAGGAGTCGCATCAGTCTCCGACGCCCGCGCTCGCAGGACATGCGAGCCGGCCCACGCTCCTTTCGAAGTGATACGCAGCTCGCAGGAGCAGCGGCTCCGCGAAATAGTTCGCGATCAGTTGAAGCCCGATCGGCAGGCCGCGAGACGAGAGTCCGCATGGGACGGACAGGGCAGGGACGCCCGCCAGATTCGCCGGAATAGTACAAATGTCGCTCAGGTACATCGTCAGCGGGTCTCCGGTCCTCTCGCCCAGCCGGAAGGCCGGCGTGGGCGAGGTTGGGCAGAGAACGACATCCACAAGCCGAAACGCCTCCTCGAAGTCGCGGCGGATAAGCGTCCGTACGCGCGAGGCACGCAGGTAATAGGCGTCGTAGTAGCCGGAACTGAGTACGTACGTACCGAGCATGATCCGACGCTTGACCTCGGCTCCGAATCCCTCGCGGCGCGTCTTCGAGTACATCTGGACGAAGTCCCGGAACCCCGTGCTCCGGTAGCCGTAATGGACTCCGTCGTAGCGGGCGAGATTCGAGCTGGCCTCCGCTGTCGCAATGATATAGTAGGTCGCCACGGCAAACTCGGTGTGCGGGAGCGAGAGCTCGACGGTCGAGGCGCCGAGAGCCTCGAAGACCTTCACAGCCGCGCGGACGGCGCGCTCGACCTCCGGGTCCGTACCTGCGACGAAGTACTCCTTCGGCAACCCCACCCGCAATCCGCGCAGGTCCCCGTCGAGGAGTTGGACGTAGTCGGGGACGGGTTCCTTCGAGGACGTGGAGTCGCGCGGGTCGTGGCCGCTGATCACCTGGAGTAGTAGGGCCGCGTCACGGACGTCCTTTGTGATCGGTCCGATCTGGTCGAGCGAGGAGGCGAAGGCGACGAGGCCGTAGCGCGAGACCCGCCCGTAGGTGGGCTTCAGCCCGACGACGCCGCAGAGCGCAGCCGGCTGGCGGATCGAGCCGCCCGTGTCCGAGCCGAGGGCTGCGGTCGCACTTGCCGCTGCGACCGCGGCCGCACTGCCGCCGCTCGAACCGCCCGGTACGGTATCCGGACCCCAGGGGTTCCGCGTCGGCTGGAAGGCCGAGTTCTCCGTCGACGAGCCCATCGCGAACTCGTCCATGTTCGTCTTCCCGATGAACACGGCTCCCTCGGCAGCGAGGCGCTCGACGACTGTCGCACTGTAGGGCGGGACGAAGTTCGCGAGAATTCGCGAGGCGCACGTCGTAAGGATACCCTCCGTGCAGAGGTTGTCTTTGAGTGCTACGGGGACACCTGCGATCTTGCCGACGCGGTCGCCCGCGGCGAGCCTGCGATCCACCTCCTCGGCCTGCCTCATGGCAAGCTCCGGGGTGAGGCGAAGAAACGCCCCGAACTTCGGGTTCAGCTCGTGGGCACGGTCGAGTACAGCCCTTGCCGCCTCGACAGCCGAAAGCGCCCGCGCTCGGACCTTCTCGCTCAACTCGGACGCTGTGAGCTCCCAGATGTTCATGGCTCGTTCCCGCGAGGATGGGCGGTCGGAGCCGCAGGCTCGGGCGATCGGAGATCGAGGCCGGGAATCGCGACGCCGTGAGAAACGCCCGTAACGACCTTCACTTCGCGATCTCCAATCTCGAGTTCCGAACGCGCAGCACGGACCGTTCAGTCGAGTACCTTCGGGACTTTGAAGGAGTTCTCGGTCCGGTCCGGAGCGTTCTGAAGCACTTTCTCGACAGGCAGGTGTCCCAATGGCTCGTCCTCTCTGAAGACGTTCTCGCGGTCGAGTGCATGGGACGTCGGCTCCACACCGCTTACGTCCGCCTTCTTCAGCTTCTCGACATACTTCAGGATATCTCCGAGCTGCGCGGTGAAAAGTTCACGCTCCTCGTCCGAAAGCTCCAGCCGCGCGAGGAGGGCGATATGATCCACTTCGTCTCGGGATATGCTCATCGCCCCTATTTTAGCCCATAGCAGGTCGGGGTGCAACGCCGGCCTCCGGACGCCCCCGGACCGGCGGGAGCCACGAAGCGCGTTCGCGACTCAGGTGTGTATCCCGTGCTCGAATGCTCACGGGGGAGCGAGTTCACACAGGCCGCGATCTATCTCCTGCTGCCATTCGGGCCTCATCGAGACGCCCTCGCCGAGCACGAGCCAGGGTTTGTAGGCCGTGATCGGAAGCCCCTTCGAGTAATCGCGGATCGAGCGATAGACAGCTCGTCGAGCGGGTCCGGTTATCACGGCGGCGTACTGGGTGAGCGTCCAGTTGGAGTTCGGCTCCTTCTCCGGCATGATGGTCTCCCCGGCCAGGCAGATGCGGTCCGGGTACGGCACGGCTGTGTCGGCGACGATATTGAAGGCGCCCCAGAGAGTCGCGCCGCGGGCGGCCTCGGTGTTCGTAAGCTCGATGAGCCGCCGGTGCCGTCGGTCGGCCCCCGCGAAGTACTGCCAGTCCACCGACGTCGCCTCCGTCTCGCCCTTGAGAGCCATCGCCCGCCGCGTGCGCTCCTTCTTGAACGCGTTCAACTCCGGATCGAGGTAGCTGCACGCCGTGACGCACACGGCCCCATTCACCGTCGGCCAACGGAATGCCACGCGGCAGTTGCTTTTCTCCACCGCCACGGCGTGGAGGTGCCGATCGCACCAGAGCTGGTTGCCCGGTCCGTAGAACTCGCGGTAGCGAGTCATGAACCTGACAAGCTCGCGGATGTCCTCGAAGCACTCGTCCGGGATGAGCTCGTAGATAGGACACGGGAAGGAGCACTCCGGCTCCTCGTCGAGAAGGACAGCGCTGGAGACGCCGCCCTGGCACCATGCGACCTTGTTGTCGGCCGGGATCGGAGCCATACGCATATTCTCCACATCCTTGCGATTCGCAGGGCCCGGTACGTCGTCGCGGTTATCGCTGACCGTCACGCCCTCGCGTCCCTCGGGGAAAAAGACGTTCGTGCAGGCTTGTCTCGCTCTGGCGAGGTCGTAACGGGCGAGGTGCTTCGCGTTCACACGCCGGCTGACGAACCAGGACCAGGAGTAGAAGTACGCCGTCGCAGTCTCGTCGAGGCCCGAAGCCTCGCGGAAACCCTCTCGCTCCCCGATATGGCGGTCCAAGAGGCCGCGCATCTCCGGGAATCGCGCGTAGTTCGGCTCGCAGGCGAGCCGCTCGCGGTCGTAATCCCGGATAGCTGCTGCCAGGTCGGTATCCCCGAGCGTCGGGTAGAGCTGCCGGCAGGCCCGGAAGTCGTGCTCCATGCGTTCGATGATGTCCTTCGCTCTTGCACCGGCCTGGCGGCCGCGCTCGCGTCCGAGTTCCAACATGCTCATCGTCTGGTCTCCAAGCGGTGAATCGTCTGTGTTCAGAACATCGTAGTCGAAACCCAGCCATCGGACAAACCACAGCCGCGCAGCGCGGGTGCACGAACGCTCTCGCATGCGGCCGGCACTATTATTGCCCGGCCTCGGAGCTCCTGCCACCGTCCCAAAGAGACGACCGTCAGTAGCCGGGACGGGATGGCCTCGACTCGGAGCGGGCGGCGTAAGATCCAGCATCAGTGCCGCGGGGACAGACGAGAGAGCCGTGATGAAACACCGGGGCTCGAGCAGGGTCGTGAATCCGAGCGCGAGCCCCGCAAGTACCGGGCACAATTATCCAGATCCAGCATCAGTGCCGAACGCACGGCGGGCAATAGCCCAGGAATTCATTCCTGGGGTTCCGTAGCACGGGCAGATTTGAGATCACCGGAGTCCCGTAGGGACGGCGGAGGATCAAGGCGATTGGTTTTTCGTCGTCCCTACGGGACTCGGCTGGTTGACCTCGTGCCATCGAACCCAGGACTCCGCCTTTGGCTTCGTCCTGGGCTATTCCCCGTCGTCCCTACGGGACTCGGGGGCCGGGCTCACCCAGCAAAACTGTTCGTGCACCCGCGCGGCGCGCGAACGTTGTCACCGCAGGCCGAAGGCGCTACAATACCGTCAGGTTCTCGCGGGAAACGACAAGCAAGCCGAAAGGGACGCCGATGACGCTCAGACAGTACCTGAAAACTATCGAGCGGGAAGTGATGGCGGGCGATGCCACGGAGCACACGCACCGTCCGGCGCTCAAGGAACTGATCGAGGGACTCGCACCCAATGTCCGGGTCGTCAACGAGCCGGCGCGGATCGCCTGCGGCGCACCGGACCTCGCCGTCGTCAGGCTGCCCGAAGGTCTGAATGTCGGCTACATCGAGACAAAGGACGTCGGCGCATCGCTCGACGAGGCCGTCAAATCGCCCCAGATTCAGCGCTACCTCCAGGCACTCCCCAACCTGATCGTCACGAACTACCTCGAGTTCCGCTGGTACGCCGAAGGCAAGTACCGGACCACGATCTGGCTCGGCGTTCGCGAGGACGACGGCAAGATTGCGGTCGACGAAGCCGCGAAGGAGCGTCTGCCTGCATTGATCCAGGACTTCGTCCAGCACGAGCCGACGCCTGTGCGGAGTCCGGACGAACTTGCCGAGCGCATGGCGCGGCTCACGCACCTCATCCGGGATGCGATCGCCGAGACGCTCAAGGGGGGTAGGGCGTCGCAGTGTCTGATTGACCTGCGGGCTGCCGTCGCGACCGCGCTCGTCCCTGACATCGAGGAACAGGACAGGATCGGCGACTTCGCCGACATGTACGCCCAGACCCTCGCCTACGGGCTGTTCGCCGCCCGCTGCAACCATCGCGGCGATCCCAAGGCATTCCGGCGTTCGGACGCTGCCGCCGAAATCCCGAAGACGAACCCCTTCCTCCGAAGGTTATTCGCAACGATCACCGGGCCGGACCTGGAGGGGGAGCCTTACGTAAGCTTCGTCGAAGACCTCGTTCGAGTCCTGGCCAATGCCGATATGGCAGCCGTCCTCGAACAATTCGGCAGGCGAAAGCCGCGCGAAGACCCGGTCGTCCACTTCTACGAGACCTTCCTGGCCGCCTACGATCCGAACTTGCGAGAGACACGCGGCGTCTATTACACCCCCGAACCGGTGGTGTCCTACATCGTCAACTCGATAGACGCCGTACTGCGCGAGAAGTTCGGCGTCCTGGAGGGGCTGGCCGATACGAGCACAGTGGCCTACTGGCGGCGGGAAGGGGAGGAGCGTGTCGAGGCAAAGTGCCCGCGCGTGCTCATCCTCGATCCCGCCTGCGGGACGGGCAGCTTCCTCTATGCCATCGTGGACCTGATTCGCTCGCAGTTCGCAAGGAGCGGAAACGCAGGGATGTGGCCCGGCTATGTGCGGGAACGGCTGCTCTCGCGACTCTTCGGCTTCGAGCTGCTCATGGCACCCTACGCCGTCGCACACCTGAAGCTCGGGATGCAGCTTGCGGCTCTGGACATGACGGAGGGGCAGCGCCGCCTCTGGGCCTGCGACTTCGCCGGCGCCGAGCGACTCGGCATCTATCTCACAAACACGCTCGAAGACGCCGAAGGCACGATCAGGGAGCTCTACGGGCCCTATCGCATCATTGCTGACGAGGCCAAGGCAGCCGCCGGTATCAAGCGCGATCTGCCAATCATGGTCGTCCTCGGGAATCCGCCCTACTCCGGTCATTCAGCCAACGCAAGTTGGCGGAACGACGCAAACGGCAGGAAGGAGCCGACCTTCATCGGCCGCCTGATCAAGGACTACTATGTGGTTGACGGCCGGCCGCTCGGCGAGAAGAACCCGAAGTGGCTCCAGGACGACTACGTGAAGTTCATCCGCTGGGCACAGTGGCGGATCGAGCGCACAGGAGCGGGCGTCCTCGGCTTCATCACAAACCACGGCTACCTGGACAACCCGACCTTCCGCGGTATGCGGCAGAGCCTGATGCGGACTTTCGACGAGATCTACATCCTCGACCTCCACGGGAACGCGAAGAAGAAGGAGGTCTGTCCTGACGGCTCGAAGGACGAGAACGTCTTTGCAATCCAGCAGGGCGTCGCGATCGGCATCTTCATCAGGCTGCCAGGCGAGGGACCGCGCTCCGCCACAGTACACCACGCGGACCTCTGGGGGCTTCAGGAGCAAAAGTACAAGCGACTCTTCGAGAGCAATATCAATTCGACCCGTTGGAGGAAGCTGAACCCCAAAAAGCCGGACTATCTATTCAGCACCATTGACGCAAAGCTCAGAGTAGAGTATGAACGTGGATGGCACATCACCAGCATTATGCCGGTGAGCTCCGTCGGGATCGTGACTGCTCGGGACAACCTGACCATACACTTCAGTAAGGACGAATGCTGGGATACGGTCCGCCGGTTTGCATCTCTGCGCGAGGAACAGGCACGCCGGGAGTTCTGCCTGGGGGATGACGCACAGGACTGGCAGGTAGCTCTCGCGCAGGAGGATGTAAAGGCCAGCGGTCCGGCGCGACAGAACATACAGCCAGTGCTTTACAGACCCTACGACAGGAGGTTCACCTACTACACGGGCAAGTCAAAAGGGTTCCTATGTAGGCCCCGGCCAGAGACAATGCAGCACATGCTTGCGGGTGTAAACCGAGCCCTGGCTGTCGGCAGGGCCGGGCACGTGATTGGGTCTCCGGTATGGGACGTTGTCTTCTGCTCCCGCCACATGACAGAGTTCAACCTTTTCCGCAGAGGAGGCAACTGTCTTTTCCCCCTTTACCTCTACGCAAACAACAAGCTTCCCGCAACGCTTTTCGACTACCATGACGACCGGAGGCCGAATCTGTCGGGCGAGTTCGTTGAGCAAGTCTGCCTGCTGCTCGGCCTACACTTCATCCCCGACGGCTGCGGCGATCTGAAGAACACGCTCGGGCCGGAGGACATCCTTCACTACGTCTACGCCGTCTTCCACTCGCCGGGCTATCGGGAGCGGTACGCAGAGTTCCTGAAGCGCGACTTCCCTCGCGTCCCGCTCACGGCGGATCGGAAGCTGTTCAAGAGACTTTGTGCACTCGGCGGCGAGCTTGTGAAGCTTCATCTCCTCGAGTCGGAAGCCCTCTCGAAGCCGACCACCCGTTTCCCCGTCCCCGGCGACAACTCCGTCTCAAAGGGCTTCCCGAAGTACCTGCCGCCTGGCGGAGGAAAAGGCGACGGGCCCCCTCCAAAAAGGGGACAGTCCCCTTTCCCCCCAGAGACCGCATCCGGTCGCGTCCACATCAACAAGGATCAGTACTTCGAGTGCATCGCTCCGGAGGTCTGGGCGTTCCAGGTCGGCGGTTACCAGGTTTGCGAGAAATGGCTCAAGGACCGGGTCGGCCGCCGCCTCTCCCTGGACGATCTCGAGCACTACCAGAAGGTCGTCGCGGCCATTGCCGAGACGATCCGGCTGATGAGCGAGATCGACAAGGTCATTCTGGCATCGGGCGGCTGGCCGGACGCTTTCTCCGCACAATGACCTCGCGAGGAATCCTCCATGGCCGAAAGAGTCTCAGCGTACGATGACAACGGCGGAGCCCGGCCGGGGCATTCCGGGCACTTTTGCGAGCGTCTCCGCAACACGGGAAGCCCGACCGATCACAGCCGGGTACGAGGACGACTGGCAGCTCCGTTCCCCGATCCCCGCCCGCAAGCCTCCACCCCGCGTTTCCGAGCCTGTCTTCCATGGCCGGGTCCGCCCGAACGTGCGACGATAAAGGATGCGAATTCCACCGAGGGGCACCCGTCAACGGCCCGGCATCGAAGACCTGAGGGCGAGAAGCAGCGAGATCGAAGTTCGAGTCCCCTGTGGACGGCCCACTCTTGCAGGGGATATGCTGTGAGGAGAGCAATGGTTGGTTTCCTTGTCGTTGTCTTGTGTGGAGCGATCGGTGCAGAAGAGGAGGGTGCGGTGAAGACGATCTTCGTCTCGCCCGGCGGGAAGGATGGTGCCGTCGGAACCTGGGTCGAGCCGCTCGGGAAGCTTTCAGCAGCCCTGGCGAAGGTCATGCCGGGCGAACGCGTGGTCGTGCTCGAAGGCAGCTACGGCGAGACTGTCACCCTGCCCAAGAGCGGCGAGCCGGGCAAGCCGATCCTGCTCCTCGCCGAGGGGCGGGTCATCATCAATCCCGGCGGGGACAAGAAAGATCACGGCCACGGGATCGTCGGGCGCGACGTCGGCTGGTGGATCATAGAGGGCTTCGAAATCACCGGCCACCTACAGGGGATCAAGTTCAAAAACGGCCACGACATCACCGTGCGCAAATGCAGGATCCGTGCGGGCGGCTCGGGCCTTGCCCTCGAGGGAACGACCGCTCGCAATCTCCTCTTCGAGGACATCGAGCTTTTCGAGCACAAGAGCGGCGGCCTCGACGTCGCCAAGCCCGTCGCAATGGAGGCCGTAACTTTCCGCCGTTGCATCGCCCACCACAACGACTGCGAGGACGGCAGCGACGGCTTCGGTATCAGCCACGAGTGTACGACCAGGAACGTGCTCTTCGAGGGCTGCCAGGCTTTCTACAACGGCTCCGACGGCTTCGACCTGAGCGGCCGCAAGGGCTTCGGCCTCGAAGTCGTCGGCTGCGTCGCCCATCACAACGGTCAAAAGAGGTGGGGAGCGAACTTCAAGTGCTGGAATCCAGGCTCGAAGTTCATCAACTGCACCGCTTGGGTCACGGGGGCCGACGCGGACGGCAACTTCGAACTCATCGGGGACAATATCGAGTTGATCAACTGCACTTCCGGTGCCAACGCCGACGCCGGGATCGTGGTCTCCGGCAAGAACGCCCGGATCGTCAACTGCATTATCGCCGACGCGGCAAAGAAAGCGCTCGTCCTCAAGAAGCCCGAAGCCTCGTGCACAGCCGAAAACTGTCTGGTCTCGCACTGCGGCAGCCCCGGTGCGATCGTACCGGGCAAGTACGGCAATCTGATCGGCGACGCGGCGTTTCTCGACCCCGAGAAGGGCGACTACCGAACGCGGCGCGAGAGCGCCGCCGTAGGGAAGGGTCAGCCGGTGCCGGAGGTCGCGTCCGACGCCGACGGCCACCCGCGCCCCAAGGCCGCCCCGACGATCGGCGCCTACGAACCCCGGGACCTCGACAGGTGAAGGCACACGATCTTCACTCTCCAACCGCCATCGAATCGCAACCCATGTTCCCACGGAGTCACCATGAACGGACAAGCTCTATATCGCCGCTACTGCAAGTATCTGTGCGTGTGTGAGGACATCGGCCTCACGCTCGACATCAGCCGGATGAACTTCGACGAACAGTTCTTCGCCCGGATGGCGCCGCTCATGGCCAAGGCATACACGGCCATGGACAGGCTCGAAGCGGGAGCGATTGCGAATCCGGACGAGAACCGTATGGTTGGCCACTACTGGCTGCGTGCGCCGAGACTGGCCCCCGACTCGCAGATCGCTACCGAGATAGAGACGACTCTCGCCGCAGTCAAGAAGCTCGCTGCCGACGTGCATTCGGGGACGGTCCGTCCGGAGCTCGCGTCCCGCTTCACGGACCTACTCGTGATCGGGATCGGCGGCTCCGCTCTCGGCCCCCAGTTCGTCGCTGACGCTCTCGGCCGCGGTTCCCGCGACGCCATGGCCGTCCACTTCAGCGACAACACCGACCCCGACGGGCTCGACCGTGTGCTCGACTCCCTCCGCGAACGGCTCGACCGTACGCTCTGCGTCGTGATCTCCAAGTCCGGCGGCACACCAGAAACCCGTAACGGCATGATCGTGACCGAGAAAACCTACCAGGCGGCGGGCCTCGACTTCGCGAAACACGCAATCGCCATCACGCAACGCGGCTCGAAGCTCGACCAGTACGCGGCGAAGTGGCTAGCGCGCTTACCCATGTGGGACTGGGTCGGCGGCAGGACGAGCGAGACCAGCGCGGTCGGGCTGCTCCCGGCGGCGCTCCAGGGACTCGACATTGACGCACTGCTGGCGGGCGCAGCCGCGTGCGACGCCATCACGCGCCGCCACGACACGCCCCAAAACCCGGCAGCTCTCCTCGCTCTCATGTGGTACCACGCAACCGGCGGACGCGGCCAGCGCGACATGGTGGTCCTCCCTTACAAGGACCGTCTCGTCCTGTTCAGCAAGTACCTCCAGCAGCTCGTGATGGAATCACTCGGCAAGGAGCTCGATCTCGACGGAAAGAAGGTCGAGCAGGGCATCACCGTCTACGGCAACAAAGGCTCGACCGACCAGCACGCCTACGTCCAGCAGTTGCGCGACGGCGTGAACAACTTCTTCGTCACGTTTATCGAGGTACGCGAGGACGGCGGAGCAGCGATCGAGGTCGCCCCCGGCGTGACCGCGGGCGACTACCTGCGCGCGTTCCTCCTCGGAACACGCGAGGCTCTGAGCCAGAAGGGCCGCGAGTCCATGACCCTCAGCCTGCCGCGGGTCGACGCACGCTCCGTCGGCGTCCTCATCGCGCTCTTCGAGCGGGCGGTCGGGTTCTACGCAACGCTCGTCAATGTCAACGCCTACCACCAGCCAGGCGTCGAGGCAGGGAAGAAGGCGGCCTCCGCCGTACTCGAGCTCCAGCGAAACGTGGTCGCGCATCTTCGGAGCCTTTCCCGACCGCAGACGGCCGAGGAGATCGCCGCCGCCATCGGCAGACCCGACCAGGTCGAAACGATCTACAAGCTCCTCGAGTACCTCGCAGCCAACAGGCGGGGCGTCTCACGGCAGGGCGGCCCCGCGCCGACCGAGGCACGGTTCAGGGCGTCGTAGAGACGCGGGAGGACGAGACGAATGTGAAAAGCCGCAGCGGGACAGCCTCACGCTGGCCGCAGGCTCCGGGCCTTCGGTCCGGATCGTCGCTCCGCGGTCGTTCCCGCGTCGGCTCGGGCCGCCTCTCCGTCGGGCCGGATGGTCGTTTCCGACACTGTGCGCCGAGTTCAGGCACACGGCAACGGGGCGGCGAGAGAGCGAGAGCTTCCCGCTCGCGTTCTTCCCGGTTCCGCAGGTGCCGAAGGGGGCGGGGGCTCGGGACTGGTGGCCAGACACGGAGCGACGTACACATCGTCCTGAGTCCCGTAGGGACGACGGAAAACCAATCCCGCCGAGCCTCCGCCGTCCCTACGGGACTCCGGTGATCTCATAGCTGCCCGTGCTCCGGAACCCCAGGAATGTATTCCTGGGCTATTGCCCGCCGTGCCTTCGGCACTGATGCTGGATCTGGAGTAATTGTGCCCAGTCCCTGCGGGGCTCACGCGCGGATTCACGGCCCTGCTCGAGCCCCGGCGTTTCATCACGGCTCTCTCGTCTGTCCCTGCGGCACTTAGGTGGATCTTACGACCCCCGTCCGAGTCGAGGCCATCCCGTCCCGGCTACTGACGGTCGTCTCTTTGGGACGGTGGCAGGAGCTGCGAGGCCGGGCAATAATAGTGCCGGCCCCATGCGAGAGCGCTCGTGCACCCAGCCGCCCGCGAGAGAGGAAAAGGATTGGAAGTAAGAGTAAGATTGAGAGGATATGGTGGGCGGCCTCGGTGGAGGTCGCTTGGCACCGCGAGTACGAGAACCGCACGGAGGTTCTGGACAACGGAGATGGAGAGATGGACAAAGAACGGCTTGAGTTTCTGAAGCGGCTCTGCGAGACGCCGAGTCCCTCGGGATTCGAGCAACCCGCCCAACGGGTGATCAGGGAGCGGCTCGATGGCCTCGTTGACGAGCTCAAGGTTGACCTCCACGGCAACCTGATCGCGGCCAAGAACCCAACCGGCCCCTGCCGCGTGATGATCATCGGCCATTGCGACGAGATCGGGATGATCGTCAAGTACATCTCGGACGGCGGCTACCTCCGCGTGGATCCGATCGGCGGTGTCGATCCCAACCTTCTGCCGGGGAACCGCGTAACCGTCCACAATGCGAAGGGCGACGTACCCGGCGTGGTCGGCAAGAAGGCGATCCATCTTATGGAGCGTGAGGAGCTCGACAAGGGCACCAAGATCACCCAGGTCTGGATTGACATAGGTGCGAAGAACAAGAAGGACGCCGAGAAGGCCGTGTCGGTCGGCGACCCCGTGACGATCGAGGCTCCGTTCAGGATGTTGAGAAACGACAACGCCGCGGCGCGCGGCTTCGACGACAAGGTCGGCGCCTTCGTCGTGGCGGAGGTGATGGCGGCGCTTCACTCGAGGAAGGTCGAGGTCGCCGTCTTCGGTGTCTCGAGCGTCCAGGAGGAGCTTGGGCTTCGCGGCGCACGGACGAGCGCCTTCGGCATCGACCCCGTCGTCGGGATCGCGATAGATGTCATGCACGCCTCGGATTATCCCGGCGGCGACAAGGAGCGAACGGGCGAGGTGGTGCTCGGCAAGGGGCCGACGCTCTGTCGCGGGGCTAATATCAACCCCGTGCTCGGCGGGCTGCTGATCGCAACAGCGAAGAAGAAGAAAATCCCCTACCAGATCTCGGCGAAAGCCGGCGCGACGGGAACGGACGCAAACGCTCTCCAGATCACTCGAGCCGGCGTCGCTGCCGCCCTCGTGGAAATCCCGAACCGCTATATGCACACGCCCGTCGAGGTCGTCTCGCTCAAGGACCTGGACAACGCGATCAAGCTGCTCGTGGAGTTCATCGCCGGCCTCGAGCCGGATACGGATTTCACGCCGCGGTAGGAATTGGCAAAGTTCGCAAGTCGCAGAATGAGGTGAGATATGCCCATCTACGAGTACGAGTGCAAGAAGTGCAGCAAGCAGTTCGAGACCCTCCTTCTACCCGGTGACCAGAAGCCGGCCTGCCCGGAGTGCGGCAGCCGGGATCTGAGGAAGCTCGTCTCTCGGTTCGTCGGCCGGGCGAAGTGGCAGTTCGACATGGAGACGTGCAAGCGTTACATGCCGAAGTGCGCCCCGGATCTCTGCCGGGCCGGCATCTGCCCGCCCGAACTGCGAGAGGAACGCAAGTGAAGACGAAGCGATTGCCAGCCGTCGCCGGGACGTTCTACTCCAGCCGGAAGGCAGACCTCCTCTCGGACATTCAACGGCTCAGTCCGAAAGGACAGGCGAAGAAGCGCGTCCTCGCGGCCGTCTCGCCTCATGCGGGCTATATGTACTCCGGCGCAGTCGCGGGGCTGCTCTTCTCGAGGATCGCCGTACCCGGCAAGGTGATCATCCTCGCCCCGAACCATACAGGTTGGGGGACTGCCTGCTCCGTTTGGAGCAAAGGCTCCTGGGAGACGCCGCTCGGCGAGGCGCCCATCGAGGAAGCACTCTGCGAGAAGATACTCGCCTCGTCGAAGCTCTTCCGCACCGACGAGCAGGCCCACCTCCGAGAGCATTCCGCCGAGGTCCAGGTCCCGTTCCTGCAATACTGGAACCCGGACGTGAGGATAGCGCCGATCGTAATGGCGCTCCACAGACCCGCCCAGCTTCGCGAGGTCGGCGAGGCACTCGCCGAATGCGTGAAAGATACCGAAGACGTCCTCCTCGTCGCCAGCTCCGATATGACGCACTTCGAACCGGACGAGGACGCCAGACGGAAGGACAAGCTCGCGATCGACGCTATCATCGCTCTCGATCCCGAACGGCTCTGGAAGGTCGTGGACGAACACGACATCTCCATGTGCGGCGTCGATCCTGCCGTCGCAATGCTCTACTACGCCAAGAAACTCGGAGCGTCGCGTTCCGAACTTGTCGAGTACAAGACCAGCGGCGACGCTTCGGGCGACTACTCTCGCGTCGTCGGCTACGCTGCCATCACGGTCGAGTAGCCCCCCTTCCGTCGCCTCCGGACACTCCCCCCCAGGAGCGCCGGCCGCGGCATTTCGTATCCCGTATCCGCCGTTCCACGCCCGCTACGGCGAGGGACAAACCGCCGCGCTACCGATCGCTCGAGACAAGATGCCAATGCGGAACAGACCACGTTTCAGACGCACGAGCCAGCGACGCGGGCAACTCGTTCGCAAGAACCCGCCGAAATGCGTATCATTGGACCTGTGGAGGATTCCAAAACCGGCAGAAAGCGTGAGGTCGTAGCGTGATCCGCCATACGGCCAGGCACCCCGGCCACGCCGCGCCCCTGAGTGCGGCAGCGCCCGGACGGCGATCCCGATCGAGCTGGGCAGAAAGCGAGAGGTCACGCGGTCGTGCCTGGCGTTCCGTCGCTGGCGCCTGACAAGTCTTCTCGGAGGGAGGTATGCGTCTCGAAGTGATCGATTCGATGGATTGGAGCTACCCGGATTCGCAGGTCTCGGACAGGCCGAGGCGGACGGTGCAACTGGAGTCCGCGCGCGGGGCTCGGCCCGGCTTCCAGCTTCTCCTGGCGGACGTCCCAGAGGGAGCGCCTGTGCGCGTCAGTATCGGCCCATTGAAGTGCAAAGGTGGCGGGCTGCTGCGCGAGGCCGAGAGCTTCCATCTCCTGAGCGTCCCCGTCGAGGAGAACACGGGGTTGCACGGCTTCACCAACGAGGCGGACAAGAACGAATTCGTCACACGCCGGGCGCCGTTCCGCGTTTACGATGTCGTCCGTCCCATGCCGGGGGAGTCGCCCGCCCTCGCTGGGACCAACTCGTTCCTGGTGCAGTTCCACGTGGGGCCGAGCGCCCGGCCCGGAACCTACTCGGGGACGGTAACGCTCTCGGCCGGCTCCGAGTCCGCGACGATTGCGGTCTCCCTCCGGGTCCACAGAGCGACGATCCCGGCCAAGGGCCACCTCAAGGTGACCAACTGGTTCAGCCTCGACAATATGGCCACCCACCATGGCCTGAAGCCCTGGTCGCCTGCCCACTGGACGATGATCCGCAAGTACGCCGAGCTGATGCGTCGCAACCGGCAGAATATGTTCTGGGTACCGCTCGGTTATATCGCCGCCCGAAAGGGTAAAGACGGAAGGTGGCGGTTCGACTTCGCCCGCTGGGAGCGGACGATCCGGACCTTCCTGAGCGCGGGGCTTACCTGGAT
>Ga0272448_1004978_pt1 | contig 14845 bp, 14 predicted proteins | sample YNPCB0191_FD_202220 | JGI IMG/M metagenome (GOLD analysis project Ga0272448, IMG submission 202220) | Hot spring sediment microbial communities from Yellowstone National Park, WY, United States - YNP-CB-019-1 | ecosystem: Environmental > Aquatic > Thermal springs > Hot (42-90C) > Sediment...
ATCGTCGCAAACTGAAACGGGCGGCCTGAACGAAAATTTTTGCTCCCCCTCGGGAGGGAGCAAAGGGAGACAACGACAACAACCAACAACCAAAAGCGGACAGATCATTTGTTACCAAAAGCGGCCAACTTCATTTGTTATCGCCAATCAAATCCCACATCCAGAAGTTTGTTGGTAGTGTTTGCCAAATGTCGCTCGCGGCCCAAACCGGGTTGACCTTGTTGGTTGTGGTCGGACCACCGCGACTCCGTTCCTTCTGCTTGTCTAAAACTCTGGCCCTTCCGTCCGGTGTTTCGCAATCGCCATACATAACAGTGGACGAGCGGTGGAACAGAGAAGGCCGTCGCATCCTTCGCGGCCGCTGCCCCACTCACAACTGACTACTTCGCAAACTCCATGACCCGGGTCTCGCGCACCACGGTGACTTTGATTTGACCGGGGTATTGCAGTTCTTGCTCGATCTTGCGGGCAATCTGCCGGGCCAGTTCGACCGCCCCGTTATCGTCCACGCGGTCGGGCTGCACCAACACGCGGATTTCGCGTCCGGCCTGCAACGCGTAGCTTTTCTCCACACCGGGGAAACTGTTGGCAAGCGCTTCGAGTTTTTCGAGTCGTTGGATGTAGAGTTCCATGCTTTCGCTGCGCGCTCCGGGACGAGAGGCGCTGATGGCGTCGGCGGCGCTGATGAGCGTGCCATAAATGGTTTGCGTCTCGGTCTCATGGTGATGCGAGGCGACCGCCTGGCAGACTTCATCGGATTCCCCGTGTTTTTTCAACAAGCTCGACCCGATGGCAGCATGGGAGCCTTCAATCTCGTGATCCACCGCCTTGCCAATGTCGTGAAATAATCCGATCCGTTTGGCCAGCGGTTGATTCAATCCCATCTCCGCTGCCAACATCCCGGCCAGATGCGCGACCTCAATGGAGTGTTCGAGCACGTTCTGAGCATAACTGTGACGGAACCGCAATCGTCCCAGCATTCGCATCAGGTCGGGATGAACTCCCACGACGCCGGTGCGCGCCAGAGCCTCCTCGCCGCACTGGCGGATGGTTTCCTCCAACTCTGCCTGCGCCTTGGCGACCTCCTCCTCGATGCGGGCTGGATTGATCCGTCCGTCCGCCACGAGCCGTTCCAGAGTGATCCGCGCCACCTCCCGCCGAACGGGATCAAACGCGCTCAGCACCACCGCCTGCGGCGTGTCGTCAATCAGCACGTTGACACCCGTAGCCGCTTCGAACGCGCGGATGTTGCGGCCTTCCCGTCCGATGATGCGGCCTTTCATTTCCTCGCTGGGCAGGTTCAGTGTGCAGGTGGTCGCCGTTTGAACGTGACTGGAGGCGCACCGCTCGATGGCGATTCCGATCAGCCGTCGCGCTTCGCGTTCCGCGTTTTCGCGCGCGCCTTCGACCAGACGGCGCGCCATGCTGGCTGCGTCGGCTTGGACCTGTTGCTCCAGTTGCGACAACAGCGTCGCTTTGGCCTGCTCGACGGTAAGTCCGGCAATCCGCTGCAGTTCCTGCTGCGAAAGCCGTTTCAACTCTTCCAGTTCGTTTTGCAACTGGTGCAATTCGCGTTCGCGCTCGATCATCGCAAGCTCTTTTTTCAGTGTTTCCTCCGTCTTGCGTTCAAGCAATTCCGCCTTGTGATCCAGCGCGGTTTCACGCTGCGCCAGACGCCGCTCGGTCTCGGAGATTTCTTGCCGCCGCTCGCGAATCTCGCGGTCCAACTCCTCGCGCGCTTTCAGGAGCTGTTCCTGCGCGGCGGCCAACACGTTGGTGGCAGTCTGCGCCTGAGTTCGAGTGCGCCTCCCCTGGAGGGCGGCTCCGATGGCCGCGCCCATCAGCAATGCGACCAGCCCGATGATGAGTTCATTCATGGGACAGTCCTTCGGCAGTTTTCGATTCTGGTTTCGGTGACAATGAAATCCATGCGAACATCGTGCGGTTCCGACGGAACCTCCTCGATCAACTGGAAATCGTAGGCCAGCCCGATCTTGACGCCGCGCGCCCCGCACAACAGTCTGTCGAAGTGTCCAATTCCGCGACCGAGCCGATTCCCGCGCGGATCAAACGCCAGTCCCGGCACAAGCCACACATCAATGTTCTCCGGTGGCACTGGCCGGATCGCTTCGCGGCGCGGCTCCAAAATTCCCCATCGTCCTTCCCGCAACTCGTCGTCAAAATGTCGCAACTCCGAGCAAAAATACCGCTGTTTGGTCGGATCAAAACTTGGCACGCAGACGTGCCGGTGTTCCGCCAACAGGGCGCGCAGCAGCCCGTGCGTATGCACCTCGGTTCCGAACGACACAAACCCCATCAACCACTGCGCCGACTGCACCTGGGGTATCCTTGCCACTCGACGGCACACACGCGCACTGCGCGCTTGCGCGTCGGCCTGGCTGAGGGACGCCAGCAGGGCGCGCATTTGTTGACGCAACTCTATTTTTGTTTTTGCAGGAGCCGTTTCCATTGTTCCATTCGCTCACGAATTTTCAGTTCGAAACCCTGGTCGCTCGGTTCGTAATATGGCTTCGTGGTCGGTACATATTGTTGGCCCACGATATGCCCTTCGAAGTCGTGGGCATACTTGTAGCCGGTTCCGTGGCCCAGCCGTGCCGCGCCCTTGTAATGAGCGTCGCGGAGGTGATCTGGCACTGGCAGGGTGCGCCCATGTTCCACGTCGGCCTTCGCGTCCCAGATCGCGCGAGCGCTCGCATTGGACTTCGGCGCCGTGGCGCAGTAAACGGTGGCTTCGGCCAGCGGGAGTTCTCCTTCGGGCCAGCCGATGAACTCCACGGCGTGATGAGCGGCCACCGCCAGCACCAGCGCGTGCGGGTCCGCAAGGCCGATGTCTTCGGCAGCCAGAATCACGATTCGGCGCGCGATGAAGCGCGGGTCCTCGCCGGCCACAATCATCTTGGCCAGCCAATAGAGCGCGGCGTTCGGATCGCTGCCGCGCACGGATTTGATGAAGGCGGAAATGGTATCGTAATGCTCGTCTTCATCCGCGTCGTAAACGACGGCCTTTCGTTGGATGGATTCCTCGGCAACGGCTTTGGTGACGCGGCCGTCGGCGCTGCTGAGGGCGCCGATCTCCAGCGCGTTGAGCGCCTTACGGGCGTCGCCGTCGCAAGCCGTGGCGAGAAACTCCAGAGCGTCGTCGTCGGCCCGGTAGTGTTCGCGCTCGACGGCACGCCGCAACAGGGTCTTGATGTCGTCGGGCGTCAGTGGTTTGAGTTGGAACACCTGCGAGCGCGAAACCAGAGGAGAATTGATGTAGAAAAAAGGATTGTGTGTCGTGGCTCCGATGAGGCGGACGGTACCGTTCTCGACATCCGGCAACAAGACATCCTGTTGGGCTTTGTTGAAGCGGTGGATTTCATCAATGAACAGGATGGTCCGCTGACCGGTGGTGGCAAGGCGATTCGCAGCGGCGGCGATGACACGCCGAAGGTCGGCCACATTGGATTCGACGCCGCTGAGGCGCTCGAATTTGGAGCGGGTCGCGTTGGCGATGACGGTGGCCAGGGTTGTTTTCCCGGTGCCGGGCGGCCCGTAAAGGATGATCGAACTGATGCGGTCGGCTTGGATGGCGCGCCAGAGGAGTTTGCCGGGAGCCAAGATGTGTTGTTGGCCGACAAATTCCTCCAAGGTCTGGGGACGCATGCGAGTGGCCAACGGGACGGTGGAAGCAGCCGGGTTGGGAGCCGCTTCGGAAGCGGTTTTTGCGGACTGTCGGTTGAACAGGTTCTCGGTCATCAGCGTTGCGCCTGGAGAGCTGACCGAGGCGAGGGGAAATGAAATACCCCACCGTAATGCCGCTGGAACGGTATCTTTGAACCCCTCAATAAAGGGGTGCTCTGTCGGTTGTTTTCTGGCTGCCCCTTGCGGGGTGTGCCGCGGACAACCGAACTCCGAGCTCCGTTATTTAACGGTGTTGGCTCAAAGAATTTTCGTTCTTGGCGAACATGGCAGGGTATTTCGTAATGGTCTTCCTTCCAAAGAACACGCGGGGCGATGGTTTCTCGCTCCGCCATATTTATAGTCCATCGGTCTCTCCGACCGCAAGTGCCAAAGCATCGTTTCGATGTTTTTTTTCACTTCAACCCCGCCTCAACCTGTCAGCTCTCACGTATTTCACAGGGCAGCATTTTCTCAAGCTGCCGTTTCATTTGTTCATGCATGGCGTTGACTTCCGCGTCGGTCAACGTACGGTCGGCGGCGCGAAACGTCAGCGAATACGCCATGGACTTTTTCCCCGAAGGGATTGGTCCTCCATGGAAAATATCAAACAACTGCACGGATTCCAAGTATTTCGTGCGACATTTTTCGATGGCTGCCAGCACGTCGGCATGCCGCAGCTCTTCGGGCACCAGCAAGGCCATGTCGCGCACCACCGAGGGGAACCGCGGCAACTCGCGGAACTGTTTTTCCTTTCGCGTGGGCGGCGGCACGTCCACTTCCGCCACATACACCGCATCCCGCAAATCCATCTTGCGGGCCTGTGCGGGTGGAATTTCTCGAATCTCGGCGTCCATCCCCAATTCCTCCAGCACGCCCTTCAGATCATAATAGTCCACCTTCTCCGTCCGTTGCCAGTCGCCCGGCGATCGGCGACCTGTCATCGCCAGCGCCAACTTGAGCGATTCCTTCCCGTCGGAACCGAACACGCGCCCCAGCTCGAACAGTTTCACGTCGTATTGCTGGCGGGAGACGTTCGTGCGCAGATTTTGCAACAATCCGGGCACGAGGCTGCCGCGCAATGCCGACATTTCCGCGCTCACGGGGTTCCGCAACTTCAACGGTCCTTCCGAAACCATCGTGGAATTCATTGCCTCGTGAAATCCGAGCGCGGTCAAAATCTCCCGAATCCGGCGACACGCGTCCCACCTCGCATCGTACTCGGACACCTGCGCGGTGCTGGGCTGCATCGCGGCGGGAATCTTTTCCACGCCGTACATCCGGCACACTTCTTCGATCAAATCCGCTTCGCGCCCCACATCCACGCGGAACGACGGGACTTCCACTTCGCAACCGGTTGGCTCCTCTCTCGTAAGGGTCATTCCGAGTCGCACGAAAATCTGTTTCACCGTGGCCGGCGGCACTTCCACCCCGAGCAGCCGATGAACCTGGGAGTAGCGGCAGCTCACGCGGCGACGTTGGATGGGCCGCGCCAGCACGTCAATGAGGCCGCGTGTGACACGACCACCGGCCAACTGTTGAATCAGGGCGCTGGCCCGCAGGCTGGCAAACACAAGGCCTTCGATGTCGGTGCCGCGTTCAAATCGGTAGCTGGACTCGCTGGACAAGCCGAGTCGCTTCGAGGTGCGACGGATGTTGGGCGGATGAAAATAGGCCGATTCCAACAGCACATCGGTGGTGGCATCGCTGATCTCGCTGTTCTTGCCGCCCATGATGCCCGCCAACGCCACCGCCCGCTCGGCATCGGCAATCACCAACATCTCCGAGCTTAACTCGTGCTGGCTGTCGTCAATCGCCACGTAAGGCTCACCGTCGGCGGCGCAACGCACGATGATCCGCCGGCCACGCAGCAAATTGTAATCGAAGGCGTGCAGGGGATGACCGCACTCCATGAGCACATAATTGGTCACGTCCACGACATTGTTGATGGACCGCAATCCCACTCGCTCCAAGGTTTGTTTCATCCAGAGCGGGCTGGGCGCAATTTTCACCCCGCGAATCAGACGCGCCGTGTATCGCGGACACCATTCGGGCGCCCTCACCTCCACCGTGCAATATTGGGTCGTCTCCTCTTCAGCTTCCACCAGATCAATGCTCGGTAGTCGCAAGGGATTCCCCGTCAGCGCAGCCACTTCCCGTGCAATCCCGATCACGCTCAGCCAATCGGGCCGATTCGGCGTCACCTCAATCTCGAAGACGGTGTCCGCCGCTCCGAGATACTCGGAAAACCGTTTCCCCACCGGCGCTTCCGCGGGAAGGATCAACAAACCGTCTTCCCCTTTGGGCAAACCCAGTTCCTCCGCCGAACACATCATCCCCTGGGAAACGACGCCACGCAGCTTCGCCTCTTTGATTGTGAACCCCGCAGCCAACGTCGCGCCGGGCAGCGCCAGCGGAACCTTGTCGCCGACTTTGTAATTTTTCGCGCCACAAACAATTTGCCGTTCCGTCTGACCATCGGTGACGCGGCACACAGTGAGTTTGTCCGCGTTGGGATGTTTTTCGCTGGAGAGGATTTGCGCCACAACGACCTGGTCGGGAATGTTGCCGCCGAACGATTGCACATCCTCAACCTCCATCCCCGCAAACGTGAGTTTCTCCGCCAGTTGTTGTGGCGACCAATCAAAGTCCACGTATTGTTTGAGCCAGTTGTAGGTGAATCTCATCTCGCGCCTTCCTGGGTGGCCCGCTGGAGAGTCTTTGAGCGCGAAGCCCGGCGGGCCGTTTGGTTCAACTTCGCTTTCGCTTCGCAGCCTCTGACCACCTGGGAGATCAACATTCGTGCGCCACGCCGCCGCAGGGCGCGTCGCATCGCGGCGCGCCATTGGCGGTAGCCAGGCAGGTTCTCGAAGTTCTTCGACAGATAAATGTGGCGCACTTCGTGTCCAAACCCCTGGCTGCGGAAAAACTCCAGCGCCTCGGCGTTGGCCTCATCAGTATCTACCAACATCATTCGCGCGTCGTGTCGGATAAATCGTTTTGTGAGCTGATGAACCATGCGCGCGCCGATGCCGTGTCCCGCATATCGCGGAGCCACTCCCAACCAGAGCAACCACCCGTAGCGCCAGGCGCTGCGGGGTTTTTGCATCAGAGTGCCCAGAGCGAATCCCACCACGCGGCCGCTTTCGCTCTCCGCCACCAAACAAAACTCGCCGTCGGTGCCGAAAAGCTCGGTGATTTCATACTCGTCCCAAGCGCGGTACAACGTCGGCCATTTCTCTGCCGTGAACAATCTCTGACCGATGTCAAAGACCGCCGGCATGTCTTCCAACCGCATCTCACGGATGATCACGTTCAGACCGAGCGGTTGGCGGTTCGGTTTTTTTCTCATCCACGCACCCTCTCAGGAAACGCCGTGCTCGACGTTTCTTCGTCACGGGACCAACACATATTGTTCCGCCGGCAAACCGCAAATCGGGCACTTTCCCCTCGGTTTCCCGATCTCGACATGGCCACAGACCGGACACAGGTAAAGCTCGGCCGCATCCAGGTCCCGCCCTGCTCGCACCGCTTCCAATGCCCTTGTGTAGAGCCGGGCATGAACCTCTTCGGCGGCCACGGCATAGGCAAACATGGTCTTGCCGCGATGATGATCCTTGTTCGCCTGTTCCAGCATGGGCGGGTACATCTCCTTGAATTCGTAGGTCTCACCGGCGACTGCTTCCTGAAGGTTCTCCAGCGTGGAACGGATGCCTCCCATCGCCTGCAAATGCCCGTGCGCGTGAACCGTCTCCGCCTCCGACACGGCGCGGAACAACCGTGCCACCTGCGGGAAGCCATCCTTTTCCGCCTTCTTCGCAAACGCCAGATACTTGCGGTTTGCCTGGCTCTCGCCGGCAAACGCCGCTTTCAGATTGTCGTTGGTTGTTGGCATGATTCTCCTTTCTCAGAATTGCTCCAAAAATCGGACGTCGTTTTCCGTGAAGAGCCGGATATCGCTGATGCCGTACTGGATCATGGCGAGCCGTTCGATGCCAAAGCCGAAGGCCCAACCGGTGTAAACGTCCTCGGGATAACCGACGGCCTTGAACACATTCGGGTCCACCATTCCGCAGCCGGCGATCTCAATCCACTGCTTGCCGCGCGCGCGAAAATGCGGTGTGCTCAGATCAATCTCAAAACTCGGCTCCGTGTAGGGGAAGAAATGCGGCCGGAACCGTACCTTCGTGTCCGGGTCAAGCAGTTGCTGGAAGAAAAACTCGACCGTGCCTTTGAGGTCGGCCACGCTCACGTTGGAGTCCACGTACAACCCCTCGATCTGGTGGAACATCGGGCTGTGGGTCGCATCGGGATTGTCGCGTCGAAACACGCGGCCGGGCGCGACGATGCGGATCGGCGGTTTTCGTTTCAGCATCGTTCGGATTTGGACCGGTGAGGTGTGCGTGCGCAACAGATAGCGGCCATATTGCGGATGCGGCGGCAGGTCCACGTACAACGTGTCCTGAATGTCGCGCGCGGGATGATCGGCAGGGGTGTTCAATGCGTCAAAACAATGCCATTCGTCCTCGATCTCCGGGCCGTCTTCAACGGCAAACCCCAACCGTCGGAAGATCGCCACCGTTTGCTCGAAAACCTGGGTCAGCGGATGCAGCCGGCCCATCCGATGTCGGCGTCCGGGCAATGTGGTATCCATCGCAGAACGGCTGGATGCCGCCTGCGCCTCTAGGTCGGCCTGTTTGGCTTCGATGGCAGCGGTCAGCGCCGTTTTGACTTCGTTGGCGAGCTTGCCGACGCGCGGCCGGTCTTCCTTCGGCAACGAGCCGAGTTGTTTCATGGCGGCGGTGATGAGGCCCTGCTGGCCGAGGTATTTCGCCTTGATTTGAAGCAAGGCCTGCGCGTCGCCGCAAGCCGCGATCGCCGTCTCCGCGTCGGCGCGGATGGATTGAAGTTGTTGTTCCAGTTCTGTCATAAGCCCGGCATCTTATACCAAAAACGCCTTCACCGCAGCCAGAACTTGTTCGACGGTCACTTGCGCCATGCATTCCATGCGCGGCCGATGATCGCAACGCTCTTTCAGACAGGGAGAACACGAGAGACCGGCACGAAGGATGACGTGTTGCCGGCCATACGGACCGGTCAGCGATGGATCGGTGGGGCCAAAAATGGCCACCACCGGCGTGCCGACGGCAGCCGCCAGATGCATCGGGCCGCTGTCGTTGGTGACGACAACGGCGCAACGCGCGTAGAGTTCGGCCAATTCCAACAAGTCGGTTGTCCCAGCTTTGTTTTGGCAGCCCTGCGCGATGCGTTCGAGGCGGACTCGTTCCGTGGCTGAACCGGTTAGGACGATTCGTTCGCGCGGCAGCCGACGGATCATCTCCGCAAAGCGGTCATCTCCCCACAGTTTCGTCGGCCAGCGTGCGGACGGATGAATTGCAATCCAGCCTTCGTTCGTTGTCCTGCTGACGCCGAGCGGAAACTCGACACGCGCGGCGGGACAACCGAGGTGGTCGGCGGCCTTGAGGTAACGATCCACCGCATGGCATCGCGGCACTGTCACCACCTCGTTGTAAAACAGTCGCGAGCCTTCGCGGGCGTCGCTGAGTCCGATGCGGCGCGGAGCGCGCGTGCTCCATGTCATCAAACCGCTGCGGAGGAGTCCTTGCAGGTCAAGGGCGATTTCAAAATGCGTTTCCCGCAGGCGGCGGAGCAGTTTGGGAAAGGCGCTCGGGTCGTGGCGCTGAAACGGGATCACCTCATTGACGATGGGGCTACGTCGGAGCAGGGAGCCAAGCGTGTCGTTCAACACCCAGGCGATGTACGCATTGGGGAAGCGGTTGCGGAGGCGGGCCACCGTTGGCAACGCCTGCACCACGTCCCCCAGCGAACTGGGTTTCACAATCAGGATGCGGGAGGCGCTCACTTGCCGTGTTCGAGCCGTTCGGCGAGAGATTTCGGCAGACCGGCGTCGCAAATTTTTTTCTGGGTGAGCCGGTAGTCGTAGGACACGCGGTGCAGAACGACCAGGCCGGTGGCCGGCTCGTAGGTGACGTAGGCAGCGTCGGGATTACGGTCGCGGGGTTGGCCGATGGAGCCGGCGTTGATGAAGTATTTTTTCCCGACCTCGATCTTGATCTGTCCGTACATTCCTGCTTGAAACCCCAGAGCCGATCGGATGAAGGCCACGGGCACGTGGGTGTGACCGTTGAAGCAGACCGCAGTCCGCTGGTAATTCATGCTGGCGGCGGCAGCAAGCCGGTCAAACACGTACGCCCATTTCTCCGGCAAATCGAGCGTGGCGTGCACAATGGTAAAGGAGTTGATCACCTGGAAATATTTCAAGCCCCGAAGCCAGTCCCGATCCTCGTCGCGGAGTTGGTCACGGGTCCACTTGATGGCGTCAGCAGCCATCGGATTGAACCCGGCCAGATCCAGCTCGCTGGCGCAATATTCATCGTGATTGCCCATGACCACCGGGCAGTTCAGGCTGCGGACAATGTCCAAACATTCCTTCGGATTGGGGCCGTAGCCGACGATGTCGCCGAGGCTGACATAGTGCGTGCATTGCTGACCTTTGGCATGCTCCAAGACAGCTTGCAAGGCTTCCAGGTTGCTGTGAATGTCTCCGAGAATGGCGTATTTCATTGGGTCTCAGGTTGACGGGATGCTCGCGGAAAGAACCGTTGGGAGTCCGACAGGTTCATTTCGTCTTCGAGCTTGCGAATTTCGCGGGCCAGAATGCTGCGGCTGACGTGGTTGGTCTGAGCGGGGTCGAACCACAGCCGTTTCCAACATTCGTAGGCTTCGTTGAGCCGGCCGCAGGCCGCGAGGTTGCGGCAGTGCATCCGCGCAATGAAGGCGGGTGCGTTGGTAAACTGGGCGGCGATGGCATATTGTTCGGCAGCCAAACATGGGTCTTTGAACTTCTGCTCGTACAACCAACCCAGCTTGAAGTAAAGCTCATAACGGTTCGGCAGATTCTGAATGCCGCGGATCAGGAAACGGCGCGCGCGCTCATGCCAGAGCATTTCCCGTTTCATCCCCTCGGCCAGCGTGCGGTGACGCGGGTCCGTGCGCTCGGCGTAACCAATGTTCCATGCCATGTGCCAGGCGCCGACATCCCAGAACAAAACCGACCGCGGCTGCAACATCGTGGCCACCTGCATCTTGTTGTACTGTTGGAACCAGCGTTTCTTTTCCCAATCGCCATGACTGGAAATCCAGACGAAATTGGCCACCACTCCGCGAAAACCAGCGAGCACCCCGATCAGCATCCCCTGCCCCATCACGTCCCGCATCTCGCGCGTGACAGGCGCCCCGCCGAACTTCAACCGCAGACGTTGTCGTTCGATCTTGCTCTGCAACGGCAGGGTAACCCACGACGCAGTCAACAACATCACGATGGCCCACAAGATGCCGCGCATCCGCTACACCTCTCGCTCCGCAAACACACACACCGCCGCCGCCAACACCGCCACCAGATACACCATCCCATACGCGGCGACCTGCAAGACGTACAACCAGGGGATCGCATTGCCCAGAATTACATCGTCGGCCACGTTGAACATGCCCAGGTCCGGTATCAACGAGAACAGAAACTGCGCCACACCGCTTTCCAACCATCGCTCCTTGGCCGCACCCACAAGATGTCCCGCAAAGAAAATCATCACGGTCACGGCCACGTTGAAAATGATCGAGGTCCCAAAGGTCGAGACAAACAATGTGATGCCCGCCAACAACGCCAGCTTCAAATACGCCAGCAACAACGCTTTCGCCAAATCCGTGTCGTAAACCGTCGCCCGAATCCGCTCGACCTGACGCTGCATCTGCTCCCATTCCACGCTCGACTCCTGCGGCCCCGCAGCACCCCGAATCAACCGCAGGTAGTTGTCCCCTTTGAACTTCAATGCCGCCGCGAACATCAGCGACATGATCGCCACGCTGACCAACAACAACAACGCGCTCCCCACGTACTTGCCCAGCAGAAACTCGCAGCGGCGAACCGGTTTCGCCAAGATGGTGTAGATGGTGCGATTCTCCAGTTCGTTCGGGAGCAACTGCGCCGTGCCCACGATGGCGATCAACATTCCAAAGACGGCAATTGCGCCGAGACAAAAGTCCTTCATAAACTTCAACTGCTCCATCGCTTCCTGCTCGCCGGGTTCGCCCAGCCCAAATTGCGAGAAGAAACTTGCGCTGGCAATCAACACCAGCGCGAACAAAATCAGAATCAAATACACCTTCTGCCGCAACGATTCGGTAAGCGTGTTCAACGCTATCGTCCAGATTCTCGACAGCGAAAACAACCTCGGCTCCTGTTCCTTCTCAGTCATGTTCGCCCGCTCCTCGTTCATCCCTGCCCAGCGCCTCCAAAAACAATGTTTCCAGAGACGTCTGCGGATGCTCCACTGACACGATTCTTCCGCCGGCGGCGACGACCGCCGCCTCCACCGCCTCCCGCCCGTGCGGCGGAAGGTCTTGCACCGTGAAGCACAATCGTCGTTGGTCGCGCACCAACGGAACGACTTCGCCTTCCAAAATCTTCCTGCCGAGGTTCAGAATGCCGATGCGGTCGCAAACATCCTGCACTTGCGAAAGCAGATGCGAACTCAACAACACCGTCTTGCCCATCTGCTTCAGCCGCAAGATCAGGTCGCGGATATCCCTGCTCCCAATCGGGTCCACACCGGCCGTCGGCTCGTCCAGCAACAACAACTCCGGGTCGTGAATCAATGCCTGAGCCAGTCCGATCCGCTGGAGCATTCCCTTGGAGTAACCCGCCAACCGCCGATCACGCGCCCGCGCCAGCCCCACCAGCTCCAACAACTCATCTATGCGACGCCGCAGCGACGCGCCCCGCAATCCGCACAGCTTCCCGTAAAACTCCAGCGTCTCCGCTCCCGTCAGATACCGATAAAAATACGGATTTTCGGGAAGGTACCCCACGTGCCGACGCGACGCCACGCGGGTGCAAGGCACATCAAAAATCCACGCTGTGCCGCTGGTCGGCCAGACCAGATTCAGGATCAACTTCAACGTGGTGCTTTTGCCGGACCCGTTCGGACCGAGCAACCCATACACCTCGCCCGGACGGATGCGAAGATTCAACCCGTCCAACGCCAGCAGACGCCCTCGTCCCCAACCGAGGTTGTATTTCTTCGTCAGATGTTCCGTGCGGATCGCGTCCATTTCAAAACCGAATGCTGAACCGATCAAACTCTCCCGTCGCTGGCGCCCAACCCGTCTCCTCATGCCGAATGTATCCGCGCAAACCGCTGTCCCGAATCGCGCTCAAAAAGGCCGCGAGCTCCTCTTCCGCGCCTTCGGCGACGAGTTCCACGCGACCATCGGGGAGATTCCGAACGAAACCGGTGACCTCGTAACCGCAGGCCACTTCGCGCACCGTGTAGCGGAACCCGACGCCTTGCACCCGGCCGCTGTAATGTACGACGACTCGTTTCCGTGTCTGCATGATGTGCGCCAAGACTAACGACAAACCGCAACCCGGTCAACGTTGCGGAAACCATTCCCGATGGAATGGTCGGGGCGGCGGGATTTGAACCCGCGACCTCTTGGTCCCGAACCAAGCGCGCTAGCCAAGCTGCGCTACGCCCCGATCCTCACGGCTCGCTTCTCTATCACAGGTATTTCACCGCGACAAATCCTAAAATCGCCAACACCAGCAACGCCCACAACAATCGGTCAAAATACGTTTCCACAAACGCTCGCACCCGCTCCCCCAACAGGTAAATCAAGCCGCCCACGATAAAGAATCGCGCCGACCGCCCCACCACCGACCCGACCACCAAAATCCAGAAAGGAATGCGGCAAACCCCGGCGGCAATGGTGAACACCTTGTAGGGAATCGGCGTGAACGCCGCAAGAAAAACGTACACAAAGGCCCCGTCGTTATACCAGGCCACGACCTTGTCAAACGCCGCTTGACTGAACACATACGGAATAAAATACGGTTGCAACACGTGCCAGGCGGCATTGCCAATCCAATAGCCGATCATCCCTCCCAACACCGATCCCACGCTGCACACCAACGCAAACCACAACGCCCGTTCCCGTCGCCCCAGCGCCAACGCAATCAACAGCACATCCGGCGGCACCGGAAAAAATGACGACTCCGCAACCGCCAACACAAACAACGCAGGCACCCCGTACGGCGTGTGCGCCCAATGCAATGTCCAGTCGTAAAGCCGCCGCAGAATGTGCCGACGCGGCCCGACAGAGACCTTGGTGGTTGCTGCTTCGGTCATGAAAAGGGCGTCACCTCTAGCACAGGAAACCCATCTTGGCCAGTATTTCTTGCAACCGCTCACCGGGAACGAACACCTGCCCATACGTCCGGCGTTCAAATGCTTGCGATGAGAGGCACGGCTCGATTGGGTTTCAGCCTTTCCGACACTGCCTCTGTCCGCCCGGTTCACCGCTCGTAAATCGGCAGGAACCGGTAGTTCAGGGCCAGTGACAAAAGCGCCGCACTGGTCGAGAACAGGGGGCCTTGGGTGCCGGGCCAACTGCCATCCGCAGCCTGAGTGATGGACAGACGCTTGACGTTTTCCGCATTCCACTCTGCCCACGTTTTCTCGTCCATGTGAAATGCCGCCTGAGAAGCGTAATACTCCATGTAGTAGGTCGCCATTTGCGAACCTTCCCGCCAACCGCTACTCTTCAGATAATCTGCCATCCGCTGGTACGTCGAGCTTTCTTTCTGCCCGGCCAGCGTGAACACCAGCGCCCCAATCGCCGTGCGTGTCACGTTGGGGCCGCCGGGACTTGTGTAGCCAATGCCGCCACTGGCATCCTGGCAGCTCCGATAGAATTGCAAGCCTTTCTTGATCGCCTCCTCGGGCACATTGATCCCGGCGTTGCGAGCCGCAAACAATGCCACCATCTGTGCACCCGAAACGGTCGTGTCGGCATCATTGCTTTCGGGCGAGTACCGCCACGCACCACAACCGTTGCGCTTTTGCGAAGCCACAATCAGGTCCACCGCTTTCTGCAATGACGGCCCGATACCCGCCTGTTTCACGCTGCCGTAAGCCTCGGCCAGCGCCAGCGTAGCGAAACCGTGATGATACATCGAAGGGCCGATGTAGCCCGTCCGTTGATCCGCTGCGTCGAGAATACTCTTGATGCCTTTGTGAATGGCCAGCGCATAAGGACCGACATTCGGATCGTCCCCATGCGCCAG
>Ga0272448_1004979_pt1 | contig 14840 bp, 11 predicted proteins | sample YNPCB0191_FD_202220 | JGI IMG/M metagenome (GOLD analysis project Ga0272448, IMG submission 202220) | Hot spring sediment microbial communities from Yellowstone National Park, WY, United States - YNP-CB-019-1 | ecosystem: Environmental > Aquatic > Thermal springs > Hot (42-90C) > Sediment...
CCCAGGCCAAACTGCTGCTTGTTTCGCCGAAGGCGCAAAGTTCTGTAAGCGGCCCGCTAACCATTCAGGTGCAGGTGGAAGTGCCGGCCGGGGCAACAGAACCGAAACAGATGTTTGCCGGTCTGGGCGGTCCGCCGTGGGTTCGGCTGGAGCGGCAAAACGACCTGTGGCAGGGCAAATTGGACAGCACTCTGGTACCCAACGGCCCTCAGCAACTCCGGATTGTTACCGATATTTCCCGGGTTCGGGCGGCTGCGCCGGTGCAGGTGGAAAATCCGCTTCGGGTTTGGTTTGCCGATCTGCATAGCCATACATCATATTCCGACGGGGTCTTTTTCCCGACCGACGCCTACAGTTACGCCCGTCAGACGGCCAAGCTGGACGTTTTTGCGCTAACCGACCATCTGGAATCGCTGGACGATGCGGAATGGTTGGACACCCGGGAGGCGGCCTGGAGGGCCAACGAGATGGGCCAATTTACGGCCCTGGTGGGGCTGGAGTGGTCGAAGGAATGGGGACATCTGTGCATCTACGACCCGCCCACTTACCGCTGGCCCACCGATCCCCAACAGTTCTACCAAGCTTTGGTGGAAGCCAGGGTGGTGGCCAAGTTCAACCATCCCGGTGACGGCACCGTGTCTCACAGCGGCCTGGCGTACTCCGAAGTCGGCGATCAGGCCGTCCAACTCATGGAAGTGCGAAATCCCCAGGAAGAGCAGGCGTATCGCCGGGCTTTGCGATTGGGTTGGCATCTGGCGCCGGACGGATCGACTGATACCCACCAGGCCAATTGGGGCAATCTCCGGACCTGGACGGCCATTTTGGCCCCCGGCCTTTCAGTGCGAAACATTCTGGATGCCCTGGCCAACCGCCGCTGTTATTCCACCCAGGATCGCAATTGCCGGGTCCTGTTTACCCTAAACGGCGCTCCCATGGGCAGCATCCTGACCAGGCCGACGCCGAAAGTGCTGGTTCGCCTTCAGATCGAAGACCCGGATCCGAACGATTCCATTGCCGCCGGGGAACTTTACGAAGACGATCGGCTTCTGGAGACCATCCCGGCCAACAACCGGCAGCTCGTCTGGGAGAAGACCCTCGAACCCTCGCCCGGCAAACACTATTACTGGCTCAAGGTCCTCCAGGCGGATAAAAACATCCTCTGGACCGCGCCGGTATGGGTATTGGTCGCCCGGGACCAATAAAGGGGGCAATAAATACGTCGGCACACGGAGGGCATCTGCACCGTTCCGGTCTGAGAGACTGTCCTGAAAATCCCATTTTTATCCGGGATGCCCAAGCAACGGGTGGCCCCCAAGTCTCTAAGACCCTAAGAAAACGGGATTTTGGTAAAGCGGAACGGATCGGGGTCGCCTCTGAGCTATCAAGTTCGGGACAGCCCCGGAGGCGTCCTTGTTTCCTCAACAGCCAGGTACCCCCTCTTGTCGAAAACCGTAGAATGGATTGCTAGGTTGGACCATATGACGGCAACGTCCGGTGGGGTTGGGTTTGTTCTTTGCTTGAACGATGCGACGGCCTAACCGGACGGGGCGATCTTGGTGTGGATGGGGCCTTGTACGAGAGGAGTCCTTGAACTAGAGGGAGGTGTGCGTATGCAAGAGCCGAATTCGCCTTGGTGGAGGCCGTATGCGGCCGGGGCGCTGCTGGGGCTGGTTGCCATTGCGTCGGCGTGGGCCACAACCCGCTGGCTCGGCAAGACAGCCTACCTGGGCGCTTCGACGACCTTTGTCCGGGCCGCCGGGTTGCTGGAACAGGCGGTCCTTCCTGACCATGTAGCCCAAAACGCCTACTTTGCCAAAGAAAAAGTTCGGATCGAATGGCAATTCATGCTGATCACGGGCGTCTTTGTGGGGGCCTTGATCGGGGCGTTGTGGGATCGCTCGTTCCGCTTGGAGGCGGTGCCGCCGGTGTGGCGGGAGCGGTTTGGCACCTCCGTGGGTAAACGTGCCGTGGCGGCTCTGTTGGGCGGCATTCTTATGATGATCGGCGCCCGAATGGCCGATGGCTGCACCAGCGGCAACGGCCTGAGCGGCTTGATGCAGATGTCGGCCAGCGGATTCCTCGTGCTGCCGATCTTTTTTGGCGTCGGCCTGGTGACGGCCATGCTCCTGTATCGAAGGAGGACCTCCCCATGACCACCGAACATTGGCTTGGACTGATTACCGGAGTGCTTTTTGGTCTGCTCCTGCAACAGGGCCGGATTCTTCGCTTCGAGAAACAACTCGGCGCTATGCTTCTGCGGGACATGACCATCTTCAAGTTCATGCTCTCGGCGGTCATCGTAGGGATGATCGGCATTACTCTTTTGGTCCAGACCGGCCAGATCGCCTATAGTCATAAAGCGCTGAATCTGGGCGCCCTGCTGGTGGGCGGGGCGATCTTCGGCGTCGGCTGGGCGATTACCGGATTCTGCCCTGGAACCGCCGTCGGCGCCCTGGCCGAGGGACGCTGGCACGCCCTGTTCGCCATTCTGGGGATGTTGATCGGCGCGGCACTTTTTGCCGAGATCTATCCTGCCCTCCAATCCACGGTGCTCGCCTGGAAAGACTTCGGCAAAGTGGGCCTGCCCGAACTGATCGGCATTTCCCCGTGGATGGTGGCGGCTTTGTTTGCCCTGGTCAGCTTCCTGGCCTTTTATCTGTTTGAAAAGCTGGGCGTGTAGAGAGTCGGCCGCCTGCCACGCCTAGCCAGGGGCGACTCTGGGTGGAAAAGACGCCGGGGGTTTCGATTTCTTGGTTTACGGTTCCAGGACGATTTTGCCGGCCAAGGTGCCTTTTCCGGCCAGGGTGTTTTCTTCTTGAAGACGGTGGGCCTGGGCGGTTTCGGCCAGTTTCATGACCCGGTCGATCCGGGCGCGGAGTTTGCCTTCCGAGGCCCATTGGTTGATCTGGTCTGCACATTGGCGTTGCCGTTCGGCCGGGGCGTTGAACATGGCAAATCCGTGGATGGAACCATCTTTCACATAGAAGGGACCGATCGGCAACACACTGCGTGCTTCTCGGCCCGCCATGAGCACGATTCGGCCCCGGAGACGCAAATGGCCGACGATCCGCTCTAAGTCCGGCTGGCGGAGGGTCTCCCACCAAATGTCCACCCCCTGGGGAGCCAGCCGGCGAAGGGTCTGGTCCACGTCTTCGGTTTTATAAAGGATGACGTGATCAGCGCCTAACTGTCGGCAAATCTCCGCCTTTTCGGGGCTGCCGGCGGTGGTGATCACGGTAGCACCGGCCGCTTTGGCCATCTGCACCACACAGGAACCCACCCCGCCAGAACCTCCGTGAACAAAAAGCACCTCTCCCGGCTGGATGCGGGCATGGTGGAAAAGGCCGAGATGGGCGGTGATGGCCACCAGAGCCAGGGCGGCTGCTTCCCGATCCGACAGGTTCGGCGGCGTCGGATAAAGCCACTGCTCCTCGACGCAGGCGTACTGGGCGAAAGTGCCCTGTCGGCCCAGAAGGCCCTGGTTGCTGCCCCAGACCCGATCGCCGGGCCGAAACCGGGTTACCTCCGGCCCCACCTGGACGACCGTCCCAGCCAGGTCGCAGCCCAGAATATAGGGTTTGGGGATTGGCATCGGGACCATGCCGGCCCGGATGTAGGTATCAATCGGATTGACGGACACCGCGCCGACCTGCACGAGCACCTGGGAGCCGGTTGGCGCGGGCGTGGGCAGTTCGCCGTATTGGATGACTTCCGGCGGCCCAGTTCGAGTGATGTAGGCAGCTTTCATTTTGGACAGCCCTGCTTTTCAGGGGCAAAGGGAATGTGGTGAAAATATGTTCATATTTATCGAGTGGGTACATCTGCCGGTTTAGGCTGTTGGGCGGTTTGGGACGGAGAGAGGAGTTTTTCATGGAATCGGCTCATGCAGTGCAGGCTGCTGGCCTCGCCCCGGAAACCGACCACTCGTTTATCGACTTCGATTTGTTGTTCGACCACCCGGCCCTGGTCGATATCGAAACGGATTTTGCCGGCGGACTGTTGCTGGATGACCTTTGCTTCCACTTCGGGCGGCAGGTTGGGAGTGAGGATTTGGGTGGCCGCTTCGATCGTGGCGATGCCATCGTGGACATCTAAAAGGGTAAACTTTTGTTTCGTTTTCACCTTTCGGACCACTCCGGTTTCCAACGGCACATCCAGCTCGAAAATGTCTGACCAACTGGCGCCGATAGAGACCGGTTGGGCCGGGAGAGGCATCGTGATGGGACTATCGTTTTGATCCTGCGGTTGAACGATGTACCGTTTCCGATGCACGATTTTTCCCTCCGGGCTGAGGGTGATTTGGGCCAGGGGGACCCCGATCGATTTGGCAATGGTTTGGAAGCCGGGCGGCGGGTCTTTGTCGGTCTGGCTGTTATAGCGGACTTCCTGTCGGCCGGTGAGTTTTTGCCACATTTGCACACTTTCCACTAGGTGCTCGAAAACCGCTGCGCCGTCGGCTTGCACCTGCTGGACCTTCCAGACTTTCATTGATCGACTGACCGACTCAGCCGTTTGGCTAATCCCGGAGACCGTTGTCCGAATATTGGCCTGATGGGTAACTTCCCACCGGATCGTTTCGCCTGGATGGAACTTGTATCGCAGTAGATAGACGTTCGAGGCGGGTTTTTCTGGAGGGCTCTGTTTCGGGCTGGGCGAAGGTTTTGCAGCCGATTCAGAATCCTGGGAGGAGGAGGGGAGCGAGGGGGCTTCAGGCGTTTCGGCAGAAGAGGCAGGGGGCTCTTTGGACCACCCGGAAAGCCCCGGCCCCCACCAAAACCCCGTGCTTAAAGCTCCCAGCCAAAACAATCGGCGACAGATGTTCCATGGTCTAAAGGTCTTCATCCTTTGCATCCTTTCAAACGAAGGGTCCTCAAAATAAACTCCTTTTCGGGTAGGATAGGGCGGTGATGGATAGGTGAACTTTAGTTTATTTTATGGGAGTGTGGGTGGTTTTTGGGCGGGTTCGGGTCGCCATCGGCCGCCCCAGCCAAGTTTTTCCCGCAAGGTGCGATAATAGCTGTGGCCGGGGGCCGAGACCAACCGAAATCGTACCGGCGCCTGTTCCACCCGGACGCGGTCGCCCGGCTGGAGTGATTGGACCACATGGCCATCCACGACGACAGAGGTGCCCATTTGAGGATGGGGAACGGACATTTCATACACGCGATCTGCCGAATCCACAACCGGTCGATTGGTCAGCGTATGGGGACTGATGGGCGAAATGACAAAAGCCTCCAATTCTTTCCGTAAAATGGGGCCGCCGGCCGACAGGCTATGGGCGGTGCTGCCTACCGGAGTGCTGATGATCAGACCGTCGCAACTATACGTGGTAACTAGTTCGCCGTCAATGTAGAGTTCGATTTCGAGCATAGCGAAGGGAGGCCCGGCCAGAATCGCTGTTTCATTCAGCCCCAATATGCACGCCAAACATTGTCCTTGACGGAACAGACGGCATTCGAACATCAGATGTTCCGCCACCTGGAGTTGGCCGGCGGCCGCTTGTTGAAGCAACGGCGGCAATTCCTCCGGGGTCAAATCCGCCAGAAAACCTAGTCGTCCCAGATTCACAGCGACCACGGGCAATTGATGATACCCCATTTGCCGGGCCGCCCGAAGGATGGACCCGTCCCCGCCCAGCACAATCGCCATATCCGCCTGGATGGCCGATAGGTCTTCGGCGCCGGTAAAATCTTCCGCCACAATCTGGGCAAACTGCTGAATCACCGGACGAAGCCGTTCCGCTCCTTCCCACACGCCCGGTCTGCCGCCAAAACCTAACAACACGACACGCATGTTTCTCCTCGCCTTGAGTTTTGGCGAGTCCTAAGAAGAAACTTATTGATCTTCGCAAATTGGTAACATTTTAGCCGAATGAAGCAACTCGCCTCTCCCCCGGCCGTCGAGAGGACGGCCTGCGAAGCAGGCCGGGTGAGGGGGAAACACAAAAAACACTGGATTCCTGCTTACGCAGGCAGTGACACATCGCTCCGCTTCATTCGGCTAAAGTGTTACGCAAATGGTAGAGACACTAAACTCCCCGGTTTTCAGCCACGTTTGTGTCCCTTGGTTTTGCGAAGATGAATATGTTACCACAACCTTTCAGTACATTCGAGTTGCGGGAAAATTCCATCCGACGACCGGCGTCTCCGGAGGTAAAAGAAATACCTTCATAGGAGGGAGGGGACCAGGGGACGACTGCCCGGATGTGGTTGCGGGTAGAGTGGGTGTTCCCACGGCGGCCAAGCCGATCCGGCTGCCAGCCACCCCCATACTCCGCAGTTTTTCGCTCACAGCCAGGGCTTGTTGAGCGGGGTTGTTCGCCTCAGAGGCCCCCCTGCGGCCGGAACTTCCCTCGGCCGATTGTGCCACGATCCATACGCGAAGGTCTTGCCCCTCGGCTGATTGCAGCAGCTGGGCCAGGGAAGCCAACCTGGCCTCTGCTTCAGGAGTCAGTTTCGCTTGACCCGGTGGAAAAAGTCCCTCGGAAAGCAACCGACATTCCCCGCTCGCAGGATTTAACCCTAGAGGAGGAAACCGTTTGGCCAATTGATCCAGACGAAGCCGACTCTCGGGACTTAACCCCATCAGTCCGGGAATATAAGCCGTATCCGTTGGCTGGGAGGGATTTTCTTTCAGTTCCAGACGTCGGCGAACCACCTGGTTTTCCTGCCGGACGAGGGTGAGTTCTTCCTCCGTCTGTTGGAGTTTGCGGACCAAATGGTCCTGATGGATGCGAAGATTTTCCACTTCGGATTGGAGGGCGGCGTTTTTTTCCGTAAGAGCTCGATTTTGAGTCTGGCACACATTCAACCGACTTTTAGGGACCATACACCCCCATAAGCTCAGGATAATACAAAGCCCGAGCATCCTACCCGGATACCGTCCTGGAGGCATGATTCGATTCCTTTCGAATCTCGTAACACTTTAGCCGAATGAAGCTCGACGGGTACGACAAACGTGCCCCTCCATTCGGCTAAAATGTTACCGAATCCCAATGAGAGCTAGTTCTCTATCTCCTTACGGGATAATGCCCTAAAGACCGCCTTTTTTACCATCCTGGACGGCGTTTTCTGAAGATGGGGTCGCCTCAAAGGCCTTGGGCCGTTCCCGTTGCTGGAAAATCTTCTTGGGCTTTCTGGCTGGCCAGGTTGCCGGGAGATGGCCTTTCCGAAAGAATCGGGGGAGGATTATTTCTCAAACAGGCTCACAATGGTGTCCATAATCGGGCTGCTCAGCACCGTCTGCGAGTCCCAGCTCCAGATGTTGCGAATTAAGTCGAACATCATCATGCCGGTAACGGCCAGGATCACGGCGCACAGGGCCAGGCTCAGCACATTCCAAATGCTGTAAGGGGCTTCGGGCAAAGCCGGGGCCGCTAAGGCGCCCGGAGCAGGCATCTCTCCGGCCGCGGCTACCGGAGGCGCTCCAAACGGAGCGACCATCGGCCCAGCTCCGGGGACGCCCACCAGTTCCTCTTCCAACATCGGAGCACGTCCTGGAGCGACTTCTACCGCCGGCGCCGCTTCGCCCACTTCATCCAAGGCAATCACCTGAGAGCCGCTCTCCGCCTCTTCTTCCCCGGCTTCCTCCAAACCGCTCAGGTCGAACTCCTCGCTTCGCAATTGGGTGGGGGACTCCAAGTCGGCTTCTTCCTCGGCCAGCGTGATCATATCGTCCTCACCCAATTCGAGGGTTTCCTCGCCGGGCGGCGCCAAATCCAGCGGTTCCTCCAGCGACAGGCCGCTATCGCTCGGATCGACCAGGGAAATACCGCTGTCGGCGCCCATCGTTACGTCGCTGCCCGATCCGCTGCTGCCGCCAATCAAGACCTCTTCTTCTTCCACCACAGGCGTTGCATCCTCGTCGGCCCCTTTTTTCGCTGCCTCTTTGGCAGCCGGCCCGGCGGATGATTTTTTGGAGGAGACATCGCTTTCGGCCAAAGCGAGGTCTTCCTCCATCGCCAGGTCTAACTCCTCCAGAGGACCTTTACCGGTCGCTCCCGCCTCTTCCGGCTCGGCCAATCGGAGATCGCTTTCGGCGGGGGAAATGCCAGCCAGCTCCCCGCTGATGACGGCGCCCGACTTGCTCGAACCTGGACCGCCCAATTCGACCTCGCTTAAGAGCACATCCGGCTCCGAGGGTTCTTCCGCACCCTCCGAGGGCAATCCTTCTACACGCAACCGTTCCACATCTTCGGCCTTAAACTTCCAATCGAGTCCGTCCCGATAGCCGTGCAGTTTGTTTTCTTCTCGGAGTTTGTTCACCTCAGCGGGCGTTAAACCTAGAATCTGGGCGACCTCTTCAGTTTTGTAGAATTTGGTCATAGGACCTTTCTCCGAACAGTTAAGGCGATGGTTGTTCCAAAATAGCCTGGATTTCTCGCGGCAACGGCGGCTGACCGTTCAAATGGATCAATTGTAAGTCCCAGTGAAAATTACGTACACTTCGCAGGCGAATCTTTCCGTCGGCCAAGTCGATGTGATAGACGCTCATGGCGCGGCTTTTCGGATCGATGAGGATCACCTGCTGATACTTGTCTCCGACGGTGGTCGAAAAGGCGATCATCTGCCCTTCCCCGGCGGCAGCCGTCGGAACAGCACCCTGGGAAGAGGAAAACTCCTTACCTTCTTTGGGAGTGGCCAAAAGTCCAGCCGCCATCCATACCAAACACCCCAGCCCTGCGAGGCCCAAAATGACCTTTTTCATAACTTGACTTCCCTACGGAAAGACCGAGTCAATGGGGGCCTCTACTTTTCATTGTAAAAGCCCCCATTCCGGTTGCAAGAGAAAACCTTCCTTCTTTCCAAATTTTTGCGGTTAGGCCCCTTATAGCCCCTCATGGCTCCATTTCAGGATGCCTTTCAGTGCCTCCTGTCCGCCCTTCTGGGGGGAATATCCTGCTCCCGGATTTCCAAACCCAATCCCTGAAGAGGAAGAAAAACTCCAAAGGGTTATACACAATTCAGTCTAAAGAGGGGTAAGGCATCTTAGAGGCATTCAGACTCTACCCGAGTCTTTCCGAAAACACAAGCCCACTTAAAATGACTTAACTCTTTGAAACAAAGGGTGTTAGCGCCTTTGGAGGGGTTTAGCCCCAAGGTCCACCAGAAAGAGGGGATATAATATAAATAAAAGGTGGGGGAAAATCACTCCCCTCATGAAAATCTTTCTGAATCTCTCTAGAATCGCACGTATTTTTAAAGGCTATAAGTTCTTTTTAAAAAGGCAGTTACGCCGAAATATCTTTCCCACCTCTTGACAGCAGCTAGGAGGAATCCATAATAGGATTGGAATCGGGTGTTTCGATTCTGGATTCGCTGTAGAGGAGACGGGCCGCCCAGCGGTCCGTTTTCCTTTCTTGCCCGTTTGTGGGATTTCGTGGTTCCCACAGGCTTTTCGTCCCCCCAGTTGGGTTATCATCCCTTGCGGCATTCGGAGTGCAGTCCAAGGGGGAAAGAATTCAAAAACGATCTGCTGTTTTTGCGTTCCACAGATAGGGGGGCATTTACATCTAATAGGGGGGTTCTGGGGGAGGGATTGGCCACGGTTTATAATAACCGGAAGACTTTCCCTCAGCCGTAACGATGGGATGGGAGTGGGCCTTTTCTGAAAAAACGCCTTTTTTCCGAGTTTCCCGAAGCCTTCTGAGGAGAAGGGGGCCGGCCATGAAAATTGCCCGGGTGGAATATTGGCCGGTAACTATGCGATTAGGTCGGCCGTACATGGCCGCATACGACACCCTGGAAACTACGACGAATATCTTTTTGCGGTTGGTGACGGATCGACGATTTGTCGGGTATGGGTGTGCAGCCCCGGATGATGTGGTGACAGGGGAAACTGCCCAAGACACTTTAGAAGCAATGCGAAAAGTGGTCGAACCGATGCTTCGGGGCGCCGATCCGCTTCGCTCCGGCCTGATTTTGGATCAATTGCGACCGCTTTTGGAAGATCGGCCATCGGCCTTAGCGGCGGTAGATATGGCCCTGTTGGACCTGGTGGGCAAGAAGTGCGATTTGCCGGTGTGGAAGTTACTCGGCGGCTATCGCAGCTCGATCAAGACCAGCGTGACGATCGGCATTTTACCGGAGGAAGAGACAGTCCGCCAGGCGCGGTATTGGATTGGCCGTGGTTTTCAAGCCCTGAAGCTCAAAGGCGGTCTGGACCCGGAGGACGACGCCCGACGGGTTCTGCGGGTCCGGGAGGAGGTGGGGGAGGACGTGGAACTGCGGTTTGACGCCAACCAAGGATATACCGTCGAGCAGGCATTGAATTTTATTGAGCAGACGTTGCCAGCCCGTTTGGAGTTGATCGAGCAACCTACGCTTCAGGGGCAATTCGACCAACTGGCCCAAGTGACTCGGCAAGGGGCGGTGCCGACGATGGCGGATGAAAGTTTGGCCACTTTACGGGACGCTTTCCGGCTGGCCCGGGAAGACGTAACGGATATGCTCAACGTGAAGTTGATGAAAGTCGGCGGAGTGGCGGAAGCGGTTCAGATTACGGCGGTGGCCCGGGCGGCCAAAATGAAGGTGATGGTCGGTTGTGTGGATGAGTCAGGCATGGGGATTGCCGCCGCTTTGCACTTCGCCCTGTCCAATCCCAACGTCGCTTACGCCGATTTGGACGGCCATTTGGATTTACAAGGTGATCCGGCCGCTAATGCCGTCCACTTAGAAAACGGCATCCTCTATCCTCGGGACGCCCCAGGCCTAGGGTGCGAGCTGCCAGAATAATCTTTCCCTTTGGGCTTTCCTGTTGCCGGGGGGAAGGGACTCTCCGGGCCAAAGAGGGAGCAAGTCGCAAGGCCGGTTACTCTTGGTGGAGTTGTCGGCTGCGACGGATACTGCAAAATTCCGGCCCGCACATACTGCAAAAATCTTCTTTGCGTGCGGCTTCTGGGGATAAAGAGCTTTCGTGATAGGAACGGGCCCGCTCTGGGTCGAAACTCAATCGAAATTGGTCTTGCCAACGGAAGGCGAATCGGGCCCTCGCCATGGCTTCGTCCAATGTCCGAGCGGCCGGATGCCCCTTGGCAAGGTCCGCCGCATGGGCTGCAATCTTGTGAGCGATCAGCCCTTCTTTCACATCTTCTTTGGTGGGTAAACCGAGATGTTCTTTGGGGGTCACGTAGCAGAGCATGGCCGCCCCAAGCCAGGCAATCATCGCTCCGCCAATCGCCGAGCTGATATGGTCGTAGCCCGCCCCAATGTCCGTAACCAACGGTCCTAATGTGTAAAAAGGTGCATCATAACACCAAAGCCGCTCTTTTTCCGTATTCTCGGCTAACATGTCTATAGGTACATGTCCTGGCCCTTCGATCATCACCTGGACATCATACTGCCAGGCGATCTGGGCCAATTCGCCCAAGGTCTTCAATTCCGCCATCTGCGCCTGGTCGTTGGCGTCGGCAATACAACCAGGCCGAAGTCCATCGCCCAAAGAAATGGCGACGTCATACTCCCGAAGCGTCTGGCAAATGTCGGGAAAATGCGTGTAAAGAAAATTTTCCTGCCGATGGGCCTGACACCAGGCGGCCATGATCGCCCCGCCCCGGCTGACAATGCCCATCCGCCGACTCCGCACCAGAGGAAGATAATCCCGAAGGACCCCGGCATGGATGGTAACATAATCGACGCCCTGTTCCGCATGCTGGATTAGCGTCTGCAGATACACGTCGAAACTGAGGTCTTCCGGCCGACCGCCCACCTTTTCCACCGCCTCGTAGATCGGTACGGTGCCGATCGGCGTCGGCGCATTCCGCAAAATCCATTGCCGGGTGGCGTACATATCCGGACCGGTCGAAAGGTCCATCACCGTATCCGCCCCCCATCGGCACGCCCACCGCATCTTTTCCACCTCTTCCTCCAGCGAAGACCCCAGGGCCGAATTGCCGATATTGGCGTTGACTTTCACCAAAAACCGCCGGCCGATGATCATCGGCTCCGATTCCGGATGGTTGATATTCGCCGGCAACAAGGCTCGACCGGCCGCTAACTCTTGCCGAACCAGTTCCACATCCACATTTTCCCGGGCGGCCGCAAAACGCATCTCCGGAGTAATCATCCCTTGACGGGCGTAATACCGCTGCGTTACCGCCCCCCGGCCTCGAAGCACTTGGCAGCGCATCAAACGGGCTGGTACTCGGCATCCCTCCGGCGGAGGAATCCGCAAAGGCGTCTGTTCCACGTCGCCTCGGGCCAAAATCCACGGCTGCCGAAGCGGGGGCAAACCCTCGCAGAGCCGATGGCCCTCCGGCCCGCTCGTGTCATAAAGATAAATCACCTCCTCGCCCCCGCTCAAAACCTTCTTCCGGACGGGTATCCGAAGCCCCTCCCCAACCTCCACATAGACCTTTTCTCCCCAAAGAGTTATTTCTGGGAGGATGGATTTTCCCACATTCTGGGGGGGGGCGCTCAGACTCTCCGTGGGACCCCTACATTCTACCTCCCCCAATCCCTCATTCGAAGGGAGAGGCTTTTCCGTTTTGAATAGAAACACCTGGTGACTCATAACGGCTCCTTCGGCCGGAAATGGTTGGCTTGGGAATCTTCGACTTTTTAACCACGCCTCGTAGAGAAGGAATATCCCCAGGGAAAGAAAAACGGACAACCGTAGAATGGAAAACTAAACGAACAAAAGGAACACTTCCGCCCAGTGGTGTCTCGGCGGGGAGGTCATTCCCGCAAAACCGGGAATCCAGTTTTTTCCTTAAAAATTCGGGCTGGATTCGCGCTGCTTGCACAGAAAGGGCACTTGGAATCCCCCTTTTTGGCGGATGCCATCCCTCCGCTGCTAGGCCCCAGATCGGTTTCTCATGGGATGGTCTGAGCCTTGTACAGGCCCCCTAGGCCACTTTTCATCCTATCACTTCATTGCCCTCCGGTACAGAGGCAAAAAACCGGTAGAATTTCCCTCTGCTTTAGGCATTTCTTTCCGCTGCCCTAGAACCCCATCCGAGGGGGCAAAAACAGTCCGAAAATACTCCTTCCACCGACCGTTCGCATCAGAAGGAGTTCACCGGGCCGGAGCGAACACGAGCCGGAGGAAAAACCGTCGGAAAAGCCACCCAGCCCGGCAACAGAGTAGCCTGGGAGTTGGGTTTTTGAGGCTGTCCCGAAATTTCATTTTTAGCCGGATGCACGACCACCGGGCGGCCCCAAGCCTTCCCAACCCCCCTAATTTGACTGTATCCACCCGGCGAGGCCCCTACAACTTGTAGGGGCTAAAAATCGTTCGGACTCCACCAATGGTGGCAATTGGTCCCGGTGGATACAGTTATCCTAATTTGACTGTATCTACCCGGCCAAGCCCCCACAATTTGTAAGGGGTAAGAATCGGCTCAAACCCAACAGATTGTGGTAATTACTTCCGGTAGATACAGTCAAGCTAATAAACCGGCATTTTGGTTAGTCAGAACGGTTTGGAAAGGGCTCGGGGCCGCCTCTGGGCTGCTAATTTCGGGACAGCTTCGGGTGGACACCGGGAAGTTGCCCCCCTAGGATAAAAAAAGCAAGGGCATAGCGGATGCCGTCAACCACAGTCCCCATTGGTCAAGGGGGGTTATTTGCTACATACAGGGGGTATCCTGTGCCTCAGAAGGAGAAGTAACCCATGGTGGCAAGGTGGCAGAAGCGATCGAGGCATTGCCTGGACTGGACCCTCAACGACCTGATGGAGCAATTGGGCGGGGTGCCGGCCGACCGGGTCCGGATGCTCCCTCTGCCAGGCACCGCTACGGAAGAAGACCTGTTGGCCGTCGAAAGCCGAACCGGACGCGTCTGCGAACTGATCGACGGCGTGTTGGTCGAGAAGCTGCTGGGCGGGTACGAAATGGCCGTGGCGGTGGAATTGGCCTCTCTGGTCAGTCGCTTTGTCCAGACCCGGGGCTGGGGCGTGGTCTGGAAGATGGAAGGACCGCTGCGGATTCTGCCCGGCCAAGTCCGTTCGCCCGAAGTGGCCTATGTCAGTTTCCGGCGGTTGGGCAGGATTCGGGAGCCGCTGAAACCGGTTTTGCCGGTGGCACCGGATTTGGCCGTGGAAGTGCTCTCTCCGTCCAATACCCCCGGGGAGATGGAACGGAAACTGCGGGACTATTTTGCGGCCGGGGTGGAATCGGTCTGGTATATCGACCCGAAAGCCCGCAGCGCCCGCACCTATTCCAGCCTGGAAGACTGTGAGACGATCCCGACCGAAGGGGTGCTTCGGGGTGGCCGGGTCTTGCCCGGCCTGGTCGTTTCCCTAAAAGAAGTCTTCCACAAGGCCCAGCCCCCCCGGCCGGAAGAGCTCGGCTGAGACTTACTTGGAGGCCCTTGTTGAGAGTTCCCGGGAAATTCCGGTGGACTGACCGCTTCGGTGGCTCAGCACCCTCGGCCGAAAGATTCCTCCTCATAGGTTACGGGAACTTCAGTCGGCGGATGGGGGGAGAGGTTGCGGGATTCGGCGGGAGAATTGCTGGGCTAGCCAGTGGAAAAAGTCCTTTCCGGGCGGGGCGTAGGGACGGAATTTTTCCCATGTGCCGGCGGATTCCTGGTAGAGGACGGCCCGTTGCATGCCCAGGTTGGCCCCGATGGTGGAATCCACCAGGTTGCTGGAATCCGAGGCGTTCATGGCAAACAGGACCCGCATTTCGAACTCCGGCAGGGCGTGCCGATCTAGCCAGCGGGTGAACGTATGATAGCTATCGCACCAGATCAGGCAGTGGATGCCCCAGGCGGGGCCTTCCCGGAGGATTTGGGCCAATTGCTGGGCGGGGCTGGCTGGCCGATCTTCGCCCCCAAACGAAAAGCCAAAATCCTCTTCTGCCCGGCGCAACGAGCGGAATCGGCTCAGATCGTAGATCA
>Ga0272448_1004980_pt1 | contig 14835 bp, 13 predicted proteins | sample YNPCB0191_FD_202220 | JGI IMG/M metagenome (GOLD analysis project Ga0272448, IMG submission 202220) | Hot spring sediment microbial communities from Yellowstone National Park, WY, United States - YNP-CB-019-1 | ecosystem: Environmental > Aquatic > Thermal springs > Hot (42-90C) > Sediment...
GTGAAACTTGGAATACCGCCCATCACTGTTACAGCTTCGGCCAGCCAGTCGAGATGCCTCATTTCTTCACGTGCTATGGCCTCAATCTCGCAGGCAAGTTCACCTTCACCCATCGCATAGGCATGGATTAGATATTGTATGATTGCCGCATGTTCACCTTCGATATCTTTGTTCAACAGACTTATAATCTCAGCTTTTTTCACCTTATCCTCCACTAATTTAAATTTCAGAACAATACTTAAAAACTTATATGATAAAAGTCATCTCTGATTCTGCAGATATTTTTCTGGATTGGCATCGAATTCTTTTTTGCAACCAACGGCACAGAAAAAATATTTCTTTCCTTTGTATTCAGAAGTAGCTGCAGCCTTTTTCTCGTTTACCTTCATCTTGCATACCGGATCTATAGACATTTTTATACCTCCTTTCTTGATTTCGTATCCTTTTAAAGGTTTATAATTTTTCAATCTCAAGGAATTGGATACTACCGTAACTGAGCTGGCAGCCATAGCAAGCGCAGCCAGCATTGGATTTAGGAAGCCATATTTCCCCAGGATAAATTGCATGCCTTCAGGTACGCCGTGAACCAAGAAAAACGGATATAAAATACCCGCTGCAATGGGGATTAAAACAACATTATAGGCAAAAGCCCAGAATAAATTCTGTTTGATAACAGTCATTGTTCTTTTACTTAGCGAAATGGCTGTGATGATCCCTCTAAGATCGCCGCGGATTAAAGTAATATCCCCAGTTTCAATTGCCACATCTGTACCCGTGCCTATGGCAATTCCTATATCAGCCTGAGCCAGTGCCGGAGCGTCGTTTATACCGTCACCTACCATTGCAACTACATGGCCATCCTTTTGTAATTTGATTATTTCCGCTGCTTTATTTTCGGGCAATACTTCAGCTATTACCTTTTCGATACTCGCCTCCTTTGCAATAGATTGCGCAGATAGCAAATTGTCACCCGTGATTAAATAAACATCGAGTCCCATATTTTTGAGTTCGGTTACAGTTTCTATTGCTTCCGGCTTGAGCGTATCCGATAGTGCAATTGCTCCGGCGAGGTTTCTGTTTACAGCTACAAACAGGACTGTTTTGCCTTCCGACCATAATTTCTCCAAATTTTCTTTAAGTATATTTGTATTAATGTGATTGCTATTCATTAAAAGCAGATTTCCTATTAGTATTTCTTCTTCTTTTATAATAGCTTTTGCTCCCATACCCGGCAATGCCTGAAAGTCGGTATAATTCTCCACAGGTATATTATGGTTTTTAGCATAGTCAACCACAGTGCTTGCCAATGGATGTTCTGAACCTCTTTCAACAGATGCTGCCAAGCTTATCAAAGATTGGTGGGAAAATGGCTTAACAGGTATAGTATCAGTGACCTGCAATTTCCCCGTTGTTAATGTACCGGTCTTATCGATCATAACAGTATCGATTTTTTGTGAAAGTTCGAGGGCTTCTGCCTTTCTAATCAATATACCCAGCTCGGCACCCCTGCCTGTCCCGACTATCACGGCGGTTGGTGTGGCTAGTCCGAGGGCGCAAGGACAGGCTATGATTAATACGGCCACAAAATTGAGAAGTGCATAAGTGAAAGTCGGTTGAGGACCTATAATAAACCAGACAATAAATGTTACAATGGCAATTGAGATAACGGCAGGAACAAAATAGCCGGCAATAATATCTGCCAGCCTTTGAATGGGTGCCTTGCTTCCCTGGGCTTCATCAACTAATCGTATGATTTGTGCCAGCATTGTTTCCTTTCCTATTCTTGTGGCACGGAATTTGAAGCTACCCGTTTTATTAATTGTCGCACCAATTACCACATCACCCGGTTTCTTCTCAACTGGTATGCTCTCTCCTGTTATCATTGATTCATCTACAGCTGAATACCCATCGATAACTATGCCATCAACCGGAATTTTTTCACCCGGCCTGACTATAAGTATATCGCCGACAGCAACCGATTCAATCGAGAGTTCAATCTCGCTATCGTTTTTGATGATTCTGGCAGTTTTGGGCTTGAGGCCGATCAATTTCTTAATAGATTGTGATGTCTGACCCTTTGCTTTAGCTTCAAGATATTTACCTGTAATAATTAGGGCAATTATTATGGTTGATGTATCAAAATAGAGGGCATGCCCCGATCCTGTAAGATTGAAGAAGCGTGGGAAAAGCACAACGCAGACACTGTAAAAATAGGCAGCAGATGTCCCCACAGCTATCAGCGTATTCATATCTGCTGTTCTGTGTTTTATAGCTGCCCATGCACCTTTGTAGAAATTAGACCCTGACCAGAATTGAACCGGCGTGGCCAGAGCCCATAAAAGATAAATTTTAAAAGGGAAATCAATCATAGTAAGCATACTGAGCATCATAACAACTGAGGCTGTTACCAGTGAGAATATCAGTTTTGACCTTAATTGATTGAATTCAATTAGTTCATTAGATTGTAAATATTCTTCTTCTCCCGGTGTACCCAGTTCATAACCAGCGTTCCTCACTGCGGCACGCATAGAGTCTATATTTGCATCTGAGCGATGTTTTATAGTTGCTTTCTCTAATGCGAGGTTAACCGATACAGAAGTAACACCTAAAACAGATTGCAATGCTTTTTCTACCCTTGAAACGCACGATGCGCAGGTCATCCCTTTTACCGGTAAGACCGATATTTTGGAATCGGAGATATTAGTGCTCAAGTCATTGCTCTGCTGTTTAATGCTGATGTTATCATTCATAATTCGAGATGCTGTTCCCATATACCGTGCTGATTGCAGAAAGAAAATGAAAAAATATGTCTGTACTCCGAAGAATCGATTTCAAAAGAATAAAGGGGCTGGCTTATAACAGGTTTAAATACCTCTCGGCCTAAATCAATAATCTGCCCATCTTTTTTTACGCCGAATGCCTGGATCCAGGTAATATAATGATCAGGGGTATTGGGATGCGGAAACTCTTTACCTACCTGAATTTCAATGATATCTTTACCCTGCGATCCTCTTCCTTTTAAAAGTTGAATAACGGGGATATGTTTTTCCTTGCCTTCCGAAGTAAACCCTTTCACCAGATCACTGAAATGGACAATTTTGGAGGTTTTTTCTTTCTTCATAACACGTTGCGCAACCAATCTGGTATCGAGGCTGCCTATCCCTCCACATTCCGGTGTATAACAGGTTACATCACTAAAGGTGCATTTAATCTGGCAACCCGGACATGGATCAGGGGGTTTGGGTGCTTCAATTACAAAGTTACATCTATCACACATCCAGTATGTCATAAACCTTTTACCTCATAAAACAATATTTGTATTTATTTAATAATATATCCTTTTTCCTTATGCTTGAGGTAGATCTTTTCAGCTAACTGATCAAGTGCTTTAAGATCATCTTCCTTGGGATGACCTTTTATATACACCGGATCCAGTACTTCTACTTTGAGATTATTCAAACTGGCAGTAATCTGTTCCACTGCTCTGCTGCCCCAGCCATAGGAACCGATAATGCTGGCAAATTTCAGATTTGGCCGTAAAGCATTAACGAGGAAAGCGGCATTGGCAGCTAATGGATGTGCACCACCCAGGACCGTGCATGTGCCGATGACGATTGTTGCCGCTTCAACCAGAGTTATGGCTAATTTGCCCGGGTCTGTCTCCGTCAGGTTAAATTGTTTTACATTGACGCCTCTATTTATTAAAGCGGTAACAAAATAGTCAATCATTGCCTGGGTACTGCCATGCATGGAGACGTAAGGTAATATAACCAGGTTTTTAGGTTCGTCGTAAACCCAGCTTTTATAAGCATTCAGTATAAAGTCGGGTTTATTGTAAATAGGGCCATGGCTGGGGGCAATCATGCTGATTTTATAGCCACTCAGCTTTTCCAAATTTTTCTGAATGTTTATCCGGAAAGGCATCATAATCTCGCCGAAATAACGTTTGGCAGATTCATAGACTATAAATTCTTCTTCCGCATAGAGCGCCGACTGGGATAAATGTGACCCGAAAAAATCACATGTAAACAAAATACCGTCTTCCTGTAGATAGGTTACCATTGTTTCCGGCCAATGTACCCAGGGCGTATGTATGAATTCCAGAGTTTTATCACCCAGAGAAACGGTGCTTTTATCATCGACAACGATAAAAACATCATCCTGTAAATGCATTAAATCGATCAACATACCCTTACATTTGTTGGTACATATAATCCTGGCTTCCGGATAGAATTCAAGCACAATGGGTATACTTCCGGCATGATCCTGTTCAGCGTGATTACAAATAATGTAGTCCAACCGTTCTACCTTCAACTCTTCCAGATTTTGAATGAGTAGTGTATCGAACGATGGATCGACTGTGTCTATAAGCGCTGTTTTATCAGATCCCCTGATAAGATAGGAATTGTAGCTGGTGCCATCGGGTGTAGGGATTAAGGCATCAAAAATTCTTCGATCCCAGTCAATGGCACCTACTGAATCGACTGCCCGTATAATATTGCGTACCGTCATATCAAACTCCATTATAATTTTTTAAACTGGTCTTTGCTGGCCCCGCAGACAGGGCATGTCCAGTCGTCCGGTAAATCCTCAAATCTCGTACCGGGTTTTACACCGCCATCGGGATCTCCTTTTTCAGGATCGTAGATATAACCACAAACGCTACATTTATATTTATCCATTATTACCTTTTCCTCCTTTTTTTCCGCTATGAAACTGGGCGCCGTTTTGGGTGTTGTGCCCCTCTTAACCTGCTGATAATAAGCGTATGTAATTGGTTCTCCTTCTTTTAAGACATCAGCATCCACAAGTTCACCAACAAAAATAGTATGCGTATACACATTTAACCGATCGATTACTCTGGCTTCGAGATACGCTAAGCTGTTATCCGTGATTATAGGCGCCCCGGTTTTACCGATCCTGAAGTTAATGTCCTTGAATTTATCTACTTCCCGCCCGCTCTTAAAGCCAAATCCGCCTATAAAACTTAAAGGGGTATCTTTTGATAGTATAGAAACAGCGAAGACATTGCTGCCAGATATGAATTGGTGGGTTAAATTTGCTTTGTTGATTACAGCCTGGATAACAGGTGGCTCAGAGCATACCTGGATAACGGTATTGGCTACCTGACCATTAAATTTGTTATCCTTTAATGATGTGACTATAAAGAGACCGTAAGAAAGAGAATAAAGCGCCTTAGAATTCATCGCCTGTATACCTCCCCTCTTTTAATTTAATATTATTTATATTACATCAGGTCTTTTTCAGCTATTTCAACGGCTTTTTTAATCTGTTCATCAAGTTCTTCTGGCAGCCCTTCAATATCCACACGTAAAAAACCTCTCACAATAGCAGCTGTAGCCTCATCACGTGTTAATCCCCGCATCATTAAATATTCTACTTCTTCCTCGGCGATTTTACCTACAGCGGCTTCATGTGATAGATCGATTCCGGCTAAATTGCCTTTAAGTTCGGGTATAGCATGAATACGTCCACCGCCTTTTAGAATGAGTCCGCGACATTCAAGGTGGCCTTTTACATTGGGAGCATTGCCCTCTATGTATCCACGTGCAACTATCGAACCTCCGGTTGTAATGGTTCGTGAGATTATCTCTGTCCTGGAACCTTCGCCGTCAAGTATTACCTGTGAGCCAAGGTCTATATTTGATCCGGGTGGTGTGACAACCACACTGTTGAACCTGCAAACAGTATTGCGACCGATGCATCTGGCAATCGGATTGGTCTGTAGAGATTTAACCGGTCTCATGATTACATAATTACTTAAGTATATGCCGTTTTCTTCAATGATGATACCGGTCCGGGGCCGAACAGCCACCTGAGGAGTCCAGTTATGGATCATAGTAAAGCTGATCTTGGCATTTTTTTTGACATAAAATTCCGATATACCCAGGTGCATGGCAGCTTCTTCATGTGGAGATGTTGTACAGCCGGTGATAATATGCAACTCCGAACCCTCTTCAGCGATTATGATATTATGAACACTCTGAGCGAGATTCTTTTTACCAATATAGAGGCAGGCCTGAACCGGGAATACCGTCTTACTGCCCGGAAGTGATCTTATAAAATAACCGTTGCCGGGGTTAAGCTCAACATGGGCAGTGTATTTATCTGTATCAACGGCAACAGCTTTCCAGTAATAGCTGCGCAGCCATTCATATTTCTCCAGTGCATTTAATGTTGACATAATTTCTATACCGGGATCAGCTACGGAACTGTGGATAACCGAATGATCCATTTGAATTATCGTACCGGAACGCTGGACGTTGTTATCAACGATAACGCCTGTCTGAAGCATTTGTTGTTTAGCATCCAGCGGTAGTTTAGACGGATCACTGTAATAAGGCATCTCCTCGGCATTATGCTCATAGTTATCGAGATCGATATCTTCTCCAAATCTTGAGGGCTTTGTTGAGGCTTCTTTTGCCTTTTCTCTGTATAGATCTTCTGTATTTAAGCCATGCATTTACGACACTCCTCATAGCCTTTTTTAACAATTGTTTTTAAGATTTCGTGAGGATCACCCTCGCAAATTATGGTTCCTCCCAGCAGAACATAGCCGGTGCGCGCATCTACGTATTCCAGAATATGTCCTGTGTGGGTAATTATTAAACCGCTGCGTTCCCGTTCGCGTATAGGATGCTTCTTCTGGAGTAATTGGTTGATGAGATGGCCGATAAGTGATATGTTCACCAGATCCACACCAGATTCTGGTTCATCAAGTAAAACAAGGTCCGGTTTTTGGGCTAAGAGTTGGGCCAGTTCAGAACGTTTTATTTCACCTCCGGAAAACCCATAATTTATATCTCTGTCCATTAACTCTATCAAATTAGTCGATCTGATAATGCCCTCCAATTCTTCGGGTGTATCTTTGCCTCGCGAACATACGGCTACCATATCGCGTGTTTTTACACCCCTTACGACAGGAGGTCTTTGTACGGACATCCCCAATCCCATACGAGCCCTTTCGTCCATGGGCATCGACGTAATATTCTGGCCTTTGAAATATATTTCCCCGTGGGTCACCTTATATTTTGGTGCGCCCATTATGGTCATAAGCAGAGTTGTTTTACCATTCCCATTTGGCCCGAATAATACATGTGTTTCTCCCTTATTTATTGTTAAATTAACATTATGAAGTATCGGCCTATTTTCAACTTCTACAGAAAGATCTTTGATCTGCAATATCGGTTCACTCATGTTATCACTTCCTTATACACTTAATATTAAGCGCCATCCAGCAAATGGTGTTCAGACCGTGTAAACCAGTTAACAGGATCCATCACATATTCTTTATAGTCAATAAGGCTGAGATAATGTCCCTGTTCCTCGGCGGATAATGATCTATAAAACTCGCCTTCCTCTTTCGTTACGGCCATTTCAGCACATTTACCATAATAATCTCGTGACTTAATTTCCATCTCTATAGCTATTGATGAAGCTTCTAAATCTTCTTTACCGGGTTTTTTATTTTTATCCGCACTTTTAATTAAATTGCCGAATATTGTTCCCATTTTAACGCGATACGGCTTAATATTTTGTGATGGCCAGTTATGCTTATCTGCGAGTGATTTATAGATTTGTTCGAATGTTTCTCTGTGGCGGTCCTCTTGACCGGCCAGCCATGTAAAAAGTTCTTTGCCGACCGGATTATCGCTCCGTTCACCGGCCTGTAAATAAAATCTCTTACCGTCCAGTTCCATTTGTATTGCAAATTTTAATGCTTCTATAATCTTTTCATTAGAATTACCCATGTTTATAACCTCCACGTGCTAATTTACCCTGATAACAACCCCAAGTAATTTACAATCCATCAAGCCGTGTCTTCGTATTACAGAGAAATTTGGAAATATGTTGTGTATTATAACAACTTTACAGCTTTTGGAAGTAATTAAAGTCACAATTAGCGCCATAATGAAAATAGAGCCGATAAGTATAAATCGGCTCGCTAAAATTAATGAAAGGTGTTGGATAGCTATCTTAGCCGGTCAACAATTTTTGTAGTTATTCCGTTTCCAATGAGCTTCAATTTTATAGGTTGCCCCATGCCGTATTTTTTATACACGCGGCATACATTGCAAATACTGGTATCTTTTCCGGTAGCACCATGGTCATCAAGTTTGCAATAAGTTCCCTCAATTTCCCAGCAGGGAAGTAATTGATATTTGGTGGCAGGGCATTCTGATTTAATTTCTTCGGGGCAGTGGCACTTTTCCCAGCAGGGTTGTTTGTCAACCCAGAAATTTGGTGTGCTTATACACGGATCAAAGTCAACTGCAGATACCTTTTCCATAACTTCAATCATTTGTTATCCTCCTTTTAAGGATAATTACAACTTTAATTGTCTTTGATTATAATTTAGCATTACGTCAAAATATCAACATCCGTTTCGGCACCTAATTTACATTTGCGCAAAAGCGCATATATGGTTTATTAAAAATTAAGCATAATTGCGTATTTTAACCGGGCGGATTTGGAATATCTGCATTTTTAAGGCAAAATTTAGGTCAGGGGCAATTTATGGCAGAATTACAGAATAATATTAACCGTTTATCTATCGAGACAAGCCCGTACCTCCTCCAACATGCAACTGATCCTGTCGACTGGTATCCCTGGTGTGAAGAAGCTTTCGAAAGGGCACGTGATGAAAATAAACCCATATTCTTAAGCATAGGCTATTCTGCCTGCCACTGGTGTCATGTTATGTCCCGTGAATGTTTCAATAATCCAGAGATAGCTACGATGATGAACGATAATTTTATTAATATCAAAGTAGATCGTGAGGAAAGACCCGATCTCGATCATATTTATATGCGGGCTGTGGAGGCGATGACAGGCAGAGGCGGGTGGCCATTAAGCGTGTTTTTAACGCCTGGGGGTAAACCTTTTTTTGGTGGTACATATTTTCCGCAGCACCCTCAATATGGTATGCCATCTTTCGTTCAGATACTCGCAACGGTGAAACGGGCGTTTGAGGAGCAAAGAGAGGATATAGAATCTCATGCTGATGAGCTTACTAAAGCTCTGATGAAGGGATATCAGATTAAAGAACATGATAAGCAACCGGTAGATCCGACCGTTCTTGACGGCGCTTTCGAAAAGGCCATAGGAGATTACGATAATTCATATGGAGGGTTTGGTACTGCTCCAAAATTCCCGGAACCCGTGATGATGGAATTTTTACTCAGAACATATTCTCGTACCCATAATGGAAAAGCTTTGAATATGGTTGAATTGACTCTGGAAAAAATGGCTGAGGGAGGTATCTACGATCAGATTGGCGGTGGTTTCCATCGATATTCCACGGATAATATGTGGCGGATACCACACTTTGAGAAAATGCTTTATGATAACGCTTTACTCTCCAGATTATATACGCATGTTTTCCAGATAACCGGTAAAAGTTTATATAAAATTATTGCTGAACAAACTATTGATTACCTTTTGAATGAGATGCGGTCCGAAGAAGGGGGCTTTTATAGCTCACAGGATGCTGATAGTGAAGGGCAGGAAGGCAGATTTTATATGTGGAATAAAGATGAGATTACCCGGATTGTCGGTGATAATGATGTTGACATAATAAGCGAATATTTTGGGATTGCTGATAGGGGAAATTTTGAAGGTTCTAATATCCTGTTCAGAGGAAAACCTGAAATTAAACTAGATGCAGAATTGCTGGACAGAGTTAAGAATGATCTCTACAGGCAACGGCAAAAGAGAAAACAACCTTCGAAAGACGAAAAGGTTATTATTTCATGGAACGGCATTGTTATAAGCAGTCTGGCGCAGTGCGGCACGCCGCTAAGGAGGCCTGATTATATTAGAGAAGCTGAGAAATGTGCTGATTTTATTCTTTCGAAGATGAAGTCAAATGGCGGACTTATGCATACCTGGAAAGGCAACAAATGTAGCAGATATGTGTTTCTGGAAGATTATGCCTTTTTAAGCCAATCTCTGATAGATCTCTACTTTGCTACCTTTAACAGCAAATGGCTTAGCTCTGCATTAGTCCTGGCAGATGAGATGGTGTCCAGGTTTTTTATTGAAGAGGATGGCCTGTTTTATGACGTACCCGCAGGTTCCGATAAATTGTTTATCGATTCGCAAAATCTGATAGACGGTGCTATACCATCCGGCAATTCATCGGCAGCTATGGTCCTTCTTTATATGCATTTTTTAACCGGCAGAGCAGACTTTCTGCGGATTGTAGAAAGGATGTTTAAGGAACTGCATGACAAGGTATCATCTTTTCCTAGAGGTTTTGCAAACTGGCTGTGTGCAATGGACTTTTACAGTTCTCCGCGTGTGGAGATTTCTATATTCAATGCTGATAAGGCCGGTCTTGATCAGCTTGTAAATATAATTAATGCAGTATATTTGCCTAATAAAATTGTTTCTTTCAAAGGTGATGGAACAGAAGAGTCTTTTATTGCCGGGGAGTCAATTAGAGATAAAAATATGCTGCATGAAAGGACTACTGTTGTTGTCTGTGTAAATAATGCATGCCAGGAGCCGTTATCCGATTTAGCGGAGATTTCACACAGACTAAAAAACTTAAGCTGCAGGACAATCGCTGGCTAATACACTGTTCGTGAGAAGCAAAGCTTTATTATTAATATCATTAATTTCCATTCTGTCACTGTCATGTATAAGGGCTGAACGATATCAAAGTACATCGGATATTACATGTCAGCAGATTAAGCAGTTAGCAGGTTCAGCAGTAATTGATTTTGGCAAATGGCAGATAGAAAACACCTTTAATCTGCTTTCAAGAACTGATTCATATCACGAGGGCATTCCCGAAGCTGCCACGCTCGAAAGGCAAATAACAGAGGTCCTGAAAGATAATAAGATAGAGGTTTTGCCCCGGGTAAGGTTAAGGCTGGAACGTCCACCGTATCTATTGGTAGTATCACCAAGAAATATAATAAGTTACTACTGCCGTGTCCTGCTATCGCCCGAACTCACTCTGGCACAAATTGAAAATATCGAAAATAAAATAGATAATCTGGGTTTTTCTTCGCTTGTAGTAGAACTCGGCGGATTTGGAGCTGCATACCCGGCGATTGTTTCCACAAATATGAATAATAAGCATATTATAAGAGCGGCTGTAGAGGAATGGGCACATCAGTTTCTGGCTTTTCGACCGCTTGGTTTCCTTTATCTGCTTGATTGTATGGGCTTTCAGCAATCCCAGGATATCTTGATCATGAATGAAACACTGGCGGGCATGATTGCCGATGAAATTGGTGACCAAGTTTATAAGCGTTACTACAATCCTGGTAAATCTGATCTGCGTTCTGACGATAAGGGTGACGATGAATTTTATCGTGAAATGCGTAACACACGGCATGTGGTGGATATCTTGCTCGGCGAAGGCGCAATAGAAACGGCTGAGCGGTACATGGAACAACAGAGGTTATACTTTGTTCAGAAGGGATATAATATCCGAAAACTGAATCAGGCATATTTTGCGTTTCATGGCATATATGGCGAAGATCCTGCATGTACCAGCCCTATTTATGAAGATTTACACAGACTGCGTCAAAAATATGATACGCTTGCCAGCTTTGTCTATAGCGCATCTTCTCTAACTTCACAACTTGCACTTCAAGAGGCTATTCGGCGTTGAGATTTCACTTTATCAACATCGTGTTTTATCTGATATACTGTGCGGCATATGGTTGTACATGACCTGTTAACTATTATTCTTGTGGGATTCGGCCTTTCCGCTGATTGTTTTGCTGTCTCTTTAAGTGTCGGTGCTGCCACCATATCCTTTTCACCCAAAAACATGTTGCGGATAGCCATTGCGTTCGGTTGTTTTCAGATGGCTATGCCTGTTGTAGGATGGTTGATCGGGCAAACCATTGTGGGCCTGATATCCAGGTATGACCATTGGGTAGCCTTTGCCATGCTGGCTTTTATAGGTGGCAAAATGATGGCGGAGTTTATACGTAATAGTTCCGGGTCAGATGTTGCAGATGTTAATAAAATCAGCACGCTTATCATACTAGCGATTGCTACCAGTATAGATGCTCTGGCTGTAGGTCTCTCATTCGCATTGCTGCGCATCAATATATTTGTTGCCTCATTAATAATAGGTGTGATAACTTTTTCTGTATCTGCATTCAGTTTCTGGCTGGGTAGAAAGGTTAGTGTACTAATAGGTAAGTGGGCTTTATTGGGTGGTGGTATTATACTCATCGGCATAGGAATCCGCATTTTATTAACACACATATATGTTTAGCTAGGCTTTGAATATATTAAAAATAGTATATAGTCAGCATTTTGTAATATAATTAACCAGTGTATCAAGCTATTATCTAAGGAGGTAGGTATGGGCTTAATGAATGTGAACCAGTACAAGACAAGTCTTAAGGATGGCAGGGTTGTTTATTATGAAGGTGAAAAAGTCCCCGATGTTACCGAACATCCTGCACTTAAGGTCTGCGTCGAAACGGCAGCCATCGATTATGATATGGCCGAGAGCAAAGAGTATCGAGACCTGGCTGTAGTAAAAGATCCAGTACTTGGTGAGGACATCAGCAGATACTACTATACACCGCGCAATGCCGATGACCTGCTCAAACGTCATGAACTGATGGTAACAGCAACCAGGTTGGGAGCTGGCGTTATACCGTTTTCACATGACATTGGGGCGGATGCAATGAATGCCGTAAATATTACTGCAAATATGATGGGTAATAGGGCTTATATTGAGAGGGCGGAAGAATACCGGCGTCAGTTGCAGAAGAAAGATCTGAGTGTAGCCTGTGCTATGACAGATGTCAAAGGAGATAGAACACAGCGGCCGTCTTCTCCTAAGCAGTCGCATCCTGATTATTATGTCCATGTGGTTGATAAAAGTGACAAAGGCATTATTGTCAGAGGTGCTAAAGCGCATATTACCGCTGCCGCCTACTGCAATGAGATTCTGGTAATACCCTGTCGGAATATGGAGGAGGACGATAAAGACTATGCGGTAGCCTTTGCTATCCCCGCCAATACGAGAGGCGTAGTGCAGGTTTGTCATCCTATTGCAAGCCATCGCAGCCGGCTTGATTTCCCGGTTGACATACCTGTAAGGAATCATACAGATTCCCTGATAATATTCGATGATGTTTTTGTACCTTGGGAAAGGGTTTTTCTATGTGGTGAGTGGAAATTTGCCATGCCGCTTGTTTATAATTTCGCCTATCTGCACCGGCATACAGCGGCCAGCTACCGTATCCCATCTGCTGAAGCTTTACTGGGTGCGGCTGCATCTATGGCTGAATACAATGGAATTAAAAATGTGCCCCATATCCGGGAACAGATAACCGACCTGGTTATCTATGTAAATACTCTTAAATCGCTGGCCAGAGCTTCCTGTATTGACTATGCAGTTCATGGTGGAATACCTATACCCAATCCGGTATTGACCAATATGGCCAAATACCATTTTGCCTCCAATTTCCATCAGTGTCTTAAACTGGTACAGGATATTGCCGGTGGTCTTCTGGTCACAGCGCCTACATACGGAGATTTCACCAACCCTGATATTAGTGAATATATAAAGAAATACCTTGGTGGGAAAAAGGGTATATCGGCTGAGGCACGTCTCAGGATGTTTCAGTTGTTAAGACGGGTAATGGTGGTGGAAAATGAAGTTGTAGCCGTACATGCAGAAGGTTCTCTGCAATCTCAAAGGCTCATGATATACTTTGAATCTCTGGCAGAACAGGCTCAATATCAAAAAGATGTGGAGTACGCAGCCGGGATTTCGCGTTAAAGTTAAATTTGATCATTATTCTGGGTTGCCAAGGTAAAATAGCCTGTTAGCTACATTACCTCCAACCGAAAGGCAAAGATATAGCTTTTGGGAATCAGAATCGATGTTGAAATTAAGCGTACCGGTTTTTACTTCACCCGGCGAAAAGTATCGGTTGTAAAAGCCGGCGCCGGCGCTTCCCTGACTGATATCCCAGTAAACCTGCTTACTGCTATTCTGGACACACAGTTTATAAACAGTTGTGAAAGATTCATCGCTAACTGGATAACTGAATCCGAAAGGTAGCGTTTGATTACCGATATTACGAATATTCATTTGAATTTCCAGTTTATTTTTATCTCTCCAATTTATCTTAGTCAGAGTATATTCCCAGTTATTTAGTGTTTGAGTTTTTACTTCGACCGCCACTTTCGAGGTTACATCCTGCCCAGCTGAGATCGGGAGTACTTTTTCTGTCTGAAATAATTGCTGAGCCTGGATTTGAATATTTTGTGCCCATCTTCGCACTGCGGTTTTAATTAGGGGGACCGGTTGAATTTCCAGAAAAACCATGGCAATAACAAAAACAAAGGCGACAAAAATTATAAGGACTATTGTACTGCGGATGGGTGCCGGCGGTTTTTTATTAGCAGCCATTGGTGTTAATAATCCAATTTAACATTGAATAAAATATTATTCTAAAAATGCGAATCGGACAAATGTATCTGTGATGATTTAGCATTATTTTATTATCTGACGATATCAAATCCTAAAATAATTAAATTGTTCAGGCAGATTCATGTTAATGATATTAGATAAAATGAAAAGATGAACTGGGTCGTGGTAAGTAGATATCATATCACAATTTTAATCAATGGAGCGGGAGACGGGATTCGAACCCGCGACACCCTGCTTGGAAGGCAGGAACTCTGCCACTGAGTTACTCCCGCTAAAATCAGCGTTATTGTAATATCAAGTTAAAATGCTTGTCAAAGCATTTTAACTGGTAAATAGAATGGATAAGCTTTGATGTTGTTACTGGAAGTTGTAGCTAATTTTGTGCT
>Ga0272448_1004983_pt1 | contig 14827 bp, 7 predicted proteins | sample YNPCB0191_FD_202220 | JGI IMG/M metagenome (GOLD analysis project Ga0272448, IMG submission 202220) | Hot spring sediment microbial communities from Yellowstone National Park, WY, United States - YNP-CB-019-1 | ecosystem: Environmental > Aquatic > Thermal springs > Hot (42-90C) > Sediment...
GGCGGCGATCCTCCTCGTTGCCCGTGCAGATCGTGAACGTCAGCGGGTCGAAGAGAAGGTCGCCCGGCCGCATGCCGTACTTGTTCGTCGCCAGATCGAAGATGCGGCGGGCAATCGCCACCTTGCGGTCCGCCGTCTTGGCCATGCCTTCCTCGTCGATCGTCAGCGCGACGACGGCCGCGCCGTACTTGCGGCACATCGGCAGCACGGCGGCGCAGCGCCTCTCGCCGTCTTCCAGGTTGACGCTGTTGACGATGCAGCGGCCGCCGCACAGCTTGAGCGATGCCTCGATGACCGGCGGCTCCGTCGAGTCGATCATCAGCGGCACGGTCACCTCGGTGGCCAGGCGCGAGATGAGCCGCGTCATGTCCTTCAGCTCGTCGCGCCCGACGTACGCAGCGCAGACGTCGATCACGTGGCTGCCGTCGCGAACCTGCTCCTTCGCCATCTCCACCATGCCGTCAAGGTCCTCGGCCTCGAGCAGCTTGCGGAACTTCCGCGATCCGTTGGCGTTCGTCCGCTCGCCGACGATGAGGAAACTGTTGTCCTGCCGGATCGGCACGGCCTGATAGAGACTCGATACAGCAGGTTCGCATGAGACCCGGCGGCCCTTCGGCGGACGCGTTCCGACTGCCGCGACGACGGCCCGCAGATGCTCGGGCGTCGTCCCGCAGCAGCCGCCGACGATGTTCACGCCCTCAACCTCGACAAACTCCTTCAGCCATCGTGCCAGCTCCGCCGGGGTGAGCGGGTAGTGCGGCTTGCCATCCACCAGTTGCGGCAGCCCCGCGTTGGGCAGCACGCTGATCCGCCGCGGCCAGTTGGCGCTGAGGTATCGAACATGCTCGCTCATCTGCTCGGGCCCTGTGGCACAGTTGAGCCCGAACACCTCCACCTGTGGATACGCCTCGATCGCGGCCACGGCGGCGGCCATGTCCGTGCCGACGAGCATCGTCCCCGTCGTCTCCATCGTGACCTGAACCATGATCGGCACGCGGCGGCCCTTCTCGGCCGTCGCCCGCTCGATGCCGGCGATCGCCGTCTTGGCCTGCAGGATGTCCTGGCACGTCTCGATCAGCAGCACGTCCACGCCGCCGTCGAGCAGCCCGCCGGCCTGCTCCGCATAGCTCTCCTCCAGAACGTCCCACGTCGTGTGCCGCAGCGACGGCAGCTTCGTACCCGGCCCCATCGAGCCGACGACGAATCGCGGCCGCTCCGGCGTACTGCACTCCGCAGCGGCCTCGCGTGCAATCTCCGCCGCCCGCCGGTTGATCTCGTACACACGGTCGACGAGGCCGAACTCGGCGAGCACGATCCTGTTCGCGCCGAACGTGTTCGTCTCGACGGCGTCGCACCCGACCTGGAGGAACGACGCATGGATCTCGCGGATCACGTCGGGCCGAGTGAGATTCAGAATCTCCGTGCAGTTCTCCAGACCGTTGTAGTCGGAGAGGGGAAGCTCGTAGCAATGGACGTTTGTGCCCATCGCCCCGTCGAAGACCAGGATGCGCTGTTCAAGTGCCTGAAGAAAACCGCTATGCGTCGATGCTTCCGCCGGTTTAGACATTGTCGAAACGATTGTAAGCGCCCGCCGGCGATTGACCAACGCACCGGCGCCTCTCAGGCCCCGATGTTCAGCCTTGCCGCCGCCCGAGCCAGGCGGCGGTCATGCGTCCATAGCGTGGCGCGGGACAGCAGGGTCGACGCGAGCAGGTGGACGTCGATCCAGCCGAGCCCACAGCCGTACAGGCGATGGCGATCGATGAAAGCGAGTACCTCTTCCTCTTCCGCCTGTTCGGCCTGCGGCAATTGACGGAGGAGCGCGAGCACCTGCTCGCGAGGCTCCAACCAGCCACACGCCAGCTCGCCGATCACGAACGGATGCGCGAGGACTTGGCCGTCCAGGAGGAGTCCGCGCAGGCGGGCGCTGCCGTGGCGGAGGTGTTCGACCCAAACGGACGTGTCCACCAGAATCATCAACGTCCCCGGATGCGGCGCCGACGAACCACCGCGAGCCGCTTCTGGCTCCCGCCCAGTTCCGCGAGCCGGCGGGCGCTCTGCTGGGCAATGAGGGCCTCCAGACCCGCGCGGACCAGGGATGTCTTCTCCCGGATACCGGTGAGCGAGGTTGCCTGCTTCACCAGAGCATCATCGATGTTCAGGGTCGTTCTCATGTGCATAAGTATGCACGAGACAGGCATATGAGTCAAGAGCTGCGGAGTCCGGGCCGACAGGTGCTGTCCGTCGGCGGCAGGCCTCGGTCCTGCTCCGTGTCTACGTGGCTATCTTCTCGATCGGCATGCTGATCAGGTTGCCGTACTCCGTCCAGCTCCCATCGTAATTGGTCACCTTGGGAAAGCCCGGCAGGTACTTCAGCACGAATCACGTGTGGCTCGATCGTTCGCCGATGCGGCAGTAGGCGATCGTGTCCTTGCGGGGGTCAAGTCCGCCGTTCTCCACGTAGATTGCGTGCAGTTCTTCCGCCGACTTGAAGGTGCGGTCCTCGTTGATGGCCAGACTCCATGAGGTGTTCCGCGCCCCGGGGGATGTGGCCGCCTTTCCGTCAACCGACGAATCGGCTATTCTCCGGCCGGAATCATCGGTCTTCTTACGAAAGGGACGAAAGATGACGGGCGTACGGCCTTTCGGGCGGCGGCGAATCGTTCCGGTGATCGCGGGTCTGGCGCTTTGGGTATGCGGAACCGGTTGCGCGTCGGGCGGCGCGGCGCAGTGGGAAGCGCTGTATGTGGGCGGCGGGAACCTTGCCGGGTGGAAGGAGGTCGGCGGCGGGAAGTGGTCCGTCGAGAACGGCGAGATCGTCGGCAGGACCGGCGACGGCCGTTACGGCTGGCTCGTCACCGAGAAGGAATACGCGGACTTCATTCTGGAGCTGGAAGGCCGACACGAAGGCGACGGCAATAGCGGCATCCAGTTCCGCAGCCACGTTATCAACGGCACGATGTACGGCTGGCAGGCCGACTTCGACCCGAGCGGCAACGAGAAGCACAACGGCGTTTATGACGAAGGCGGCAAGCGCCAATGGATCGCCCTGCCGAAGGGCGAGGCGATCAGGGCCGTCAAGCCGAAGGACTGGAACCGGTATCGCATCACGGCCGTCGGCGACCACGTCACCGTCGAGATCAACGGCATCCGCACGGTCGACTTCCGCGATTCCCAGTTCACTCGGGGCATCATTGCGCTGCAGGTCCACCAGGGCAGGCAGCCGCCCGTGTACGTGCGGTTTCGCAACATCCGCATCCGGCCGCTCGACGAGAACCAGGGCTTCACGCCGCTTTTCGACGGCAAGTCGCTGGCGGGCTGGCACGTCGCCGGCAAGGAGAAATGGACCGTCGAGAACGGCGAGATCGTCGCGGAATGCAAGCAGAATGCGGCGTATTGTTACCTGCTCAGCGACGCGCAGTACGGCGACTTCCACGTGAAGCTGAAGTTCATCTGCGATTCGCAGACGGGCAACAGCGGGTTCTTCTTCCACAGCACGATCGCCGGCGTGGACATCAACGGCCCGCAGGCGGAGATCTCCGGCAAGCCGGGTCAGCACACCGGCCTGATCTACGGCCCCGGCGGGCGCGGCTGGCTGAACATGGATCAGTGGGACGCCCTCAAGGATGCGATGTACCGCGTGAAGCAGTGGAACGAACTCGAAGTGCGGTCGGTCGGCCCGCACATCCTCGTTCATCTGAACGGCTGGCCGATCAGCGATCTGACAGACGACAAACTGCCGCGCGCGGGCATGTTCGCACTGCAGATGCACTCCGGCGAGGCCATGAAGATCCGGTTCAAGGACGTGTACTACAAGCCCCTTGCGCCGGCGCGGGAGACCGCCCGATGCGAGAGCGAGTAAATCGCCGGTGGAGCGCGCCGCCGCATGGCAGTGCGTCTGCGCCGCGCCACCTGCGAAAGAGAACCGCCGTCCTCACTTCGCCGCCGCCACCGGCGCGGATGTCGCCGGACGCGTCGTCGCCGGCAGCGTCTTGAGCAGCTCGCTCGCCAGTCTGGCCTCGGGAAGATCGGCGCCGCCGGACCGGACGGCGTTGGCCAGGTGCAGCCGCGCCATGTCGTTCTGCCCGAGTTTGTGATAGCACACGCCGAGGTGGTAGTGCACTCTCGGGTCGTTCCGAAGAAGCTCGATCACGCGCGTGAAGTCGGATAGCGCCGCCTGCGCCTCGCCGCGCTTCACGCGGATCCACCCGCGCGTCTCCAGGATGCCGGGATCGTCGGGCTTGCGGCTCAGCGACTTCTCGATCAGCGCCATGGCGCGGTCCAGAGCGGCGGGATCGTCCGCCTTCACCTCGGCAAGGAGGTAGGCAACGTTATTGTTCGCCTCGGCGTCGTCCGGATCCGCGGCCAGGGCCTGCTCGAACCGCTGCAGCGCCTCCGCAAGCCGTCCCTGCTTCGTCAGGGCGGCACCGGCAGCGGTGATCATGGCCGGGCTGACGGGTCCGGCCTTCTCCGCCTCCTCAATCCTCCGAATCACGGCCTCGTTGTCGTTCGCGGCTATCGCCTCCCACACGCTCGCCTCGAGCGCCCACCGGGTCTTGCCCAGGGCCGCCCGGCCGGCCGCACCAACCCTGGCCGCCTGTTCGCGCTTGCCCAGTTGGACGAGCACCGGCAGCCAGACCGGCGCAATCAGCGGCGAGCCCGCATCGAGTTTGTCCGCCTGTTCGCAGAAGTAATCCGCCAGAGGGACAAGCCCGTACACCCGGGCGATCATGGCCTGCGCCAGCAGGGCGCAGACCTGCCGTGCCTTCTCGTTCCCGGCGGACGGCGACGCGAGGTACGCCCGGGCCAGGTCCGCCAGTGCCGTGTTCACGCCATCCAGGGCCTTGAGGACGCCCTGCGGATCGGACCGACCCGCGAGGGTCGTCAACAGATACGTCAGGCGAGTCGTTTCCGAGGATCGGGGGTCTGCGATGATCGGTTCGAAGGCGACCGGCTGCGCGGCGGCCGCCGGCCGGGATCCTGCCTGTCCGGCGACGAGCGAACGCACAACGGCTGCCAGCAGGGAGTCGGCGGGCTCGTCGGCAAGGAGCTCGGCGGCGGGTTCGATCTGCCCTGCCGCCAGGTGGTACAGCGCGAGTTGCCAGCGGAACGCGCGCTGCTGCGGAAACGTGTTGACCACTTCCTGCATGGCCTCGATGGCGCCCGGCCAGTCGCGCTTCTTTGCCGCAATGGTCGCCAGGATCGTCTTCCAGTTGGTCGCTTCGGATGTCCTCGGTGCGAACCGCGCCATCTGGTTCCGTACCACCTGCGCCGCCTCGTCGTAGCGGCCGGCCTGCGTCAGCGCGTCCGCCAGCTCATAGGCCACGGTCGTCTCGTCCGGGCGGGACTCGACCAGGGCCTGCAAAACCTTGATCGCCTCATCCGTCTTGCCCGCACCGCGAAGATCCGTCGCCAGCAGATGCCGGGCGGAGCGATGGTACGGCGACGACGCGGGAATCTTCGCAAGTTCCGCACGCCCCTCGTCATGCTGCCCAAGCCCGATCAGGGCCTGTGCGATCATCAGGGCATAGCGGTCTGTGCCGGCGGACGCCGTTTGCGTCAGGCTGCGGAGGATCTCGATGGCATCGGCGTAAAGCCCCATGCGGACGAGCAAGCCGGCCCGGGCATACCGGGATTCCAGCCGGGCGGTTTCGCCGCCGAGGGCCATGCGGTCCAGCGCAGCCAGAGCGGCCGGATAATCGCGCCGCGCGGCCTGTACGTCGACCAGCGCCCGCAGCAGGCTGAGCTCGTCAGGCCAGCGATGCAGGGCGTCCGTTACGGTGCTCAATGCATCGTCAACTTTGCCTGCGGCGAGGCACACACGGACCTTCCGCTCCACGAGTTGCGGCAGGTCGGATCGGATGGCGATGACCTGGTTCAACTCCGCGAGCGCCTTGTCCCCCTGGCCGACCTCGACATAGGCCGATGCCAGACGCAGCCGCAGCGGAATCGCCGCCTCGCCGTCGCCTGCCCCCCGTGAGAGGCGATCCAGCACCTCGGCGGCCTGCTCCACACGCCTCTGCCGCAGGTAGAAACGGTACATCCGTATTTCCCCTTCGATCCGTGTTTCCGGAACGGCGGCCAGGGCCTCGAACTGCTTGAGTTCGTTAGCAGGGTCCTTCTTGGCCCGGTAGCATGTGGCCAGGGCATCACGCAGCGCGACCACGGCTTTGGGCTTTGACGCGGTCGCCCCGTCCGCCAGGATGGCGTTGTAGATCGCGATCGCATCGTCGATCTTTCCCATGGCGGCCAGGATGGCGCCCTTCGAAAGGGCCAACGGCAGCGGCCGGGCGTTCTTGAGCGTCTGCAGGCGCTCCATCGCGCCCGCCGGCGTGTCGATGGCGAGCCAGATCTGCACGAGCCGGTCGTACGCCTGTCCGAACTCCGGCTGTATCTCGATCAAACTCGCCAGCTTCCGGGCGGCCTCCTCATTCCTGCCCATCCGCGTCAGCGCCGCCGCCGCCATCCACATCGCCTCCGGCTCCGTCCGCTCGCCGCAGATCTCAATGCACCGGGCATACCGGCCCTCGCGATACGCCAGCCCCGCCTGAATCGCCCAGTCCTGTACCTTCTGCCCGGTCATCGCATTGAGCGCCTCGAACCGCTTGCCGGCCGAGTCGTAGTCCTGCTGCATCAGGTCGATCCTGGCCGCCAAGCGGAGCGCCGCCTGGTTGTTCGGCGCCTGCAGGAGCACCTTCTCGCAAAGCGACTGCGCATCCTCCAGGATTCCGCAGCCCGCGAGAACCTCTGCCGCCCCGAGCTGAAGCGCGATGTCGCGCGAATCGAGCGCCACCGCCTCGCGCGCCGCCCGAGTCGCCTCCTCGCACCGGTTCTCCTGCACCAGGGCCCTGGCCAACTCGAGCTGCCCCGGCGCCCACTTCGGATTGGCCGCCACCAGTTCCTCGAAGGCTCGACGGCCCTCGCTGATCCGGCCCCGTGCAATCGCCAGCTTCGCGAGTACGGCCTTCTGCCACACGCCGGCGCCGGACGCCTCGCCGGAGCCGAGTTGGCGGAGGATGGTTTCCGCTTCGTCCGGCCGGCCGACCCGCACGTAGAGGTCGGCTACCGTCTCCCGCGCCACGACCGACAGATTCGGGCTCTTGGCAATGCGATCCAAGATCTCCAGGGCCTGGTTCCCGCGGCCGCGATCGAGCCAGTACTCCACAGCGAAGCGGACGATCCTCTCGTCGGTGGGGGCGGCGTTCAACGCCGCAGCCAGTTGCGTCTCCGCCGGACCCGTCTGGCCCTCCGCAAGCAGCGCGCTGATCAGAGCAAGGTGGGCATCCGCGTTGCCCGGATCCAGATCCAGCACCTCGCGGTACAGTTGCCGCTCAACCTGCGGATACCCTGTCTGCCGCTGCACCGCCGCCATCGTCAGCTTGTACGGGACAAAGTCCCGCATCACGGCGCCAAGAGGTTGCAGGATCTGCTTGGCCTCCTCGGGCTTGCCGTCGGCGAGCAGGAGCTGGGCCCGCAGCAGCCGCCCCCACGCGTTGTTCGGCTCCAGTTCGAGCACGCGGTCCACGACGGCAGCGGCCGCCTTCCGCTCGTCGCGCAACAGCAGTGTCCGCGCCAGCAACACCCGCGCATCAATGCAATGGCCCTTGGGATGACCCTCGATGTAGGTATTCAGGATATCCACCGCGCGTTGGGAGGCCTTCCAGTCGTCGGCCATGACCGGCGCCGCCGCGCGCGCTACAAGGCTCTGCGCGGCCTGTACGGCGGCGCGCTCGCTGACGGCCTTGGCGGCGACGAGTTGCTCGTACGCCTCCACCACGACGTCGTACTTGCCCAGGCCCATCGCCAGGTCCTGAGCCACCTCGGCGGCTCGCGCGTTGTCCGGCTTGCTCCGCAGCGAAGCCAGCAGCGACGCCAATCCCTGCTCCATGGCCTCGCGCGCCTTCTGCCCGGCCGCTTCCGCTTCCTTGCGCAGCGCCGCCGCCCGGGCCGGGTCCGTGCCCGCAAGGCGATCCGCTTCCGTTCGGGACGTCTCCTCGCGCCAACGATACAGATCCGCCATCGTCCGCCGGCACAGGCCCCGCTCCGCCAGCACGTCGGCGTTTTCCCTGCTGCCCGCGATCTGCTCGGCCTGCTCCAACGCCGCCAGCGCCTCGCCGCAGAGCGCCTCGGCCGCGAGGAACTCCGTTTCCGACGGCACGCGGACAAGCGCGTCGTGCTTCCGGTTCGCGTCAAAGCGGAACGCCGCCGCACGCACCACCCAGGGCTCCGGCTTTTGCGGGGCGAGTTTCGCCGCTTCCTGCGCGGCGCGGCGGGCCTCGTCCGTCTGCCCGAGACGCAGCTCGGCCACAGCGAGCCAGTACGCCGCGGGATAGCTCTGCGGATAGCGGCGCCGGGCCTCCTGGAAGAGCCCTACGGCCTGGTTCACGTCATTCTGCTGCATGGCAATGATGCCGCGGGCCAGGACGCGGCCCTCCGCGTTGCGGTGACGGGTCCACAGCCAGAGCAGCGTCCCCGCTGCCACCACGCCGATCAGTACGAGCCACGTGATTGCCTGCCGCAATTTCATGCCATTGCTCCTGCTGAAGAAGAGCCGCGAATGCCGTGCAAGTCCGGCTGGATCTGTGTCCTTCCTGCCTCCCCATCCGCGCCCGCGATGGAGTATAAGCCCCACGGCCCTACGCGGACAAGAGGATGCGGCCCACATCCAGACGGCGGAGCCGTTCGGCCAGCGTGGGGTAGAGCGACACGATCAGGCGGCGATGTTTCGGCTTCGCATCGATCAGGACGGGCGGCTGGACGGCCACGAGGGCCGCCGCGCGCTGGTCGGTCAGCCGGTACCCGCCGGCGGCCTGCGTCGTCGCCGAGCCGCCCCAATGCCCGAGCGCCTCGTCGATCCGTCCGGGCAGATTCGGGTCGAGCAGATCGAGTGTGAGCGGCACGGCCGGGCTGCCGTTGACGTGCGGGCACGGACGCACATCCGCCGCCTGCCGGAACGGGAGTCGATGGAGATAGAATGCGGCATGATGAGGGTGGCACAGCACGATCAGCTTCGTCAGCCGCGATTCGGCGGCCACCGCCACCAACATGCGCAGCATCGCGCGAAGCTGCGGCCACGCGCGCACGTGCGACATCCGGCGGTCCGCCAGCATCGTAGCCTCGCCCAAGCGATGGCCTTCCCGCCGGAGCGACTCGCACAGCTCGGGGAAGACGTCGGCGCAGGGCATGCCCAGCGGGCTGTCCGGCACAAGCGAGACGGTGCCCGTGATCGCCCCGCCCAGTTCCCCAATCAGTGTTGCGGTCGTCGGGAGCAGATTGTAGATGCTGAAATGATAGACGCCGGACTCCGCCGCCTTGTAGCCCAGGCGGACGTAGTTCTCCTGCACCAGCGCAAACGCCCCGAGAAGCTCGGTAAAGCTCGCCGCCCGCCGGACAAGGGGCGCTGTCACCCCGTCGCCCGTCGCGACGCCCTGCGGCGCCAGGATTACGCTTGCCATGCCACCGGTCCGGCCAGTTTCCGTTTCATCGCATCCACCAGGCCGAGCTTGCTCCGGATGTCCGGCAGCGCGGCCTGTGCCTCCGCGTAACCGATCGCGATCAGTTCCTGCATCCGGCGCATATTGTTCCATTCCCCACCGAGCGCACGCGGACGCAACACAACGTCCGCATGGATCGCGCGGTTCCGCACGGCCCACTGCGAGCTGATCCGGTGCGCCTGCAAGGCGTACTCGACGATCGTTCGCGGCGCTGCAAAGGCCTGCCGTGGCGGAAGGATATCCACGCCGATGACCACGTCCGCGCCCAGCCACCGCGCCACGGACGCCGGCACCATGTTCGAGACGCCGCCGTCGACGAGAAGTCGCCCGTCGATGCGAACCGGCTCGAAGAGCACCGGGATGGCACAGGAGGCCGCCACCGCCTCCGGCACCGGGGCGTATTGCCAGACGATTCGCGACTCGACGCCGCCCGTCGCCTCGGTGTCGTTTGCGGGCTTCCTCGGTGCCTCCGTCTCGCGACGGCGCCTCCACGAGGGAATCCGTGTCCGGCCGTGAAAGCACGGCGCGCTGAGCACGACCATGGCGCCGCACAGAATATCCGTCGCGACGACGGCGAAGGGCACGCGCATCGCCCCAAAGTCCGTCACCGGAAGATGGCGCCGCAGCCATGACGCCATGCGGTCGTTGGACATCATCGCGCGGATCGGCAGGATGTGGCGGCGAAGCTGCGCCCATCGCAGACGATTGCCCAGCTCCGCCATCTCCTGCGGCGAGGCCCCGCCGGCGTAAAACGCGCCGACGAACGCCCCCGCGCTCGTGCCGGTCACGACATCGGCGCGGAGGCCCGCCTCGTGAAGGGCCATGATGACCCCCACATGCATTCCGCCGAACGCGGCGCCGCCCCCGAGCGCCAGCCCGAGACGAGGCGGCTCCGGGACGCCATCCTTGCATGTGTCCGCCGCCGGCGACTCGTGCCGCCGCGTAAGATTCCCCATCGTGCTCACCCTTGACGCAGGGTCGTTACAAAACGCGCGATAACCCCGGCAATAGCATCGACCGTTTCCACGAAGCGATTTAACCGTTTGCGCCTGCGTGCCTTGGATATCGCCGGTGTCCGAAAACCGACGGCGCGGACGGCACAAGCCCGCGAGCCAGAAACCCTGGTCCGGTAAACGCCCGTCCGAGCGCCGTCAGACCGGCGGCAGGCGGCGCGCGCCTGCCGGACACATCATCGGCTGAAATGACGCGGTCCCCGAACGAATTGCCGCGTCGCGAGAGGCCCCTACATACACGTCGGCGGGCGGTTCGGTCCGTTGAAACAGCTCTGAAATGCCGCGAAGTCGCTCAGGTCGACATCGCCGTCGTACTCCCGGTCGAAGCATTCGCATCGGGCGGCATTCGCCGACTGCGTGTTCCACGGCCGGTTCGGGCCGTTGAAGCACCCTTGAAACACACCGAAGTCGGCGAGATCGACGTCGCCATCCCCGTCGGCGTCCTGGAGCGTCGTGTTACACGGCCGTGCGGCCAGGACGCGGACGTCGTCGTACCAGAAGTTGTCGTAGCTCTTGAAGTTCAGCCCGAGCCGGACGTACCGCAGCGGCTCGCCCTCGGTCCGCTGCGAGACGCCGACGAGCCGGTCGTCGATGTAGAATCGCACCTGCCCGCCCGCCTCAAGCGCATCGGCGTCGATCGCCAGCTTCCGCCAGCCCCGCCTGCGGTAGACGCCCGTGTCGAGATATCCCTGCCCGTGCGTGTCGCGATATCGCGTCCGGATGTAGTACTTCTGCGTCAATCCGGCCGGGTCGTACCAGGCGACGACGCCGAGCTGAAGGTAGTCGTGGTAGGTAACGAGCGGCGGCGTCGGGCTGAGGTCGGCGCCGATCAGCGCAAGCATGTTGGACACCGGCCGGGCGTACACGGTGCCGTCGTCGTCGAACTCGTCGTAGACGAAGACCTCGGCATAGACGCGCCCCGACTGCGCGCCGACGTCCGCGTACGAGGCGTAGCCCCACGGGTCGGCCTCCACCGCCCGGGCGGCGTGCGTCGGGCTGCGCGAGACGCTCTCGTCCCACTGCAGCGTCTCCGTCGCCTCGGGCCACCTGTGCCAGTTGCCCATGCCGTTCTCAAAATCATCCGAGAACGGGATCCCCTGGCCCGGCACAGGTCCGGCCAGGATCGCCGTCAGCAGAATCGCAAGACCACGGCTCCCGGACATGTCGCGCCTCCTTCCGACCGACAAACCCATCTAACCGTATCCCGGTTCCCGTTTCAATCCTCTGCCGTGGCGTGAAGGGTCCCGAGGTGTCCCCCCTTCGCGGACAAATTGAGGATTCGACATCGCGCACCAGGGACCGATTGTGCCCGGTATCGTGTCCGGCCCGCAACTCACCGGCACGCCGGCGGGCGGTTCGGACCGTTGAAACACGCCTGGAACCGCATGAAGTCCGACAGGTCCACGTCGGCGTCGCCGTCGAGGTCCGCGACTTGGCAGCCCGCGCCGTCGGGCGGCCGATTGGGCCCGCGAAAACAGTACTGGAACACCGCGAAGTCCGTGATGTCGGCGTCGCCGTCGCCGTCGAAATCGCACTGGGCCGCGGGATCCGGCGGATCCGGCGGCAGCAGACCGTCCCGCACCTGAATGCCGTCGACATAGCTGCCGCGCCCTGCGCTGGCCAGGCCGTTGCCCATCGTCAGGCTCACGCGGTTGAACGGGCCCTTGTAGACCCGGGGCACCTCGTGCGTCCCGTTGGTGGTCGGATAGCCGCCGCGGTTATCGAGCTGCAAGACGACCGTGTTCGTCTTGACGGTCATCCGGAAGATGCTGAGCAGGCCGTCCTGCCGCTTCCAGAGACTGACCGTCTTGCCCGTCAGATCGGTCATCATCTTGGTGTAGTACCACCTGTACCCGTCGTAATACATCGCGGCGCCCTTGGTCCCGCCGGTATCCGGGTTGGAGATGTTGATGGCGGCGAACGACCCGTACGCCAACACGCGATGGACCGCGTCGCTCCGCCACGGCCCCTGGTCGCCGTTGCTCAGATCGCCGTCCTCCGTCACCAGACCCTGGCGCGGCGCCGCATCGTCGCCGGTGCCGTCGTCGCAGGTGAGTTCGACGTAGAAGTTGGAGTAGTTGCCGTACAATTCGCCGGCGAAATCGACCGCGAACTCGAGGATCAACGGGTTCTCGTCCGTGCCGGAGATCGTCTTGCCGGCACCGATGCCCCCGTTGCCCGCTCCGTACGTGGCGCTCAGATCCGGCTCGAGCGTGGCGGTCATCCGGAAGGGATACCGATTGGTATACATCGCAGCGCCAGGCGAAGGGGTGAGGCCCTTGCCAACGGTAAACGTGCCCGCGTAGGTTCCCCACGTCAGCGGCCAGCGCGCGAGCATGGACGACTGGTTCCACGAGCCGATCTTGCCGGCGTCGGTGCGGGCGCCGTCGAACTCCTCGTCCATCCGCCGGCTGCCCGGCGTGATGTCGCACGCGTCGCCGACCCCGTCGCCGTCCTCGTCCTTCTGGTCGGCGTTCGCCACGCTCGGGCAGTTGTCGCAGGCATCGCCGACGCCATCGCCGTCGCTGTCCTTCTGATCCGCATTGGCCGCAGCCGGGCAGTTGTCGCACACGTCGCCGATGCCGTCGTGGTCGAGGTCGGCCTGATTCCCGTTGGCCGTGCGCGGGCAGTTATCGGAACCGTTCGGCACGCCGTCGCCGTCCACGTCCGGGTCGCACGCGTCGCCGATGCCGTCGTGATCCTGGTCGGCCTGGTCGGCGTTGGGCGTGCTCGGACAGTTGTCGCAGGGGTCGCCCACGCCGTCATCGTCCGTGTCCGGCGGCAGCCCCACGGCCAGCGCGGGTGCCTGGAGAATCTTCTCGGCGATCTGCTGGCGATACCCGTACAACACCTCCGGGTCGCGTGTGTAGCTGGCCACCGACGCCACCACGGTGCTCGGCACATCCAGCAACGGCCGGGCGGAAGTGAGAAATGCCTGCTGCGCCGCGTTCGGCGGGCAGGCCGTGCCGATTTTCTTCACCCAGTATGCCAGCAGGTGCAGGTACTCGTAATCCTCGAGCCCGTCGCGGATGTTCTCCAGGCGGATCGTCGGGATCGGCCCGTTCGGCCCGGCGCAGAACAGACTGCCGTCGCCGTCGGCCCAGCCCTTCGGGTGCAGGAGCGTCCGCGGATCCCAGTTTGTGTACGGCCCGGACGTGATCGGCCCCGTCTGGAGCTCGATCGGCCAGTTCGCCATGCTGTAGTAAAGATACCCGCCCGCCTTGTACTTGAAGGTCATCGCGCCAAGCAGCAGCCGGGCCTCGATCGCCGGGTACTCGACGAACCAGTTGGCGTACGGGTGGCGCGGCCCGACGGCGGTGTACCACCACATGTCCTTGCCCTCAGCCCGCAGCGCCTCAGCCGCGGCCGGATTGTACGTCGTGGTCGTCGGAACCCAGATATCCACCACGGGGCGAACGTACGCCGTGCTCGTGGAAGTACCGAACGACATGTCGCCGGCCGTGGTCATCGTGCGCAGGCCGGGGTACAGGCTGTGGATCTGGCTGAAGACGCTGAACATGCTCGGAAACTTGTCGAGGCCGATCTCATCGAAACCGTAGGCGTACGCCTGGCCGAGCAGGCCCTCCGTCCGCAGGCTGGAGACCAGCGAGGCAAGCCCCGAAACCTGCCCGTTGGAGACGTTCTGCACGTTGAACGTGTTGCCCCCGCGGGCAAGCCAGTAGTGAATGTTGCTCAGGCTCTCCGGGCTGCCCTGGTAAATGTGCGTGACGCTCAGCCGGTGCGCGAGCTGCATGTCCCAGAACTGCTTCTCGATCGCGTCCGACCACTGGTTGCCGTAGAGGCTCTTGGCCATCCACAGATCGCAGGAGAAAGCGGTGGGCAGCGACGGGGCGGCCGGCAGCGCGAAGTCCCAGACATGGACGTTGAGCCGCACGGTCACCGGGCTGTTGCCGGCGGCCGCAACGGTGACCGTGGCCGTGTAGTCGCCGGCGGGCGTGTCGCTCTTCGTCGCCACGTCGATCCAGAACGCCACGCGGTCATTCGCGTTGATGTTGCACGTCTGCTGAAACGTGAGCAGCGGGTCCGGCCACCAGCCGTGATACTCGGTGAGGTACGGCGGGTATGTAATGTTCAGGTCGCTGAGCCAGTCTTCCGCGACGTCCACATGTCCGACGAGCGCCACGCTCACGCTGCCGTTGAACGGCCCCGCGCCACCCGCGGGCTGCAAGGCAGAGACGCTCACCGTAACATTGGCCAGCGCCGCATCCGGGATCACCACCACCTGAAACGCCTCATGCTCGTTTTTCGCCAGCCAGACGTCGTAGTGGTCGTCGAACCAGCCCTCGAAGGGCCAGTTGT
>Ga0272448_1004984_pt1 | contig 14827 bp, 11 predicted proteins | sample YNPCB0191_FD_202220 | JGI IMG/M metagenome (GOLD analysis project Ga0272448, IMG submission 202220) | Hot spring sediment microbial communities from Yellowstone National Park, WY, United States - YNP-CB-019-1 | ecosystem: Environmental > Aquatic > Thermal springs > Hot (42-90C) > Sediment...
TTTTTTGCGAAGGCAAAAGTTCAGGGATTAAAAAATTCAAGAATTCCCTAAAAAGCAGACCAATAGCAAAAAATACTAAAAGATATTTAACAAAAAACCAGCGAGATTGAGCTGGCCAGAAAAAAAGAATAAAAATTGCTAAAAATAAAATACCATTTAAAAGATAAAAATATGATTCCCGTTTAATAAAAATCAAATTTTTTATTCCTAAAAGAAGAAAGAAGAGAAAACCGAAGAATAAAGAAATGAGCAATGAGTAATGAGTAATGAGTAATTTATTTATAGCAATAAGCGAGGTGGCTAAAAGTATTATAAAAGAGGCAAGAAATTTATCAGTATTAAGAGAAGGCCGGAAATAAAAATAGGAAGCCACGGCCAAAAATACAATGACCATTGACCAATGACTATTGACAAAATAAAGAAGTCCTGAAAAAACTGCCGCTTTAAGCGCTAACGCTAATATTGAGCCCTTGGGGCTCTTTAAAGCCGATTTTAATTTTTTTAGCATTTTTTAATTCTCCGCGAATAAATCGATCAGCCAATGGATCAAGAATTAATTTTTGAATTAATCTTTTAATTGGCCGGGCGCCATATTCCGGATCAAATCCTTTTTCGGCTAAATATTTCTTGAGCGAATTATCAAAGACGGCCTCAATATTTTTTTGGACTAATTTATCTTTAAGGAGATTAAGCTGAAGTTCAACAATTTTTTCAATTTCTTTATGTGTTAATGGGTTAAAGATGATAATCTCATCTAAACGATTAAGGAATTCGGGCCGAAAAGTATTTTTTAGTTCCGCCATTACTCGCTCTTTAAAAATTTCAGCTTCCTCATTCAAAGACGCTGATTGACGCTGATCTTTTTTGTCTGCTTCATAGTCTTCTTCTGAAACTTCAAAACCTAAACGAGAAATCTCTTTGAAGTATTCGCTGCCGACATTGGAAGTTAAAATAATAATGGAATTTTTAAAATTAACCAATTTTCCTTTTCCATCAGTCAAGCGGCCGTTATCCAACACCTGAAGTAAAATATTAAAAACTTCGGGATGGGCTTTTTCAATCTCATCAAAAAGAATCAAACTATACGGTCGATGCCTCACTGTTTCAGTTAATTGTCCACCTTCTTCATAACCCACATAACCAGGCGGCGAACCAATTAATCTGGCAGTGGAATGTCTTTCCATATACTCACTCATATCAATCCGAATCAAGGCCTTTTCATCGTTAAACATAAATTCTGCTAAAGCGCGGGCTAATTCTGTTTTACCTACTCCCGTTGGTCCTAAAAACATAAAGCTTGCCAAAGGCTTATCTTCATCGGCTAAGCCAGCCCGGCTACGACGCAAAGCATTAGCCACTGCTTTAATCGCTTCTTCTTGACCCACTACTCGTTTAGCGAGTGTTTCTTCAATATGAGAAAGTTTTTCTATTTCTGATTCCAACATTTTAGAAACCGGAATGCCGGTCCAACGCGAAACCACTTCTGCAATATCTTCTTCATCTACTGCTTCTTTAATAAAAGACGCGGATTCTCGCTGATCCGCGAGGGATCCGCGGATCACTCGCTGATCTGATCCGCGTGTGTTCCGCGTATATTTTTTCTCAAATGCCTGAAGTTCCCTTTCTGCCTGTGGCAACTCTCCATAAATTATTTTAGCCACTCTTTCCAAATTCCCTTCTCTCTCGGCTAATTCTGCTTCGCGACGCAAGTCCTCAACTCTTTTACGAAGATTATGGAGGTGCTCAAAAGAAATTTTTTCCGCGTGCCATTTAGCCGAGAGTTCGTCATTTTTTTCTTTCAATTTCTTTAGTTCTTTTTCAATCGCGGGCAGCCGTTTATTCTTTTTGCCTTCGTTTATCAGCGCTTGGCGTTCAATTTCTAAGCGAGTAATTTCGCGGCGAATTTTTTCAATTTCTTTTGGTAAGCTTTCGGTTTCTAATCTTCTGGCAGCCGCGGCTTCATCGATTAAGTCAATGGCTTTGTCAGGCAAAAATCTGTCGGTGATATAACGAGCAGAGAGATTAACCGCCGCCACAATCGCTTCATCGGAAATTTTAATCCCATGATGAATTTCATATTTCTGTTTTAATCCACGCAAAATAGCAATACTATCTTCAATTGACGGTTCATCTACCAGAATCGGTTGAAATCTTCTTTCTAAAGCTGCATCTTTTTCAATATAACGTTGATATTCACGAGTGGTGGTAGCACCAATTGCCCTTAGCTCTCCTCTGGCTAAGGCTGGTTTTAATAAATTAGAAGCATCGATTGCTCCCTCAGCCGCGCCCGCACCCACAATCATATGAATTTCATCAATAAAAAGAATATATTTGCCAGCCGCATTTTGAATTTCTTTAATAAAGGCCTTTAAGCGGTCTTCGAATTCGCCCCGAAATTTAGTGCCGGCGATTAACGAACCTAAATCAAGCATAATAATTTCTTTATCTTTTAATGGCTCAGGGACATCGCCTGAAACAATTCGCTGAGCCAAACCTTCAATAATCGCTGTTTTACCTACTCCTGGTTCGCCAATTAAAACCGGATTATTTTTAGTCCGTCGACTTAAAACCTGAATCACGCGGCGCAATTCCTCATCGCGGCCAATGACCGGATCTAATTTACCTTCCCGGGCTTGCTGGGCGAGATTAATAGCGTATTTTTCTAAAACTTGGAATTTTGTTTCTGGCATTTCATCAGTAATCCGCACTGAACCGCGCAAACCAGCCAAAATTCTTAAAACGGTTTCCCGGCGCAAGCCAAATTCTTCAAGCAACCGGCTGGCGGCTGAAGGCACTTCTAAAAGCGCTAAAAGTAAGTGCTCGCAAGAAATAAATTCATCTTTTTGACTGGAGGCAATTTTAGCCGCTTTATCTAAAACCTGCATTAATTCTTGAGAAAGATAAAGTTGGGCTAAACTTGTGCCGGAAAAAATTTTTGGTTCCTTTCTTAAAATTTCATCAACTCTTTGCGACAAATTTTCTAAATTTATTCCGGCTCTTAAAAGAATAGGTTGAACCAAAGAACCTTGATCCAAAATTAAAGCAGATAAAAGATGAATGGCTTTAAATTCGCCATGATTATGGCGAGCGGCAATCTCCTGAGCATTCTGTAAGGCTTCTTGTGCTTTAATTGTAAAACGTTGGAAGTTCATGTTCGCTTTGCGAACACACTAAGTACCACTAATATAGACACGAAGTACCACCAATATTTTCGTGGTGCTTAGTGTTCCTATTCGTGGCTATTAGTGTATTACAAACTTTTCGGTCTTTCTTCCAGTGTCGCTTTTAATTCCATTTCTTTTCCGCGACGTAAAATTTTCAAAGTAATCGTATCACCGACATTATATTTTTGAATCAATTTGCCTAAATAATTATCTTGAGTAACTTTTTCGCCATTTAATTCAATAATAATGTCTTCGGCTTGAAGCCCAGCTTTATCAGCCGGAGAATTAGGCACCACGCCAGGACCATCTTGAGTACCGCGAATTAACGCTCCTTCTTTAACCGGTAATTTTTCTTTTTTAGCCAGCTCTTCTGTAATCATTGTATAGCGAACTCCTAAATAAGGAGTGATGATTCTACCAGTTTTTCTCACTGATTCAATGGCTTTTTTCACTTGATTAATGGGAATAGCAAAACCAATATTTTGTGCGCCAGAAACCATCGCCACATTAATCCCAATTACTTCACCTTTAAGATTCAATAGTGGTCCGCCAGAATTACCTTGATTAATTGCAGCGTCGGTTTGAATTAATCCTTCAAATTTTTCTGTTAAACCAGTGCCGCTGGCAGTGATACTGCGAGACAATCCAGAAATGACGCCCACTGAAACCGTATTTCTAAACTCTCCTAAGGCATTGCCGATGACAATGGCTGTCTGGCCCAATTTCACTGTATCAGAATCACCTAAACGAATCTCCGGCAAATTATTGGCGGAAATCTTAAGTACCGCAAAATCACGATTAAGATCGCGGGCTAAAACCTTTGCTTCATATTTTTTACCATCATTAGTCAAAACTGTATAAGAAGCTTTTTCGTCTGCTACCACATGTTTATTAGTGACAATTAAGCCGTCGCTAGAAATAATAAAACCAGAACCACCGCCCACTTCTTGAAGCTTACTGCCTTTTTGACAAGGTTGATAAAATTCAAAGCCTTCACCGAAAAATTGCTGGAATTCCGGCGGCAGGTCGGAAAAAGGATTATAAGGACATTGTTCAATTACTGGCACATATTTGGAAATCACCACAGAAACAACTGCTGGCGAGGCTTGCTCGACGGCTTTAATCACCGCCTGCTCATAGTCAACTGTTGGAGCATAAAGTTGTTGGTTGTTGGTTGTTGGTTGTTGGTTGCTGACAGAAGGTTGTTCTTGATTGGCTTTTGGTTGAATAAATTGTTTTAAGTATTGATCGTAAAAATTCTCAAATAAATTTGCTTCAACCGGCCGACTGGAAATCAAAGAACCAAAAATTCCACCTACAAAGGCGGCGGCGATAATGGCTATTAAAAATTTTTTATTCATAGTACGATATTATACAAAGTAAATTATATAAAGTAAAATATAAAAGTCAATGTATAGATTTTTTGAAATGATTCCCGGGCTTTTGGCCTGGATTACTATAATTTTAATGTTTGTCTTATCTTGGCTCACACCGACCGCGGTGGCAATTTTTATTATTCTTTTTGATATTTATTGGCTTTTTAAAACTATTTACCTTTCTTTCCATCTCCGCGCCACCTTTTCAAAGATGAGAGAAAATTTAAAAATTAATTGGCTAGAGAAATTACGGACAATAACTATTGACAATGACTATGACAACAACTCCAAAAGTCAAAAGTCAAAAGTCAATGGTCAATGGTCAAATGTCTATCATCTTATTATTCTTCCGATGTATAAAGAGCCTTATGAGGTGATTAGAGAATCTTTTGAATCATTGACTAAAGTTAATTATCCTTTAGATAAACTAATCGTGGTTTTAGCGACCGAAGAACGGGCGGGGCGACCAGCGCAAGAAATTGCTCAAAAAATAGAAAAAGAATTTGGTGATAGATTTTTTAGATTTTTAATTACTGTTCATCCGGCAAACATCGAAGGTGAATTACCCGGCAAAGGCTCTAATGAAACCTGGGCCGCTAAACAGGCAAAGCGGCTCATAATTGATCCTTTGATTAACACACAGATGAACACGGATAAGAACACAGATAAACACAGATTAAAAAATATCCGCGTGAATCAGTTTTCCTATCCGCGTGAATCCGTGTCTTATGAAAATATCCTCGTGTCGGTTTTTGATGCTGATACCCAAGTTCTGCCAGATTATTTTGCTCGTCTCACTTATGCTTTTCTAACCTGCGAAAAACCCCAACGCTCTAGCTTTCAACCCATTCCTTTGTTTACTAATAATATTTTTCAAGCGCCGACTCTGGCTCGCGTTATCGCCTTCTCTTCCACTTTTTGGCATATGATTCAACAATCCCGACCTGAACGCCAAACAACTTTTTCTTCGCATTCAATGCCTTTTAAAGCACTGGTAGAAATTGGATTTTGGAACACCAATATCGTTTCCGAAGATTCCCAAATTTTTTGGCAATGCTATTTACATTACGATGGCGATTGGCGGGTGGTACCACTTTTTTATCCAGTTTCGATGGATGCTAATGTGGCGCCCACTTTTTGGCAAACAATGATAAATCAGTATAAACAACAAAGGCGCTGGGGTTGGGGTTGCGAAAATATTCCTTATATGCTTGAGGGTTTTAGAAAAAATAAAAAAATACCACTGCGCAAAAAAATCTATTGGAGCTTTGTAATTATCGAAAGTTTTCACTCCTGGGCGACTAATGCCTTGATTATTTTTGCTTTAGGTTGGTTGCCCGTGGTTTTAGGTGGAACAAACTTTAATTTTACTCTTTTATCTTATAACCTGCCTCAAATCACCCGCTGGATTATGACTTTGGCAATGGTAGGTATTGTCACTTCAGCAGTTTTAAGTATTATCTTGCTTCCGCCTAAACCAAATTGGTTTAAAAAACGGCATTATCTTCTTTATTTTTTTCAGTGGCTTTTAATGCCGATTACTTTAATTATTTTTGGCGCTTTTCCTGGACTTGAGGCGCAAACGCGTTTAATGCTTGGCGGCAAATTCCGCTTAGGATTTTGGTTTACGCCAAAACACCGGTGATAGTCAACTTTTAAATCCATACAATAAATATCTATAAATATCGCGTAGCAAATATCTATTTAGTATCAGATATTTATTGATATTTATAGATACTAATTGATACTATTTGTTTAGGATTTCGGCTCAGAATTTATATCTCAAACCATCCTTTTATAATGTTTTCTTTTATTAATTCCTCCATTTTTTCTTCACCGAAGTATTCGCAAAAAATTTTATTCCATAATGCCTCTTGATGATGATAAAGATATTTTATTAACTCTTTTTCTTTGACCAAAGACATCGCCATATCAATTAAATTAAAACTAACCAAAACATCAATACCAGGTTCAGTTTGAAAATAATCGCCCACCCAGTTAAGATCCTGCCAGAAAGCCAAATCAGCAGAAAAATTATTGAGTAACTGACCGGCTTTCACCAACATTTTTTCTGCTCTTTCCCAATGCAGCGCCTCAGGACTAATATGAGGTTCAAACAAACGCCAGTCATTCTCGTCATCTTTAGCCAAATATCTTTGGATAATTAACCATTGAGTTTTTTCTAAAGAAACTTGAGGCAAACGTTTATCAATAATATCGCCGCGCAACAGCGAAATTAAATTTTGGGCAAAACTGTTAACGTCATTGCTAAATTTTTCAAAAAGATCAGAATAAAATTTCACTTCGTTGAAATAATGAAGAATTAAACTAAAATTTCTTAGTGTTTCTCCAGAGACTTCTAAAAACAAGGGGATAACATAAATTACCCCCAATTCTTTAAGATGACTAATATTGTGGTATTTATGCTTAATAAAATTCTCGGCAATGGCTGCCCATCTTTCTGGTAAAGCCAAAACTTTGATTTTTCTTTTTTCAAAATCACTTGGTTTTAAACTTTCGTATTGTTTGAAAAATTTCTCATTTAGCCAATCGCTTCCCTCAACAAATCTCAGGGCGCTAAAAATTTCAAAAATATCCTCTTTGGCAAGCATCTCTTTAGCGCTTTTATAATTTAAAACTTGGAGAATTTTCTGTGGCGGCTGATTGATTAAAAATTCAATTGCTTTTTCTTTTTTTAAAAAGAAACCTTCGGGTTGACCAGTGATATTTTGCGCCATTTCTAAAACCCTTTGCCAATCAGAGGGTAAGCTAGCCGAGGGCGAGCCTAGGGCTCTAAATAACACATCATTATCCGCCTCAATTTTACTCAATAAAGCATCATAAACTTGTTTAGCATTAATCTTTCTGCCCAAACCTAAAAAATCCAGCCGATTTCTGATAGCGGTTTCATTTTCTTCTACTATTTTTGCCATCACCTCTTTTTTTCCGGTTGAAGCACCAAGTTTTTCCTCAAGAAGACGAATCGTATCTTTATCAGCCCGAAGAATTTTAGCAATTTTTTCGTAGGGAGACATAAAAAGATAAATTTTAATTACCAATGAAAATTGATTGAAAATTAGAAATTGAAAATTGAGAATTATCCACTAGATTTTAAATTTCTACTACTTTTATTGGCAACTTCCGCCAGCGTTTTGATTTCTGAAATTCGGACTTGGTAATAATCCCTTTCTTGGCGCCGATATGTTCAATCACTGAAGTGGCATTAGCCGCACCAAATCTTATAGCAAATCGCAAATCGCTTGGCGCGAATCGTCCGCCTTGCGCTTTACGATTAGCGCTTTGCGAGTGTATTAATCCAGCGACAAAGCCGCTGCCAAAAGCGTCTCCCGCGCCAGTGCGATCAACTACTTTTCCTTTAAAAATTCCGGCTGAATAGATTCGAAAACCATCAGAAACCAAAACTCCATTTTTGCCATCTGTCATTACTGCAATGCCTGGCACTACCTTGTCTAATTTTTTAAAAATTTCTTTTTCTTTTTGATAATCAACGCCGGTAAGATTAGCCGCTTCTTCGCGATTTAAAAACACCACCTTTGATTTTGCCAAAAGCGGCTTTATTTTTTTCATTCCCATGTCCAAAAAATATTTTGAGGGATTAAAAGCAATTAAAGTTTTGTTTTTTAAGAAATGATTAAAAATTTTTTCAATCACAAAAAAACTGATATTGCCAGGAGAAATATAAGCCCAGCGACAAGTTAATTTACTGAAAGGAATCTCTTGAATTTTTAACTCTTCTGAAGCGCCCCGATAAACTAAAATTGTTCTTTCACCGGTTGGCGATAAAAGAATGACTGAATAAGCGGTTTTTTTATTTTTGTCTTTAATCGCTAAAGGAGTAATTTTTTCTTTTTGAAGTTCTTTTAAAATAGAGTCTCCTGATTCGTCTTGACCAATCTTAATTAAAGTGGCGGTTTTTAAACCTTGGCGGCTAAAAGTAACTGCTGCATTAGTAGCGCCACCGCCCGTAGTAAAAATAGGTGATTCAATTTCTATTTTGCTGCCTAAAGCAAAACATTGGGCTTCGCCAGTCGGCACGCCGATTCTTTTTAAATGTTTTGGGTCGCGCAATACTTTAAAAAGCGGGCTCTTCAAAAAAACATCCCTGGTTGCCGTACCAATTGTAATAACGTCGTACATTAAGTTTATTATAAACTCCTATCTTATATTCATCAACTAATTTAACCGACATAAAACCAGAGTTTTGCGAATTTCAGCTTTATAGGGCTGCTGGCCTAAATGCATCAATTTTGGTTCACTCAAATGAACCAAAGAATCTATTTCTAAAGTTTAATCAATCAAATGAACAGTATGCTCGCAATGACAAAGAGTATAGGGTTATTGCGAAGCCGAAAGGCCGTGGCAATCTCATAATTCAAAGTATAAAATACAAAACTTAAATCTATGGAATCTATGGAAGTTCAACTTCCATAGATTAGATTTAAAGAAATATAAAATTTTTCTATTCAAATTTGGTTCAGTTGACTAAACCAAAATGTCATTGCGAGAAGCGAGGCGATGAAACAATCACGTCATTGCGAGGAGACGTAGTCCCCGCGGCAACCCCATACATTAATGTAAGATTGCTTCGGCTGCGCCTCGCAATGACGGTGGTTGTTTTTCTATAAATCGAAAACTTCTTTGGCGTTAAGAGTGGTTTGTTGAGCCACTTCTTCTAAACTGAGGTTTTTAATTTCGGCAATTTTTTTCGCTACTTCAATAACATAAAGTGGCTCGTTTCTTTGGCCGCGATAAGGAATGGGCGTTAAATAAGGACAATCGGTTTCCAATAAAATATCTTCAAGTGGCGTATCTAAAATTACTTTATCGTAATCGCGACTAAAAGTGATAATGCCGTTAAAAGCAATTTTAAAACCCATTTGGCGATATTGTCTTGCCTGCTTGTAGTTTCCGGAAAAAGAATGAATCACGCCTCTTGGTTTGGAAATTGGAAATTGGAAATTGGAAATTATTTCCAATAGGTCTTTATGAGCCTCGCGACAATGAATAATAATTGCTTTATTTAACTCCCGAGCTAATTCCAATTGTTTTAAAAAAACTTGTTTTTGAATTTCGATTTGCGCTTGGCGATTTGCGCTTTGCTCCATTCTATAATAATCCAGCCCGACTTCGCCAATTGCTACCACTTTAGGATTTTGGGCCAAAGCTTTATATTTTTCATAGTCAAACTTTTCGGCTTTGGTAATTACTTCGAAACCCTCTTCTTTAATTTTTTGCTCTTGAAGATGAAAAGGGTGAAGCCCGACAGCAGCAAAAACGCCTTGGGGGTATTTTTGACTGTACTCCACGGCTCTTTTTGATGTTTCAAATTCCGCGCCGACATTAATGAGCCAAATATCATTTTCCAAAGCCCTTTTAATCACCTCATTAGCGTCGTCTTTGTAATCTTTAAAATTTATGTGAGCGTGAGTGTCAATAAGCATATTCACGAAACCAACACGAAACAATGGTTTACAGCCACACGAAACTGACACGAAATTGTTTCGTGTCTATTTCGTGTTCTGTTTCGTATCTATTTAGTGTAATCTCGGAAATAAATTCATCTTCTCTTCCTGAGAGCTGAGATTTTTAAGATAATTTTCCGCCCTTTCCATTTTTGCCGGCATAAATGGCTTAAGCCAAGAAATAATATTTTTGACTCCGAAAATTAAAGTGTTTAAAATTTTCTCGGCTTCGGGATTTTTATTTTTAATCAATTGCCACGGCTCTTTTTGATTAATGTATTGATCAAGCTTTTTGGCAAAAGAAAAAACCGCTACTAAAGCTTCATAAAGTTGATAGTTGTCCATTTTAGATAAATAGGAGGCATCTGTTTTCTCATAAAAATCTAAAATTTCTTTATCCAGTCCGCGTAAGTCTGCGTTCAGTCCGCGTAAGTCTGCGTTCAGTCCGCGTAAGTCTGCGTTCTTCGCCATAGCAAAAACCCTTTCAAAAAGATTGCCAATGCCATTAGCCAAATCAGCATTATACCGGGCCTCAAATTTTTCATAAGTAAAATCGCCATCTTCGGTAGCCGGAAATTCGGCTGTCAAGAAGTAACGCACTGCATCAGTGCCATATTTTTTTACTAACTCAAAAGGATCAATGACATTGCCTAAAGATTTTGACATTTTCTGATTGTTAACCGTTATAAAGCCGTGAATAAAAATCTGTTTCGGCAAACTCAAATTGGCTGAAAGAAGTATAGCCGGCCAATAGATGGCGTGAAATCTTAAAATATCTTTACCAATAATATGCAGTTTATTCTCGTTATTTTCCCACCACTGATAAAACTTTTCACTATCTTCTCCATATCCTAGGGCATTAATATAGTTACTTAAAGCATCAAACCAGACCCAAATTTTTTGACTGGGATCATCTGGCACATCAATACCCCAACCCCGGGCTCGCTGAGCAGAACGGGAGATACAAATATCTTCTAAGCCCTGATCAATAAAACTTAATACTTCGTTTTTTCGATTCTGAGGAATTATTTCCAATTCACCTTTTTCAATAATTTTTCTTAATTGTTTTTGATATTTGGAAAGACGAAAAAAATAATTTTCTTCCTCTATTAACTCAGGTATGGTCTGATGAACCGGACAGTGGCCGTGAGATAATTCTTTTTCCTTATAGAATCTCTCGCAACCTACACAATAAAGCCCCTGGTAAGATTTTTTATAGATATCATTTTGGCAGGCAAGCCAAAGTTTCTGAGCACCTACGAAATGACGTTTTTCTGTTGTCCGAATAAAATCATCAAATGATAAATTGAGGGCTTCTTTAAAGCTAAAAAATAATTGAGCATATCTATCAACCAATTCTTTAACTGTAATTTTTTCTTTTTCGGCTGCCTGAACATTTTTTAAACTGTATTCGTCAGTGCCAGTTAAAAATAAAACCTCCTCTCCTTGAAGACGGTAGTAACGACTGATTACATCTGCCACTACTTTTTCTAACGCATGACCAATATGAGGAGAGGCATTAACATAGTCTATAGCTGTGGTAATAAAAAATTTTCTCATTAGCTTATTTCTAATCTCTGGGTTTTTAATTTTCTCCTTTCCCAATCTTTAATTATCTCTTGAAAAACTACAGCTACAGGAACGGCTAAAATCACGCCAATTATTCCGGCAATCTGTGAGCCGGCTAAAAGAGCAACTACTACTACGACTGGACTAATCCCAATAGTCTTTCTCATCACCAAAGGAACCAAAAGATGACTTTCGGCTTGCTGAATGACGACAAAGAGAATAATGACATAAAGTCCTAAAGTGAAAGACTCAGAAATCGCTATCAAAAAAGCAACAGCGCCGCTAAAAATCGGTCCAGCAATCGGCACAATTTCTAAAAGTCCAGCCAAAATACCTAAAATTAAACTATATTTCACTCCTAAAATCCACAGTCCCAAAAAAGTGGCGGCTCCGACTACTAACATTAAAAGAATTTGGCTCTGAAGCCAGCGGCCTATTTTCTTTCGGACTCGTAGATAAATACCCACAATATAGTTCTCTTGAGGAATTGGTAAAATTGCTCTTAAAAATCTCTCCACACCTCCCTGATCGATTGTTAAATAAAAAGAAAGAATTAAAGTAACAACAATTAAAGCAAAATTGCCAAAGATAGCCGCCGCAATATTAATAAACGAAGCTCCGCCGCTGAATAAAACATTTACCAAATCCCCTAAATTTTTCAAATATTTATCAACCCCTACAAACTGGGAAACATCTATGTTGCCAAAAATTGGAATTTCTATTTTTTTGATATTTTCCAAAAGGTTTTGGAGTTCAAAAATGGCAATCGGTACAAGAGTGTATAAAAGCAGGGCTAAAATTGCCAAAGCCATTAGAAAAATTAAAAGCGTTCCAAGCACCCGAGGGATTTTTTTTCTTTGAAGATAACTAACCGGTCCATCAACCGCTGAAGAAATAATAATCGCTAAAAAAAGGATAATTACTGCCTCGCGAGCCAAAAAAAGTATTGCTCCTATACAAAGCATTAAAAAAATCCGCCACAAAGTTGTCCAAGAAATTTCCATAAATCCTATTGACCTATAAGTCTTATTAGTCTTATAAGACTTATAATATCATATTTTTAGCATTTTCTCAAACTTTTCTTTCTCTTTAAATGGTCCGATAATGGCTAAGTTTAATTTTTGGTTTTGAAAAATTTCATTAGCCACGGCTCTAATTTCCTCTTTTTTAACTGCTTGAATTTTTTTGATTGTTTCTTTAGGGGTTAATATTTCTCGCGTAATAATTTCTTGACCACCATAGAAACCGGCTAGCTGATCTGAGGTTTCAAGTCCAATAATTAATCTGCCAATTAAATGATCTTTTGCCCGCTGAAGTTCTTTATTTTCCACAGATTTTTCCGCTAAATTTTTAAATTCTTGAAGTGTTACTTCAATAACATCATTGACTTTATTATGATCAACTCCGGCGGAAGCAGCTAGATAACCGTGATCAGTATAAAGATCTGCTTCGGTATTAACATAATAAGCCGCGCCCATTTCTTCTCTAATTTTTTGAAATAACCGTGAACTCATGCCGCCGCCCAAAATATCGACTAAAACATCTAAAGCATATTTGCGCTCATCAAAAATATTAAAAGCCCTCACACCCAAAACTAAATGTGTTTGGTCTGTTTCTTTAAATTTCAACAAAACCTCGGGTCTTTCTTGACGCTCAATGGTTTTTGCTTTCGGAGTTTTTTTGCCGGAAGTAAGAGGAGAAAATGCCTGTTTAATTTTCTCCACTACTTCACCTTCGTTAAATTTCCCTGCCACCACTACCAAAGATGACTGAGCAAGATAATGTTCTTTGTGGTATTTAATAAAATCTTCACGGGTTAATTTTTTAATCACCTCTTTTTTGCCCGCAACATCCCAACCAGCCGGCTGGTCACCGTAAAGTAAACTGGTAAATAATTCCTGAACCCGACGCATAGGCAAATCTTCATACATATTGATTTCTTCAATAATCACTCCCCGCTCTTTATCAATTTCTTTAGGATCAAAAATTTGATTCAAATAAATATCAGAAACCACGTCTAAAATAATATCAAAATGATTTGGTCTGGCTTTGGCAAAATAACCAGTGTATTCCATTGAGGTAAAAGCATTATAAACTGCACCGACACTATCCAATTCTGAACTGATATCAATGCTTCTAGGCCGCTTTTTTGTGCCCTTAAAACACATATGTTCTAAAAAATGAGAAATGCCGTTGATTTCTTTGGTCTCATATTTTGAGCCCGCCTCAACCAAAACCAAAACCGTGGTTGTTAGACTTTCAACCATCGGAACAGTAATTATCCTAAGTTTATTGTCTAAAGTGAGTTTTTTGTACATATTTTTATTTCTTTTCTTCGGTTTTCTCTTCCGCTTTTAATAATTTGACCAAATAACTTGAGATAAAAACCAAAACCAAAGTTATTAAAATCGCATAAACGAACTTAAGCAAAAGTGTATTGCGGCTTAAAGGGAAAATGTATTCAATTAAAGATTTAATCGCCTCGTTCCATGCCAAACCAGCCACCAAACCAAAAGCGGCCAAAATATACTCAATCGTTCTTCGCTTGGCTTCTATTTTTACTTCTTCTGATTCCTTTTTAATTTTTTCAAATTGATTTTTAATTTCCATAATAGTTTTAATTTTAAAAGCTCATTTTTTAATTTCAAAGATTTTGTTCTTTGAAGAAAATCCAGCCACAAGAACAACTTGCGAAGCCGAAACTTTAAAATATTCTGCTAATGCTTTTTGAATAGCAGCATTAGCGCGGCCTTTGACCGGCGGTTCTTTTACCGCAACTATTAAATTCGTCTCACTGATTTTTTCCACAAATTCTTTTTTAGAATTTGGTTTTGCCTTAACAAAAATTTTCATTAAACAATTAAACAAATTTTTCTAAAAAATATTGTGATAATTCTTTTGTTTTTACTCTCACTTGTTTTGTAGTGTCGCGGTCGCGAACAGTCACATCGTCATTTTTTAAACTTTCAAAATCAACAGTGACACAAAATGGCGTTCCTATTTCATCTTGCGAGTAATATCTTTTTCCAATATTACCGCGATCGTCAAAGACAACAGTAAAGTTGTTGGTTGTTGGTTGTTGGTTATTGGTTTTTAGCATTTTATATATTTCTCTGGCTTTTTTAACTAATTCTGGTTTATTGGCTAAAAGCGGGAAAACTGCCACTTTATAAGGCGCCAATTTAGGGTTTAATTTTAAAACAACTCGGTTTTTATCTTCATAATAGGCTTCTAA
>Ga0272448_1004986_pt1 | contig 14821 bp, 18 predicted proteins | sample YNPCB0191_FD_202220 | JGI IMG/M metagenome (GOLD analysis project Ga0272448, IMG submission 202220) | Hot spring sediment microbial communities from Yellowstone National Park, WY, United States - YNP-CB-019-1 | ecosystem: Environmental > Aquatic > Thermal springs > Hot (42-90C) > Sediment...
AGATCTTCGGCTTGCCGTATTTGGTGATAGCGATGCTTTTCATCAGGTCGGGATTGGAGTCAAGCTGGAACTCTATCTCCTCGATGAGCGTGTCCAGATGCCCCTGGTGCGGAGCGGCGACGAGTCCCTGACCACCGCGAGTGGTGAAGGCGAAGTGCAGAGCGTCGGTCGTGAGCGATATCGACTTGCCGGCGCCCCTTCCGTCCAGGTGGATGATATTGCGCTCTTCGCTGCGCAGGTCCTCCACCTGGTGGGGCCAGTAGACGCGCGGGGAGCCGTCGCGTTTCCGAAGATAGCCCTGACCCCACAATACCGGGTCCCGAAGCGACAGTCCCAGCTTCCTTTCTTCGCTTGATACTTCCAACTCAGACATCCTCTTCTTTCCACCTACATTCGCCTTGACTTGTAAGGCACATTGGAGCGTGAATGTGAATCATACAAACTCCCGAGGAGGTAGTGAAATGACAGGCAAGACACTACACGACGCTGTCCTTGAGCACCTTGAGTATCTCAAGAGCCAGGGCAAGAGTGAGCGCACGCTCTACACTTACGGCAAGGACCTCGAACAGGTCGAAGCGTTCTTCGGCCCCGACAAGAAGCTCTCGGCGATCCTTATCCCACACGTCGCGGGGTTTCTCAAGTCGGACGCGCTCCTCAAAATGCACGGCGACAAATATCGCTCCGAGATCACGGTCAGGAAGACCGTCCGCGTCTTTCGCACCTTCCTGATTTGGGCCAAAGGGCAAGGCTACATCGACAAGCTTCCTCTACCGCAAGACGTTTCGCTTGGCCGCAGCACAAATACACAAACGGAGGTGGGAAGTGCCGAACCCGACTCGACTGCTGCAGCCAACTAACGATCTCCAGCAGGCGATAGCCGACTATGAGACAAGGCTTCGGGCGCGAGGTCGCTCGGAGCACACCATCTCCGCGTATTTGCGCGACCTACGTTATTTCGTTCGAGCGCTGCCCGCGGTCGACGTCCGAGACATCACGCCCGCGATGATCGACGCGGCTCTCACCGACCCAGCGCTCGCGTGTTCCGACGATGGCGTTCCTAAATCCGCCGCGACAATGCATCGGCTGAAAGCCGCCGTCCGCTCGTTCTTCACGTGGACCACCGAGCGCGGCCTCACCGATACCAACCCAGCCAAGCATGTCACCACGAAGCGACTGGCGAGAACGCCTCCGGAGTTCCTTACCGAAGCCGAGAAGCGCAGGCTGCTCAAGGAACTACACGACCGCGCCAATCCGCTGGCCCGCCGGGACCGGGTCATCTTCGAGATGTTCCTCGGCACCGGCATTCGGCTCGCGGAACTGGTGAACCTGGACATAGACGACATTGACCTCGACGGCAAGCACATCCGCATCGAGGGTAAGGGCGGCATTCCGCAGGTCAAGTTCCTGAAAACAACGCTTCGAACACTTCTGCGTGGCTACCTCAAGGAACGCCGTAACCTGGCAAACCCTGGCGTCACTGCGCTGTTCGTTTCTTCTCGCGGCACCCGGATCTGCGCAAGGCAGATCGCTCAGCGACTGGCGTATTGGCTTAGTAGAGCCGGGATAGCGAAGAGTATCACGCCGCACGGTCTGCGGCACACATTCGCCACGCACCTCTACGCATCCACCTCTGATCTGCTCCTGGTCAAGCGCGCCCTCGGCCACCGAGACATATCCACGACCGAGATTTACACACACCTTGCCGACGAGGCTCTGAAGGATGCGCTTGAACGGCTGTAAGAACGCGTTTGACACGAGTGATGTGTGGTGATACACTGTGTGTACGGAATAACTCAGTGAGGCAGCGAAGCTATGATCAAGAAACTCACCAAACACGGCAACAGCATGGCGCTGGTCATCGAGCGCAGCGTGCTGGACCTGCTGAAGATAGACAATGACACTCCGGTCGAGATCTCGACGGACGGCAACGTGCTCATCGTCGCTCCAGTTCGAGACGAAGCCCGTGCCGCCAAGTTCAGAGAAGCTCTTGAGAGGACGAACCGCAAGTACGGACGTGCTCTTAAGAAGCTGGCCGAGTAGATGGATGATATTGAGTTCCTCGGGCTCGACGAAATTCTTGAGATCCACCGAGACCAGATAGAGCGCTACGGTGGATCTCTTGGTGTCCGCGACATAGCACTGTTGAAATCCGCCGTCGCGATGCCTGCCGCCGGATTCGGTGGGGACTACCTGCACGAGGACATTTTCGAGATGGCGGCAGCCTATCTCTTTCACATCACGCAGAACCATCCGTTCGTTGACGGCAACAAGCGGACCGGCGCAGTGGCCGCCATTGTCTTTCTCGCAATGAACGGCATAGAGCTGAACGCCGATGAGGACGAGCTTGAGAACCTCGTCCGCAGTGTCGCAATGGGCAAGGCCGACAAGGCCGCCGCTGCCGCATTCCTGAGGGACAACTCCGCTAAGTGAATCACTTCCCCTCAGGCATTGTTTTCCAGCGGCTTCAGGAGCAATCGAGATTTCCGATAAGTAGGTGTTCTCTGACATTGCCGAGTGCGGCTCGCTGCATTCCACGCGTGAATCCAGCCGACTGGTAACCGCCGCTCCGGTGTTATCCGAACTCATTCCTGCGTTTTCTCCGTCTCCGACTTGCCCCGACCGTTCTTCTCGGCCTCGGCCAGCTTCTCGAGCAGCGCCGTTGCCCACTCCGCCGGGGTAGTCTCCGGGCCTTTCGGCTCCTCACCTTCGCGGGCGATCTTGGTTGCCTTGAGGTCTTTGAGGTGGCAGCGGATCATCCGGTCGAGTCGCTCCGCCGCATCCCAGTCACCGGCTTCCTGCGCTCGTCCCAGCTTGAGGAAGTAGACTGCCACCAACTCCACCTGCATGAAGTCCGAGCTCTTGTTGAACACGAAGTCCTGATGGAGCTGCTCGATGATCGCGTCGAAGAGCGGCTTCTCTTCCTCGGTCAGGAACCGGTTCGCATAGACGCCGTGTTGTAGGTTGTTGGTATTGCCACGCGGCGCACCGGGACCGCACGAGGAACCCGAGTTCCGACGCCAACGCTCAAGCTCCTCGGCGTCTCGGGATCCGATCTTTGGTCTGTTCTTTGGTCGCGTCATTGTTGTCCTCTCGTTTGACCCGGCTAGCCGGAGATGGGCGCAGGAGGCGTTTCGCGCCTCATTTTGCGCTATTGGATACGGCAGCCATCGGCAAGGACTGCTGGCCAACCGATAGCAGCGTCGGCCTTGCCGCTGGGACAGTACCCGCAAACGGATCATCGCCCGCAGGCACGACCTTTCCGCCGAACACGCGCTTGACTTCATGAATCTGTTTCACGGCCTCGGGAGACGAGCCAATCATCAGTGCCAGCTCGTCCATCGTGAACTTGACCTTGGACGCCCACTTGGAAGGGACCACGACCGAGTCATCACGGACGAAGACCACGATGTCATCGATGATGGACGACTGGATGCCCGCATAGCCCTGGGTATCGAGCAGATGCTGGAGTCGGGCTGCCTGGTCGGACGGTTGCGTGGTTTGACTATGCGCAGCGAGGCGTTGCTGATGTGCGTTCCAGGCGTCATCCCAGGTCTTCCGGTAGGCAGCGAATGTCTGCTCCGATGGTGGGACATAGGACTTCACGTTCGTTGTCCTGATTGCCCGTCGAAGGGCTTCCTCGCCGATGTGCCGGACTGCCCAGGAGTGGATGATGTTGAACCGCTCGCGCAGAAGATCGTATGCTTCCGCATCGAGCCGGCCGGCATCGTGAGACTTCCGGGCGTTCTCCATCCGGTGACGTAGCCACGCATAGTATGGCGCGTCGAGCTGCCGGTAGCAGACGTCGAGCATCACCTCGTATCCGAACCGAGGGTCGTCCGCTTCCCAGGAATCAGGGTCGGTCGCGACCATGAGAAACTGATAGTCCGGGACGATCTCTGGTAGATGGTCTGACGCGTCCGCAGCGCAGCCACGAATCTCTGCCAGGATATCGTCTTTGTGCAAACGCACAGCCTCCGCGATATCCTGGGTCACCAAATACTGCGGGTCAAGCCAGATCAAGTTGCCCTTGCGAATGCTTGCCCTGATTCCACGACGATTGAGAGTGTCGAGATATCCCATCAAAACGCCACCCCATTCGACCAGTCGAGGCCATCGCTATTGGGGACGGCGCATTCAGTGCCGTCCGTGCGAGTCTCGGTTTTCGGGTCCTGTGACGCATGTGACGCTTGTGACACGTGTTCTATATAAGTCCCTTCACGTGCGCGTGCGCGCGCATGCGCGCGCGCATGGGACTCCTTAGGAAATAGCGTCACATCCGTCACAAGCGTCACCGGTTCCGATGTCTCGTCCGTCTGACCAGTCCGGAGACCTATGCCGTGCCAATACCTGGCACTCCTCGTTCGATAGTTTTCGCAAGTGCCGCGTTCAGATAGTCTCAAGCTGAACCATCGCTGCGAAAGTGGTTTTTCACCGTTGCGCTCGGCCCACTGGCAATAAGCCAAATACAAATCCTTGGCTGGTGTCTGCGCGTTCCTAGTGAATACACAGCACTCATCGAGGAATCCGCCCAGCACGTCCATATCCTGCTGCAATTTGCCCGTAGCGGCCTGCACTGCCTTTGCCGTGGGCAGACCGCCATTCTGCCAGTCCAAACATCCGCGAACAAGCCACGCCAGAATCCCCTCGTGTTCGGATTTCAGCTTTTCAGATAACGCTTTGTCCTTGTATGGGCCCGTGGGATGATCCGCATCCCGGAACTGAACAGTAAATGGAATCAGCTTTATCCGCCGCCAGATAGCCTCCTCTTGCCCTTGGATAACGGGCACGTGGTTACAGGCAAGCCAAAGCTTGAAGACCGGCACGAACGTAAAAAACTCCTGGTAGAGGAATCGGGCGGTCACTGCGTCCTGGCCGGTCAGCTCCTTGACCAGGGCTTCGGCGAGCCGTTTTCCGGCGCTGGTCTCTATCGCGCTGACCAGCCGCGCGCCACGCAGTGCCGCTACATCGTTGGTGTTGCTGCAGTTGTTCTTCTCCACAAGCGTGTCGGTGGTTGTCTTGGTCTCGTAGTCACCCAGTATGTCACGCAGAACCGTGATAAACGTGGACTTGCCGTTGGATCCGCAACCGTGCAGGATAAAAAACACCTGCTCGCGGGTATCTCCGGTGAGCGTGTAGCCGCACGCTTGATGAACGAAGCGGACAAGCTCATCGTCATTCACGAATACCTCGCCGATGAACTTCTCCCATAGAGGGCATCGTGCATCCGGGTCGTAGTTGACCTCACTTATCTTTGAGATCAGTTCCGCTCGATTATGCTGTCGCAGTTTGCCGGTTCGAAGGTCTATGGTGCCATTGGCGCAGTTGAACGCCCAATGATCGGCGTCGAGATCGGCCGCAAGGATTGCAATGCTAGGCTCCGATTCCGCCTGGGCGATCATCGCCTTGATGCGCGTGTGGTTGCCGGATGATACGGCATGGCGTTCAAAGGACTTCGCCGCTTCGAGGGCATCGTCGTCGGACTTGGACTTCGCTGCCTTACATAGTGCGACGGCTTGCCTGAGCATATCATCGACGACGCGCTTGGCCTTTCGCTCAATCTCGCCGGTCTCGTCCTTGGCCCATCGGCGACCATCCCAGCAATACCATTTGCCCGCGTCGTGGCAGAACCGAATGGCGTCGCCGTGTTTCTTGACCAGTCGCCGGGCATTGCCGAGATCGTTCATAGGCTCGCCATCCGGGCCGTGGGGTGCATCAGCGTCGGAGGAAGCTCCGTGGCCGCGTGACTGCCCTCTAGCACGGCGTTTGTCCGCTTGACCCGCATAGGTCTTGCTGGTCGAACCTATGGCGGTGTCAATCGTGATCTGCCCGTATGTTTGCTCTCCCCGGCGCTCATCCCATTTGTCCCTCATCAAGCCAGACTCGCGAAACAGCCTGTCGATCCGCACGGGGTCCTTGTCCGTCCAATAGGCCAGCATGCAGCAGAGCGCCATGTCGGCCGCGCTGGCGTCACCGTTGTAGTCACCAATGTTGCCGTGCCAGAGCCTGGAGAACTTCTCGCCGTTAGATGCGCTGAGAGCTTTCTCAATGAGCACCGGATCGCTCATCCCGACGGGCCGGGCATTCTTTGCGGTCTCCTTGGGCGGGACGTTCCGAGGGTTCTCGCCGAAGACCTCGAAGTAGATTTCATTTATGGCCTGCTGGGCGTCATTGATCTCGACGGGAGCATCCGGCCACAGCTTGCCTGTGAACACCACGAGCCTGACATTGTCGTATATCTCAAACTGCGGCTTGCTGTGCGTCCGGCACCGAGGACCCGGCTTACTTGCTTTCGCGATGATGTGGACACCTGTTCCCGACTGGCTAAGCTCGGTGTATGAGTCCACACGGCCGATTATCTCCCGCGCCCAGGGTTCAATCTCGCCCTCAGTGACAACGTGGTCGAGGTCGATGAATACGTACGGGTCGGACTCGGACAACACAAACCCTATGCCGTCGAACTTGTTCTTAGGCTTGCCGAGAGCCTCGACTACCTCTTCGAACGTGTGCCAGGTCGCGGGGTCGTTGGTCTTGGCGTTGCCGCGTCCGGCTTTATCCGTTCGGTAAGGTATCTTGGTGGGAACGCCATTGCGCTCTTCGACGCGGTAGCAGACCCACTGCCGAAGCGTCTTGAGTTCTTCGGGAATGTTGTTCATGCAGCGCTTCCCTCCAACAGCAACGACAGAAACGTCTTCCTTGCATCCACCTGCACGCGCTTTGCGCAGTTGGCGATCCCCCAATGGTCGCCGACGATGATGGCGGTCCGAGAAGCACGCGTCACGCCTGTGTAGAGCAAGTTCCGATGGTGCATGAACGAGTGCGACTTGTGCGCGATGACCACCGAACAGGGAAACTCCGACCCCTGGGACTTGTGAATGGTAAGCGCGTAGGCAAGCTGAATATCACCGCGATGTGGCGATCCGGCTTCAATATGAACCATCTTGTCCTCGAACTCGATGGTTAGCGACCCGTCGACACTGACGCTGCGGACAATCCCCATCGCGCCGTTCATGACGCCGAGGTCGTAGTTGTTTCGGGTCTGAATGACCTTGTCATTGATGAGCAGCTTCGGACGCTTGCCGGGCTGAGCGGGCGGCACATCGTGGTTCCACAGCTTCCGCTGGATGAGGCGCTGAAGCTTGGTGTTCAGTTCTACTGTACCGAGCGGGCCCTTGTGGGTGGGAGTGAGCACCTGAACGTCCCGCAGGATGTCAAAGCCCAGTTTCTCTGAGAGCGTGTGCTCGAACAGGTCGAGGACGAACCGCTGGACGCGGTCTGCGTCCGTATGCTGGTCGCAGACGTACCACGCCCCGCGTAAGGATGTGTCCCGCTGTGGAGTCTTCGGCACCTCGCCCTTGAGGATCGCCATGCTGTTCTCTTTGAGAATCCCGGCCTGGCGCACTATGTCATCGAGAATGGTGGTCGGCAACACCTTCGAGTCGATAAGGTCTCGCAGGATGTTACCCGGGCCGACAGGCGGAAGCTGATTGTGGTCGCCGACGAGTACAACGGACGTGCGGTCAAGATCGATCGCCTGGAACAGATGCCAGGCGAGCGGAACGTCAATCATCGAGACCTCGTCCACGACTACCACGTCTGCCGAGATAGGATTCTGCGAGTCGCGAGCATAGGTCTTGCCGTTGAAACCGAGCAGCCTGTGAATCGTTGACGCTTCCCGACCGGTGGCTTCCTCAATACGCTTCGCGGCTTTGCCGGTTGGAGCGCAAAGCACGACCCGCAGATCGTGCTCGTCGCAGAGCCGGGTTATCGCGGCTATGGTGAATGTCTTTCCGGATCCCGCCCCGCCGGAGATAAGCGATATGGAATGCGCGGCCGCGTTGACGGCGGCCTCAAGCTGCCTGGTATTGAGGCGGGGTGCGACACGCGTAACGTCCGCCTGCAGGTCAGGCTTGTCACCAAGGCACGGACTGGGTTTCGCGCCGCCGGCGAACACCCGTGCCAGATCCTCCTCCATCTGCCGGATGAACGGCTTTGCCACGAGGAACCGGCAGTCGGCTGAGTAGCAGGTCAGACCCTTCTCGTCGATAAGATCATCAAGATGCTTTTCGATCCGCTCCCGGCTGTCGAGGCAATCCATCACAAGCAGCTCGTTCGCCCGGTCGAGCAGGTCTTCGTATTCCACCCAGCAGTCGCCCTGATCCAGAGCGTCCTCAACGCAGAACACAATCCCTGCGCGGATGCGGTTTGGGTTATCTTTGTCGATGCCCACCTGCCGAGCTATCTTGTCGATGCGCTTGAAGCCGAAGCCATTGATCTCACCGACGATAATGTACGGATCGCGTTCTATGATCCCGACCGCGTTGTTGCCGAGTTTCTTCACCAGCTTCGTTACCTGATGATGTGTCAGCCCGTATGCAGCAAGCACCGTCATCGCCTGGTTCACATTGCTCGTTTCGAGCCAATGATCACGAAGAGCCTCGACAACGGAGATAGGCACTTTCGCTGCATCCGCAATTTTTTCTGGTTCATTGATCAGGTGCTGCTCGAATTCCGAGCCGAACCGCTCAGCGATGATTCTTGCCTTTGCCGGGCCGATACCCTTGATGTCGGGGTTGTTCGCAAGATAGTTGGCGAGCCCGCGGGCATCCATATGCCGGTCGAATTCCATACTCGCGACCTCGAACTGGAAGCCATACTTGGGGTGCCGAACGTACTTGCCGTGGAGCACGAGCGGCTGGTTCTCCTGCACCACCACATTTCCGGCAAACTGTATCCGGTCGCCGCGCTCCGTTATGAACCGTCCGGCGGAGAAGTCGGCGGATGAGAAGAAGACTCGCTCGACCTCTCCCCGGATTTGGGTGTGCTGGGTTGTTGCTGTTGGCATGAATCCTGAGCCCTCCGATGGTAGCGCAGCAGGTACTCTTCAACGAACCGGCGCGCGCACTGCCGGTCGGAGCAGAAGTAGACTGGGATGCCGTAGTCGACGATGATCGAGAGCGCGGCCCCCACGACGGAACTCGGATGAGCGCCGGAACGATAGGCTCCGCTCAAGAGATCATCCAGTCCGGCTTCCACTACCACGCAGGCGCGGTCGTATTCGGCTAGCTTCAGAAGCTCCTTGCGAAAACGGTCTCTGTCGCGGATGACGGTGTGAACGAAGTCATCGAGGGTCTTCCGCTCAACCGCAACTACGTGCTCCAGACCGGCCAGGGAATAATCCCCAGCCGGCAGAGCATGACGCGCGACGTGGAAACGCTCGGGCGGAAATGAGTAAGGCATCTGCTCCCGCGTGTCGACTACCACGGTGACGACGTCGTTCATCTAGAACGGCGTGAGAGTGTCGTCGTCTCCGGCAGGCACATCCTCGACCACGATCCTGCGGTTGAAGTAGATGTTCTCGCTCTCGCCCTTGGTGCGCTTGGTGACCTCAAGCTTGACATCTAGCAGATCGCCCAGTCTCGATGGCAGTTCGGAGAGCTTCTCGATATCCAGGCCGCATGTATGCAGGTCGGTCTTCAGCCATTTCAGGTTTTCTTTGGAAGCCATCACGCTGTTGCGCCAGAGCAGACGCCCGGCGAACCGAGGGCCGAGAATCTTCAAGGTCCACTTCAGCATCGGATTGCCGGAGGACTGAGCGCGGGTGAGTTCGACTTTTTCGACATTCACCTGATACTTGCCGTCCGGTATCTCCTCGAACTCACGCTCCTCAATGGAAGCTTCAGAGAAGTCATCGTCGAACTGGGCGAGGTCAAGATCGCTCATTCCGGTGGTGTCATAATCCTGGGTCATCGGGTTGCCTCCTTGGGTGTTTTCTTGGCATCAGCCGTGGCGTTGAACGCCTCGACGAACTTGTCGTAGTCGAGGTCGATCACTTCGGGGAGCCTGCCTGTGCGATCTCCGGCCTCGTAGCTCGGATGAGGCTTTGTGCGAATCACTCGTCTGTAGGCTGGTCTGCCATCGGTACCTACGACCGTCTCCACGTCGAAGTAGAGGATCATGTCGACCAGGCCCAACACGATCTTCCTGGCCTTATCCGGCAGAGTGGGTACAATGCGGCTGATACTTCCTGTCCGGGTCTCTATCTGAGTCTCCTGAGAGTGGGAGATCAGGAAGAGACCGTAGGGCATGTGAGCGAGCTTGGTGAGCACACGCTGAAACTCGCCGTTCGTGAGCGCCCAGCCCTTCCCATAACTCAGGTCGGACTCGTGTTCGACCTTTGCCTTGCGGCAGATGTACTCACTGCACATTTTGTAGGCCAAATCCACAGTGTCAATCACTATTGTCTTGAACGGATGGTTGCCCTCGGCGATTTCCCCGCAGGCAGTCAGGAAGTCGTCCCAGCAAGTTATTGGAACCTGGTAGACCTCAAGAGCGTTCAGACCAGGCTCGGCGGCCAGGAAGAGGGCGTTGTCGGCGTGAGAACAGAACCCGCTTTTGCCCGCCTTCGGTCTGGAATGAATTAGGACCGTATAGTCACTCAGAACCGCCTTCGGCGCTGTCTTTTGGGTCGGTAGTAGCATCAGAATGCCTCCTTGTGGGCGGTTGGTGTCTCGGAATCCGTCCGCAGCTCTTCGTGCGGTGGCTTTGACTCATAGAAGTTGCCGATCACGGTGTTCAGGTCCGACCCCGCATTCTCCACCGACATAGGCGCGTGGTGCCACAGCACCGGCAACACGCTCGTGGAGCTGGGCAGAGAGAACGGCAACTACAAGGCCGTGATCGCGAACGGCGCGGCCTCGATGGGCAGCGATGTCCCGATGTTCTTCACCTTCTGGGGCATCAACGCGCTACGCAGGCCGAAGCGCGCAGCTGTAAACAAGAACCTGATCGAGAAGATGTTCGGCTGGATGATGCCTCGCGGTGCGGATAAGCTGAAGCTATCGAAGCTGAATATGGGCGGGATGGGCCTAGCGATGGTGAAGGGCATTATGCGTAAGAAGAACGTCCCGTCTCCGCCGGAGATGATCAAATCGGAGCAGAAGGGCGGGGTGAAGCTGGTGGTCTGCTCGATGTCGATGGACTTAATGGGGATCAAGCGCGAGGAGTTGCTCGACGGCATCGAGGAAGGCGGCGTGGCGACGTATCTATGCCGCGCCGAGGTGGGGAACGTGAATCTGTTCCTCTAGGGCTTTCTTGTCCAAGCCGCCCGCTGAGGCAGCAGGTGAGGGAGCGCTCCTCTCAGAATGACGGCAAAAAGAGTGAGCTTTTTCGGGAACAAACGGGCGGCTGGGAACGTATCTACTATTAAGCTAACAGGCTGACTGAAAGGAGGTGAGTTCAGTGCGAAAGGCGATAGCTGCGATCCTGATGGTGGCTTTCCTGGCGGTTGCACTCGCACCGGCGTTCGCCGGAACGGCTGCGTCCACGACCAAGAAGCCGCACATGGCTAAGAAGGCCGTAATGCACAGGTCTTCAGTGCCTAGGACGTCCGCGTCCGTACGACGCAGTTCCACAGCTACCGGCGCGACGAAGACCGTCACAGCTACGAAGAAGACGACTGCGACAAAGGCCACGACGGCTGTCAGAAAGACCCCCGCGACCAACAAGACGCCGCAGGCGAAGAAGGTTCCTGCTTCGACGAGCAAACCGGCTTCAAAGTCGGGGCAAAAGTAGGGACGCCGACCCAAAGGGACCGCGCACGAGAAGTTGGCATGTACTGCTCCAGCGGTCCCTCTCTGCTGTCCAGACGGCCGGAGCGGCAAAGGACTTTTCTTGACACCACTCGATCTCAGACCCGACGTAACCGTCAAACCACGCACACCTTGAACTCGCGGTCTCGCGGTTTCATACTGTCCTCATTGCCGAGTGCAAGGAGGGCGTGTGATGACGAACGCGAAGCGGCGGAGGCTGTGGCGGGATCGGGTGGCGGACTACCGGGCGAGCGACCTGACAGTTCGGGCGTGGTGCGAGAATAACGGGGTCACCGACAACCAGTTGCGTTACTGGTTGGCCAGAATCGGCGGGGAATCGCCCGTGTCTGAACATTCTGAACCCGAGTCTGGAGTGAAGGGCTCCGCTTGGGCTCGGGTGGAAATAGCCGAAGACGCAAGCGCGGGTTCATATGGTATGAGGAGGCAGGCGATGTCCAAGAGTCTGAAGACTTTCTGGTTGGCATGTCAGAAGCTGGCCTCCGCCGCTGTGATGAGAGAATGGGAGAAAGAGATCCGCGATGCCGATGTGCTTGCGGCCGCGAGAAGGCTTATTGTGCCAACCGACAAGGCGTCTCTGAGCTATCCCTGCACCCACGAACACTGGTGTGCTTGCTCGCATGAGGTGGTAATTCACAAGGATGGCAGTATGGTGGCGATCTGCACGTGCGACGATGGAGAGTGCGATCCCATCCCTGTCACCAGAGACGATCTGACCGTCTATGAAATGGATCATGCAAAGATACTCGGCGGAATCGCGCGGGCCGCTGGGCTCGCGCTTATTGAGCCGCTCCGTGTCGACATCCACGAGCCAGTCCATTTTGCGAACCTTGATACCGGAGGCACTCTTACCCCGGCGTACTTCGCTATGACCGGCTGCGGATGCCTCAATCGCGAGAGCTTTCTTCATCTGCTTATCGGCTCGTACGATCCGTTCATCCTGTTCACGCCAAGTCCTTTTGAGCTCTACATCGACCCGCCGAACCCGTGGTATCGCGACTCGCGCCTGATGATCTGCCTTGCCGATCTGTTCACGGTCGACAATGGCAGGATCCAAGTCGATAAGAGGCTTGCCCAACTCGTGACGGATTTTGCTGGCAAGGCCCAGGGGTCAATAAGGGCACAGGCCGTTCGCGACGCGCACTACAAATCAGTGTTCGAGCCGAGTAACAACTACCGCACCATCATCTTGCGTGGCAAGCAGCTTCCGCACCTTACTCCCCTGCAGGCCGACGTAGCCAACATACTTCATCAAGCCCATCTACGCGGACAGCCCGACGTGCACTATGCTGTCATATCCTGCGAGATCGCGGATCTGCACGGCGACGAGAAGGGTTTTGAGCCACCGGCCAAGATGAGCCAAATATTCCGGAGTGGAGACTCGCGATCCGTCTTGATAGCTTCCACCAAGCCCGGCTACTACCGACTCAACATCTGATTTCAGCCCGGCATTACTCGCACAGCTAGCCCAGTACCCACGCGGTACCGGGCTAGTTTTGTTTTGGCCTGTTCTTGCATCCCAATTGCACCCGAAATGCACCCGGATTGCACCTTCGGCATATTCCGCACAGGCTACCATATACTCACCAGAACGATGTGTTGGCCAACTATCCGTTCCCAGATTCTCTGGAGGGATAGAACATCATGTCCATGACAAACCCCGAGCGCGAACTGGTCCGGCTGATTCGCCAGACGCAGTTCGGCTGCATATCCAATATCAAGCTCGTCGCAGGGCAACCAGTGCTCGATAGCAACACCAGCGTTAGCATCGAGTTCAAGCTCTCGGGCACTGAGCCGACAAAGGAGGTGCTCTCAGAACAGGACTATGCGAGAAGACCCCAGGTTCGGACGCTCTTTGAGCGATTCCGCACTCTGGGCAACGGCACCGTCGAGTGCCTTCACGTGCGCGATGGTCTCCCGTTCAAGATGACCATCAAGCGCAAAGCGCTTATCTGATCCAGACAAACGAATACTCATACACCGAGAATGACTGACCGCCAGGCGGAGGTTGTTGTGGGTGTCGCTTACCGAAAGCGGCATTGCAATGCCTCCGCCTGTTGTCATCAGATGTGACGCCTTGGTAGTCGGCACCCCCACGATCTCCTCCCGGCCCAGGAGGAGACAATGTTTGATACCAATCCATTTGAGGGACTCGACGACTATGCCGTCAACCTCATCCGCTACAAAACACGCCGATTGATAGGGCAGGCGGGCTACACGAGAAGCGACACGGAAGACATCGAGCAGGACCTATCGCTTCACCTTCGCCAGCAACTCTCCAAATATAACCCACGCAAGGGAACATTGAAGACATTCATCAACACCGTGCTTGATAACAAGATTCGGACGATGGTTGCCGCGAGGACAACGAGTCAGTTCGACTTCCGACAGCACGACTTCTCCCTCGACGAAACAATCGAGACCGAGACGGGTGACAGAGTGTCGCGAGGGGAGGCCATCGACTCCGAAGAGTATCTGATGGTCACAGGCCGTTTGAACCGAAAGGCGCTTGACGGAGTGGAGATGCGCATCGATGTGCAATGCGCGGTGTCTCTTCTCCCCGCTGATCTACAGACCCTGTGCGCGCGGCTCCAAGAGCGCACGATTGTGGACATAGCCCGCGAGGATGGAGTCTCCAGGCACAAGATCGATGAGCTCAGGCGCCGGATCGCTTTCCTGTTCTTGGAACACGGACTGGACGAGTATGTGTAGATTCCCGGCACACTCAAATGTCCGCCAGTAAATATCAACTGGAGGCTGCTTGAAACTCTTAGCGAAGTTCCAGGAGGTTGCCGATGACCACAAACTCCCATCCGAATTGGATGACCTTTGATGACCGAATGACCGAGGTGGCGGGGATTCTGGCCGCCGGAATACTGCGCAAGGCGCGACGCGAGATGAGCCAGACGAGGAAAGACCGCACGCTTGCAGATAATGGACTTGATGTTTTCGCGGTAAAGAGCGTTCATTGCAACAACAAACCGCTTCCGAAGGGGGAGAGCCGATGAGCGCGTCAAGAGTCGGTCTCGACCCAGAGTTTGCAAAGAAGCTAAATCTCTTCGAGAAGAAGCTTGCCGACAGCGGCATAAAAGTCGTCCTGACCTGGGGCTACAGGTCCATCGAGAGCCAGAACCAGCTATATGCCAAGGGACGAACCGCTCCGGGAAGCATCGTGACCAATGCGCGCGGCGGATACTCCTGGCACAACTTCGGCC
>Ga0272448_1004987_pt1 | contig 14821 bp, 10 predicted proteins | sample YNPCB0191_FD_202220 | JGI IMG/M metagenome (GOLD analysis project Ga0272448, IMG submission 202220) | Hot spring sediment microbial communities from Yellowstone National Park, WY, United States - YNP-CB-019-1 | ecosystem: Environmental > Aquatic > Thermal springs > Hot (42-90C) > Sediment...
CCTGTGATTAAAACCTCAGGAATTGGCTTTTTGTTTGATTTTTCTAAATAGCTGCGAATTTCCTTTATAGTTTCAATCCCATCCATATCAGGCATTCTAACATCAGAAATAATAAGGTCAAAATCAATTTCTTTAACCTTTTCTAGGGCTTCTTTTCCGCTTTTTGCCACGGTAGTATTATATCCCTCATTACTTAATAATTTCAACAAACTCTTTGTGATTAGTTCCTCATCATCAATCACCAGTATCTTCTTTGCCATCTTTACCTCACCTTCTCCTGCTTCTCGAGCCAGGCATCAATTTTTTCTTTTCGAAAGCGCCAGACCCCGCCTACCCTTGAGACAGGGATTTTTCCTTGTTTGATATAACGATAAATACTCATCTGGCTTAGGCCTAAGTATTGCGCCACTTCCTTTAGGTTCATAATGGGTTTGTTTTTCATAGCCTATCCTTATATTATTATTTTAACAAAGCTTAACAATAATATAATTTATCTAACAGGGCTGTCAAGGTAAATTGTTACTCCTGCCATATCAAGGAAGCTATCGGCAGTCATAGATATGGCATAGAGGCGGTTGTTAAACTGGTGTCCTGCGCCAAAGGAGACTGCCTGGGAGGCGTCTTCGCGGGATTCTTCAATAAGGCGCTCCTGTTCCTTTTGCCAAAAGAGGCTGTTTTCAATGGCTAAGGCAGCCTGGTTGGAATAGAAACTAACTTTTCCGACCCTGAATTTATTTTAGGTATTGGCTTAACTCAAAGAGGGTAAGTGGTTTTTCTAAAAAATTTTACTTTTGTAGTTTAGATTTTTTTATTATCTGCGAGTATGCTTTTATGATAAGTGAGCATATCGTTTGGACATCGAGATTAAACCGAATATAAAAAGCGAAGGATGTTTTACTTGAGATTAATTATTTAGCTCTATTGAGCTTCTTTAAGTCTCCAGATTTTATATAAACCCACCGTTGCATAAGGGGTATAGTTTTTCAAGATATAATCTGCTACAGCATAGTTTGTGGCTTCTTTATTAGCCGCATATACAACATAACTCGTAATTGCATAACGTGGCCTTCTTCCCTTTAGTTCCATCTCTGCCAGCCACTTATTTAAATAAAATTCAGTCGGTGAGCCAAATTCAGCAACTAATAACTTAAGCGCCGGGCGTGTTTCTGTAAGATAAGTCAGACCGTATAATCTTGCTCCGTCAACAGGACTTCTACAAAGCAACAAAAAATCTCCTTTCTTTGTTATGCTTTCAATGGCAGAAAGCAATGCATCAATATCTTTAACGCGCTGCTCTGTTTCATAAATTCCTTTTAATTTGGGATGTGAAAAAGTAAACTTAAACTTAGAAATACCCCCTTCATAAAATAAACCCAGCAATAGGTGAAATAACGCAAATAATACCATAGGCAATAAGATAAAATATTGATTAATCAAATTACCAAAATCCCAGACATTTCCTTTGAGCTTAGTACTGGTAGTCCATAATACTGCAATGGCAGCTGGCCACAATAACCAAATAGTTGTATTCCCTTCGCTAAGACTACCGAAAGCTGAAAACATAGTAGGAATAAAAAAAGCTAGACATGCGGTAACAAACAATATTAAGCTAATTTGGAAATGCAAATAATTGTGCATTGTTTTCCAGCAAGAAAAAATTCTCCCCAGCGTAAAGCCCATTATGGAAAAATTAAAAAAGGTTAAACTTACTCCTAAGGTAATACCATAATGGGGGCCTCTGTAAAACCCCAGAAAGATTAACCAGATAATAAATAGGACAAATAAAACCAAGATGCGTTTTTTTCTGCTTGGTAACTTATTTAACAATATTCCTATGACAAAAGATGCTAATCCACAAAGAATTATTCTTTTAGAAAACATCAAAATCTTTAAAAATTTGATGATTTCGTTATAACTATAAATCCCTACGGATTTGTAAGCCTTAAAACCTTCAACTATATATTTAATAAACCCTGCATAAAAGAGGAATAACAGCATCAGAATAAAAGATACGGTAAATGTTAATAACAAAATCTTACTAGCATCTCCCAATCTTTTATCTATGATTTTAAATCTTGATAATATTAAAACCCCCAGAGGAATAATAACCAACCCCCCTAACGGAGAATAGGTTATAAACATACAGAAAAATAAAATTCCTGCCCCCATTGCAAGGAGATTTCTAAAAATCTTCTTGTTGACAAACAAACAAATAAGCCACATCGTGCTGCCCATAATAGCGAAGCCCACGTTGGTATTTTTATATGATACCGTCCATAGGTTAAAAGGCATATATAATAAACAAGGTAACGTAACTAAGAGTAAAACAGGAAGGGGAATAATCCTCAACAAAAGAATCGAAAAAACCGCCAAATAGAGAATCTGCAATATATACCCCACCCACCTCCAGGTAAGAACTGTATCGAAAGGTATAATTTTCATTAATGAATAAAGAAATAAATCAAAGGAGCGGAAAAGAGCAGATATATCGTCTACAAAAAATTTGTCTCCTTTAAGATGACGCCAGGCGCAATCAAGGTAAAATCCTTCATCGTACATCTCGAACTTATAATGCAACATTCTTGCCACCAATACGAAGGCTCCAATCAATAAAGCAAAACCTAAGATTGTGCAAATAATATAGCTTTTCCCTTTTTTAGTAGAGTTAATTTTATTTAATAACAGTGCCTGGATTTTCATTGTCTTTTGTAGATTATTAAATTTCTGCAAAAAGACGCCTTTAATCTACGGCTTGATATATATAACGGTATTTATTATAAAATAAAGAATCTTTTTTTAAAATAAAAAAAATTTTTTATGTAAAGATGTAAAGTTTATAGACATGGGTAACGCTTTTGCTTTTTATTTGTTATAATAAAAAGCGAGAATTAAAAAAGGAGGTTACCTTAGTCTTGAGTATTATTTACAGAGATTAATCCGTTTGCGTTTAGCTTGGATGTTAATGTATGAACAACATATAAAAAATGTTTCATTTATCTGTCGGCACTTTGGGATATCCAAGAAAACATTCTATAAATGGCGTAAGCGGTATTGAAACTCAAATAAAGACCCCTCTAGTTTAGCTGATCGTTCCCGCAAACCAAGGCATTCTCCTAATGTAACTAAAGAATATATCATAAAATTAATGATAAGATTAAGAAAAAAGACTAATTTCGGGCCTGATTGCATTCGGTTTTACCTCATTAAAGATTTTAACTTAAATATTCCCCGCTCCACTATCTATTCTATCCTTAAAAGAAAAGGACTTATTAAGAAGCATAAAAGATCTAAAAAAACGGTCTCTTCTCTATAGTTTCCCTAATCCGGGAGATAATGTCCAGATAGATATCAAAATGATCGGTGGTTATGGTCTTAAGCGAGCGGTGCAATATTCAGCAATCGATGATGCTACCCGCATTAAACTTACCCAAATTTATACTGAAAGAGCAAATCACTATTCCGTAGATTTTCTTAATTATATTGTAAGCAAATTTCCTTTTAAGATAAAATGTATTTCTACGGATAATGATAGCGTTTTTACTAATTGCTATACAGGAGAACCTAAAACTCATCCTTTAAAAATCCACGCTTACATCCTTTTACTCTAAGGTGTATAGAATTAAAAATCAAGCATAAATTAAACCGTCCAGCCTCACCCAAACAAAATGGAAAGGTTGAGCGTTCACATAGAACTGATGATGAAGAATTCTACCGCTCGCATAAGGACTATAAAACCATAGATTATCTTATTAAAGAACGAAAGAAATACGATGAACTCTTTAATAACCACAGACCACATATGGGTCTTGGTGGCTTAACTCCCTTGCAAAAGTTACAGAGTTATGCTAAATATGCAAGTGTTACCTATGTCCATAGTTAAAACAATTGTTACTCCTGCCATATCAAGGAAGCTATCGGCAGTCATAGATATGGCATAGAGGCGGTTGTTGAACTGGTATCCTGCGCCAAAGGAGACTGCCTGGGAGGCGTCTTCGCGGGATTCTTCAATAAGGCGCTCCTGTTCCTTTTGCCAAAAGAGGCTGTTTTCAATGGCTAAGGCAGCCTGGTTGGAATAGAAATAGCGGGTTCAACTTTTCATTTGTTGTTAGCAAAACTCACACAAAATGTTTCCTTATGCTCGGACAAGTAAAATAAAAAAGCACAACCCCTAGAATTATAACTTTCAGCAAGAACAGATGAACAGGAAAAGTAACATATCTCAGTATAGTAAGAGTGTAAAGGTAAATGATCGTGTTCCCAAGGCCGTAAGTCGCAGAAGAGATAATAAAAATTCTCCTTGCCCAATTTTTAAGATTCAGAATTCCGATTCCAGTAATAAAAGCTAAACCTGATGAAAAAAGTCTTTCTCCTAAGAGTGCAAAAAATTCAAAAGTTCTTATTCTAGAAAAGAGTAAGTTTTGAAATGTTCCCCCCAAAACTTGAGCATATTTGAATCCAGTAATTTGACTTGCTCTTAAAGGCACATACAATAATACAAAAAAATAAAAAATTATACCTATAGCGCCAAATACTAAATTTAATAAACCAATGAGCTTAATACCCCATAACTCTTTTTTTAGCATCTTCGTTTCCCGCCTTCGGGCTATTGTTTTGATAAATATTCTATAATTGCAGCTGCTGCCTTCTTGGCCATACCCATTGCCTCAATAACAGTGCCCTCACCACCCACGATATCCCCTCCTGCAAACACTCCCCTAATGGAGGTTTCCATAGTTTCAGGATTCACAATCACATCATTGTACTTATCGGTCTTAAGCTCTGGGGTAACTTTCGTCAAAACCTGGTTTGCCTGCAAGCCAATAGCCACAATTACCAAATCGCAGGGAATCTCAAAATCGCTGCCTACAATAGGAACAGGACTTCTCCTTCCTGAGCTATCCGGCTCACCGAGTTCGCAGCGTAGCGCCCTCATCTTTCTGACCATACCGTTTTCATCACCTATGAATTCTTCTGGCTTTACCAGAAAGTTAAATTTAACCCCCTCTTGCCTGGCATGTTCAATCTCGAGCCTGCGGGCAGGCATCTCTACCTCAGTGCGCCGATAGATAATGGTGGTATTGGCTGCAAGCCCCTTAATCAACTGTAATCTCAAGGCAGCCCGGGCTGCATCTATAGCGGTATTTCCTCCTCCGATAACCAAAATATTCTTACCTATATTAACTGGCGTATGAAACTCAGGAAATCTGAATGCTGACATAAGATTCACCCTGGTTAAAAATTCATTTGCCGAATAAATATTGCAAAGGTTCTCCCCTTTTACACCCAGAAATGAAGGAACCCCTGCTCCCAGCCCTAAAAAAACAGCAGCAAAACCCTCTTTAAAAAGCTCATCCAGGCTTTTGACCTTGCCAATAATGACATTGGTAACCATCTCAACGCCCAGTTTTTCCAAATACGCTATCTCAAAATCCAGGATATCTCTGGGCAGACGAAATGGAGGTATACCGTAACGCAAAACCCCGCCGCAGTTATGAAGGCCTTCGAAAATTACTACCTTAATACCCCCCCTCGCCAATTCTCCAGCACAGGCAAGGCCCGCAGGCCCAGAACCTACTACTGCTACCTTGAATCTAGCTAAGGCTGGATTTTTCTCAACAGGAACCGTCAGATTATTTTTCATCCCATAATCACCGACAAACCTTTCTAGAAAATGGATATTTATAGTATCAAGAGAGGCAAAAGGAAGGCCCTTTTTGGTCAAGACGCAGGCCTTGCGGCACTGGTATTCTGCAGGACAAACCCTTCCACAAATAGAGGGAAAATTATTTTTCTCCCTAATGGTTAGATAAGCGCCTGTATAGTCTTTTTCTTGAATTTTTCTTATAAAAGTCTTGATATCAATTCCTACTGGGCAACCTGAAATACAGGCAGGGTTTTTGCACTGCAGGCAACGACTAGCCTCCTGCAATGCCTCTTGTTCACTGTAACCTGCTACTACCTCTTCAAAACTGGTAATCCTTTTTTGAACCTCTAATTCTTTTACTTTTAACGGTTCTTTCTTCATAAAAATTATGGCAACGGTAACTTACAGATATGCCGCTCCTGCTCCAGATAAGCGCGGTTTCTCTTGATCAGTTCATCCCAATCCACCTGAGCCCCTTCGAATTCTGGGCCGTCCACACAAGAAAACTTAGTCTGGCCGCCAACAGTAACCCGACAGCAGCCGCACATGCCGGTTGCATCCACCATTAAGGCATTTAAAGACACAATTACCTTTACCTTGTGTTTCGTCGCAACCTGCGAGACATTTTTCATCATCGGGATAGGGCCAACCGCATATACGAGGTTATAACTTTGCTTATCTAAAAGCTCATTTAATACCTCAGTCACCAAGCCCTTGCGGCCGTAGGAGCCGTCATCAGTAGTTACACACACCTCATCAGAAACCTCTTGCATCTTCTTTTCCAAAATCAGCAACTCCTTGGTCCTTGCTCCCAAAATAGCGTTAATATGGTTACCTTTATCTTTGAGCGCCTTGGCAACAGGGTATATCTCGGCAATACCCACACCACCGCCTACCAGAATCACCTTACCGTAATTTGCTATCTCGGTAGGATTACCCAGGGGTCCGACTAAAGCGTAGAGCGCCTCATCCTTGTTAAGCTTGGCTAATAAACGGGTAGTAAATCCGACCTCCTGGAAGATTAGCGTGATTGTTCCGCCAAGGGTATCCTTTTCCACCACAGTCAAGGGAATCCTTTCTCCTTTTTCACTTACCATTAAAACCACAAACTGGCCAGGCAGGGCTTTTTGGGCGATATCCGGGGAGGAAATTTCAAGCTGCACAATACGCGTATCCGGGGTCTGCGCTATTACATTTTTATCAACTATCTTCATCTTTTAAATTCTGCCTAATTTTTAGGAGTTAGATATAAAAAAACGCCCCGGCTGGGACGAGACGTATTCGCAGTATATTCTAAATATAGATTCTGGCAATCTGGCTATAGCCTTACAATAACACCCAGAGCTTAGCCTGTCAATAATTTTCTAAAAAGCCAAAAACTATAAAGCCCATTAAAATTTTTAGCCAGCTTGGCTTTTAAACAAGTTGGCCGTTAAGGAGAACCCACCAAGGGTATATAATTTTACTGGTCGTAAGTGGAGTAATAGTAAGGGGTGAAGGCCTCAAACTCAGCAGCGCAGGTATCCACTAATTTGAAATCTGGCTTTAACCCTAATTCCTTGCGCCACTTTCTAATGGCTCCCTCAGTTTGATTTAAGAAGCGGGCAAGCTGGATATCCGAAAAACCGAATTCCTTAGCTTTCTTAAGCAGATTAAAAGACTCTTTAGTCGAATCAATCTTTAACTTTACCTTTATCTCAGACTCCAATTCCACAATCTGGCGGATATTTTCCAAAAACCAATTATCTATCTGGGTCAATTTGTAAATCTCCTGTTTGTCCATACCCCTCTTGAATGCCTCTTTTATATAAAGCACCCTTAAAGGACTAGGAACCCTTAGATTCTTTTTTAATTCTTCCTCGCTGGGAGGTATTTTTAAATCATCCAGCCCAAAAAGGCCTATCTCCAAAGAACGCAGCGCCTTCTGCAGGGCCTCTTTAAAGGTCCTGCCAATAGCCATCGCCTCGCCAACAGACCTCATTGAGACACTTAAAACAGGATTTGCCGAAGGAAATTTATCAAAATTAAAACGGGGAATCTTTACCACGCAATAATCGATAGTAGGCTCAAAACAGGCTGGGGTTTTTTTAGTAATATCATTGGGGATTTCATCCAAGGTATAGCCAACAGCTAATTTTGCGGCAATTTTAGCAATAGGAAAACCAGTTGCCTTAGAGGCCAAGGCAGAGCTACGCGATACCCGCGGATTCATCTCGATAATAACCATCCTGCCAGTATTGGGGTTAACGGCAAACTGGATATTAGAGCCGCCGGTCTCTACGCCAATCTCGCGGATACAGGCAATGGCTGCATCCCGCATCCTCTGATACTCTTTATCCGTCAGGGTCTGAATAGGAGCAACGGTGATACTATCTCCGGTATGAATTCCCATCGGGTCAAAATTTTCAATAGAGCAGATGATTACTACATTATCCTTGGCATCACGCATCAGCTCTAACTCAAACTCCTTCCAGCCCACAATCGACTCCTCAATAAGTATCTCGCTAATCATGCTTGACCTCAGCCCGCGGGTAGCCAATTCCTTAAATTCCTCGATATTATAGGCCACGCTTGCCCCTGTGCCTCCCAGGGTAAAACTTGGCCGAATCATTACCGGAAAACCAATATCTTTAACCACTGCTATTGCCTCATCAAGACTATAGGCCAAGCCGCTTGCTGGTAAATCCAGGCCTATTTTTTTCATAGAATCTCTAAACAGTTTTCTATCTTCTCCCTTTTTAATTGCCTTGATATTGGCGCCAATAGTCTCTACTTTATATTTGTCTAATATACCTTTCTCTGCCAAGGCCACAGCGAGATTAAGGGCAGTCTGACCCCCTAAAGTAGGAAGTAAGGCATCTGGCCTTTCTTTGGCAATAATGTAGGTTAGGGATTCAACAGTTAATGGCTCGATATATACGCTATCCGCCATTTCAGGATCGGTCATAATTGTGGCGGGGTTAGTATTTACCAAAACCACATGATATCCTTCCTGCCTTAATATCTTACAGGCCTGGGTTCCCGAATAATCAAATTCGCAGGCCTGACCGATGATTATTGGGCCGGAACCGATGATAAGAATCTTTTTTATATCGGTCCTCTTAGGCATACGCCTCCATCATTTTTATGAACTCATCAAAAAGTTGCTCGGCATCATGTGGTCCTGCTGAGGCCTCAGGGTGGAATTGAACCGAAAAAAGAGGCAGTTTCCTATGCCGCATACCTTCCAGGGTGTTATCATTTAGGTTTATATGCGTTAGTTCAATATCATTTTTGGGCAGAGAATTGATATCCACACAGAAGCCGTGGTTCTGCACAGTAATCAAAACCTTACCGCTTCTTAAATCCTTTACTGGATGGTTTGCGCCGTGATGGCCGAATTTAAGTTTATAGGTCCTGCCTCCTAAGCTCAAGCCCAGCATCTGATGCCCCAGGCATATGCCAAATATAGGAATTTTTTTGCTTAGGGTCCGGGTAGTTTCAATCATGTACTTAACCGCAGCTGGGTCGCCTGGGCCATTAGAAAGTAGCAGGCCATCGGGTTTCATCTTAAGAATATCCTCCGCTGGCGTATCCGCTGGGACTACCCTTACCTGACATTTACGCCTTGCCAATTCCCTTAAGATATTATATTTTACCCCACAATCTAAAACCACAACATTAAACCTTGGATTATCAATCTTAGACCACACATATTCCCTTTTGTTGATAACCTCTCGAACTAAGTCTCTACCTACCAAACCTAAAGAATTCCTGGCCTTACGCACCAAACTATCTTCATTTAGGTCCTCGGTAGATAAAACCGCCTTCATTGCCCCAACTTCCCGTATACGTAAGGTAAGTCGGCGGGTATCTATCCCATCAATACCTATGATATTATGCTCCTTAAGATACTCATCCAGCGTTTTTTGGGAACGCCAGTTACTGGCTATCCTACTATACTCTTTTACTACAAAACCCTCAACAAAGGACCGATAGGATTCAACGTCCTCGGAATTTATGCCATAGTTTCCTATCAAAGGATAAGTCATAACCACAATCTGGCCCTTATAAGAGGGGTCAGTAAGTATCTCTTGGTAACCGGTCATACTGGTGTTAAAAACCACCTCGCCGTAACGCTCGCCAGTTGAGCCAAAGGAATTCCCCTTAAACACACTTCCGTCCTCTAAGGCAAGTATCGCGTCCATAATTATTCTTGGCTATTTTGTTTATCTAAGGCTGCCTTGATAAACTCTCTAAACAAAGGATGAGGCCTATCCGGTTTAGATTTAAATTCTGGATGAAATTGCACGGCAATAAAGAAGGGGTGATTTTTTAACTCCACTATTTCTACCAAATTCTTTTTGGGGTAAATCCCGGAAAAGACCATACCCTTTTTTTCAAAAATTTTGCGGTATCTATTATTAAACTCATACCTGTGGCGGTGGCGTTCTTGCACAAGGTTGCTCGCATATGCCTTTTCAGCCAAGGTATTTTTCTTAATCTTACAAGGATACGCCCCTAACCGCATCGTTCCCCCAAAATCCTTAACATCCTGCTGTTCTACCAATATGGTTATTACTGGGTGTTTGGTTTTGGGTTTGAATTCGGTAGAATTTGCATCCTTTAGCCCACAAACATTGCGGGCAAATTCAATTACGGCGCACTGCATCCCCAAACACAAACCTAAGAAAGGAATTTTCTTCTCCCGGGCAAACCTTATGGCGCGAATCTTACCCTCTATCCCCCGATAACCAAAGCCGCCAGGCACCAAAATACCCGTTACATCTTTAAGGCATGCCTGCGCACCTTTTTTCTCTATATCTTCCGAGTCAACCTTGATTGTCTCAACCCGACAATCATTAGCAATGCCAGCGTGAGTCAAGGCCTCATAAACCGACTTATAGGCATCCTGCAGGGTAATATATTTGCCCACAAAGGCAATTTTAACCTTCTGTTTTGGGTTAAGCACCCTCTCTACTACTGACCTCTCCCAGTCTTTCAAATCTGAGTATTTACAGATTAATTTGAAATGGCTTAAAATTATCTCATCCAATATCTGTTTCTTAAAAACCAAGGGGACTTGGTAGATAGAATCTACGTCGGTATTTTCAATCACCGCTTCTTTCCTGACGTTACAGAATAAAGATATCTTATCCTTGACCTCATCTGATAACGACTTCTCGGTGCGGCAGATTAATACATCGGGCTGAATTCCGATTTCACGCAATGTCCCTACACTATGCTGGGTTGGTTTTGTCTTTATCTCATCCGCGGCCTTAATATAAGGGATAAGGGTAACATGGATATAAAGAACGTTATCCTCGCCTATATCCTGCCGGAATTGCCGCACTGCTTCCAGAAAAGGCAGACTTTCGATATCTCCAACTGTACCGCCTATCTCAACAATCACCACATCGGCAGCCGAGACAAAGGCAAGTTTCTTTACCCTATCCTTTATCTCTTGGGTAATATGGGGGATAACCTGAATGGTCTTACCTAAATAATCGCCGCGCCTTTCTTTTGAGATTACGGCGTTGTATATCTGGCCAGTGGTAACGTTGCTAAATTTAGTGGTTTTAAGCTGGGTAAACCTTTCGTAATGGCCCAGGTCTAAGTCTGTTTCTGCCCCATCTTCAGTAACGTAAACCTCGCCGTGCTGGTAGGGATTCATTGTCCCGGGGTCAACATTTATATAGGGGTCGAATTTCATCAACGCCACCCTCAAACCCCGCGCCTCCAGAATCCTGCCTATAGATGCTGAGGTAATTCCCTTGCCTAAGCTTGATATCACCCCGCCAGTAACAAAGATATATTTTGGCATAGAAACTTCCTTGTGCCTTTTGGCTTTATTTGCCCTGCAGGCAAAAACTGTAGGGTTAATTTGCAGCTACTTGGTAAAGTAAGCTATCAATAAAAAAAGCGTCTTTATCCGACAGACCGGCCTAAAAACGCCTTTGTTATAAAAAGGTAGTTCGCCCTTGAACTGCCAAAAGATAATTTAACACACTTTAAGGAAATGTCAATAATTTATAGTATCGGCAGGTTGCTCTCTCCCATCAGATATCTGTCTATGGCAAAGGCAGCCCTTCTACCCTCAGAAATCGCCCAAACTACCAAAGACTGTCCGCGGCGCATATCGCCAACAGCAAAAACTCCGGGGATATTAGTCATATAGTTTTGGTCAGTTTTTACGTTTCCCTTTTCATCCAACGCCAAGCCCAGCTGTTGGACCAAACCTTTATGCTCGGGATGCAAAAAACCCATAGCCAATATCACCAAATCCGCCTCAATTTCAAATTCGCTATTGTTATCTGTCGCTAACCTCTGGCATAAAAGTTTTTTGACCTTTCCATTTTCCCCTATAAATTTTTTGGTGGAAACCGACCATTCCCTTATTCCCCCTTCTTGGTGGCTGGTGGTGGTTTTGCAAAGCAAAGGATAGTTAGGCCAGGGGCAACTCGGCGGGCGGCACTGCGGCGGCTGGGGCAGGATTTCAATCTGGATTACGCAACTAGCTCCCTGGCGATGGGCAACCCCTACACAATCCGCGCCGGTATCGCCACCCCCAATCACCACTACCTTTTTACCCTTGGCGTCAATCAAGGCACCCGGAGGGATAAACTCCTGGGCAACTCTTTTATTCGCCTGAGTTAAATATTCCAGGGCAAAATGGATACCTTTTAGCGACCTACCTTCGACGTTTAAATCCCGGGGAACGCCTGAACCAATGGCCAGACACAAACAATTGTAATTCTCCTTTAGGTATTTTAGCTCCAAGCCTTTGCCTACATAAACTCCGGTATTAAAAACAATCCCCTCTTTTTTTAAAATATCGATCCTACGCTCAAGAACTTCTTTCTCTAACTTAAAATCTGGTATACCATAACGCAATAATCCTCCGATTTTTTCCGAACGTTCGAATACCGTTACATAATGCCCAGCCTTGTTTAACTGGTCGGCCACGGATAACCCCGCTGGCCCGGAGCCAATTACCGCCACCCGTTTATCCGTGCGCCTTAAGGGCGGTTGGGGATTGACTAACCCATTCTTAAAGGCGTATTCTATAATTGCCAATTCGTTTTCTTTTATGGTAACGGGTTCGTCATTTATCCCCAAAACACAAGAGTATTCGCACAGGGCCGGGCAAATCCTTCCAGTAACTTCAGGAAAATTGTTCGTTGCGCTCAAAAATTCGTAAGCCTTCTTCCATAACTGACGAGAAACCAAATCATTCCATTCGGGTATGTAATTACCAATAGGGCACCCCCAGTGGCAAAATGGTATGCCGCAATCCATGCAGCGCGATGCCTGTTCTTTTGAATGCCCCTCCTCGGGTAAGAGGGCAACATCGCGGAAATCCTGGATGCGTTCGCATACCGGTCTATATATCTGGGCCTTGCGCCTAACTTTTAAAAAACCTTTTATGTCACCCATCGCTTACCTCTACCAACTCTGGTTTTTCTGCTAACCTCCTGCCCTCTAGAATCCGTTTATATTCTTTAGGCATAACCTTGATAAACTTCTTTTTCTCTTCCTCAAAGCCTATTAAAATCTTTTCGGCTTTTTTACTCTTTGTGTATTGCTTATGTTTAGAGAGCAAATTATAAACTGTGTTTATATCTTCTTGGTTTAAGTTCTCCAGCTCAACCATCTCCTTGTTGCAATACAAAGAAAAGTCTCTTTTTTCATCATACACATAGGCAATTCCACCTGACATGCCGGCAGCAAAATTCTTTCCAGTTTTGCCCAAAATCACAACGTAACCACCTGTCATATACTCGCAACCATGGTCGCCTACACCTTCGACTACGGCATAGATTCCAGAATTGCGAATGCAAAATCTTTCACCCGCCACCCCCCGGATATAAGCCTCCCCTGAAGTTGCCCCATAAAAAGTAGTATTTCCGATAATGATATTTTCTTCAGGGGCAAAACCTGCGTTTTCGCAAGGATAAATAATAATTTTGCCTCCGGATAAGCCTTTTCCTACATAATCATTTGCATCTCCTTCTAATTCTAAGGTTATCCCTTTGGCTAAAAAAGCGCCCAGGCTTTGGCCGGCGTTGCCCTTAAATTTAATGTGGATTGTATCCTCAGGAAGCCCTTGCTCGCCATAGGCCTTTATAACCTTATTGCTTAACATCGCTCCCACTGCGCGATTACTATTTTTTATAGGTAGCTCTAACTTAACCGGTGTCTTTTTTTCAAATGCCTCTTTTGCTAGTCTAATTAAATCTACGTCCAAAACATTATCTATACCGTGGTCTTGAGTCTGACTACAATAAAGCCCCACTTCTTTTTTCACGTTGGGTTTATATAAAATTTTGGAAAAATTTAAGGCCTTTGCCTTCGGGTGCAAAATACTTTCATTTATTTCTAATAATTCTGTGCGCCCAATTAAATCTCTGAATTCCTTTATGCCTAACCCTGCCATAATTGCGCGCGCTTCTTCGGCAATAAATCTAAAATAATTCTCTATATATTCTGGCCTGCCGGAAAATCTTTTTCTTAAACACTCCTCCTGAGTGGCAATCCCCACAGAGCAATTGTTAAGATGGCAGTGCCTTAACATCACGCAACCTAAAACTATCAATACCGCAGTAGCAAAACCAAACTCCTCAGCCCCTAAAATTCCAGCAATAACTACATCCCTTCCGGTAAGCATTTTGCCATCCACTTGGAGCCTTACCCTGCTTCTTAAGTCATTTAAAACCAAAGTCTGATGCGTCTCAGAAAGACCCAATTCCCAGGGAAGCCCAGCATGTTTAATTGAGCTCAAGGGAGAGGCGCCAGTTCCTCCATTTCCGCCAGAAATCAAAATAACATCGGCATGGCCTTTGGCAACCCCTGCGGCGATAGTACCTACCCCCACCTCCGAAACCAATTTTACGTTTATCAACGCATCGGGGTTGGCGTTTTTTAAATCAAAAATCAACTGAGCCAAATCCTCAATAGAATATATATCGTGATGCGGTGGCGGTGAAATCAAAGTAACTCCGGGCGTTGTATAGCGGGTCTTGGCAATCTCAACGCTCACCTTATGCCCGGGCAACTGTCCCCCTTCTCCCGGCTTTGCCCCCTGGGCAATCTTTATCTGTAATTCTTTTGCATGGACTAAATAGTTAATCGTCACACCGAATCTGCCGGAGGCAACCTGTTTTGTGGCGCTGCAAAGACTATCGCCATTGGCTAAAG
>Ga0272448_1004988_pt1 | contig 14820 bp, 15 predicted proteins | sample YNPCB0191_FD_202220 | JGI IMG/M metagenome (GOLD analysis project Ga0272448, IMG submission 202220) | Hot spring sediment microbial communities from Yellowstone National Park, WY, United States - YNP-CB-019-1 | ecosystem: Environmental > Aquatic > Thermal springs > Hot (42-90C) > Sediment...
AAACAGACCACATAGACTTCGGGATCGAAGCCGTGATGTTTGTCGGTGCGCGGATCGAGGGCGGGCTGCTGCTGGACGCGTTGGCGGAGGCCGAACTGTTCGAGCAGAGCGATGGGGGCGAGTTGGCCGCCGTGGGCGCTGGCGCGGCAGGCAGGACGAAACTCAATGTCCAAGCGGTGGGGTCGTAGCGAGTAATGTTTGCTCATCCCCTTTACAGACCGGCCCCCGCGAAAAACGTTCACCCAAAAGTGAAACTTCCATCACAATGCTAACGATTGAGGTGAATAGCGTAGCATTTGTCTCTCCACGGAATGGTTGTGCAGCACGGCTCATGGCTCACTTGGCAAAACGCTGCCACTCCGCCTCCAAGGTTTCGGCGCTGGCCGAGTCGGGCCGCACCAGGATGCGGTAACGGAGGGAAATCGTTCCGCGGGCAGGCAGAGTGTATGGCTCCTGAAAAAGGATGGCCGCTTCGTAGAATGGCATCTTCTTGACGAGATACCAAGGGGTCGGATGACGAAAACTTTTGGGGTGATCCAGTATGGCGATGGTGGCCGACGGTCCGACAGCGGCAAACCAACGCGCGGAATAACCGCTGTCTTTTTCCGTCACGCGATGGCCGCTATCGAAAAATTTCCATTCTCTGGTTTCGGGTGCCATTCGCAACGACAAGCCTGCGTAGCCACCGTGTTTGGTGCCGTCTTTGGCGACGTAGGGTCTGGTGCGTTCCAGTTCGACCGGCGTGTCGCCGGCGGTGAAGCTCGCCTCCCAGTCAATCACGTAGCGGCCCTGATTGTCGGGCGTGCTGACCTCGATGAGACGCCGCTCGGTCAACAAATTCGGGCCGCCGCGCGGGTGATAGGCGAGCGAAAGCGCGAATCGCGCGGAGTGATCGGCGCGCGGCTCGGCTTTCGCCTCCAGTAGTTCGGTGACGCCTTCGGGTTTGCCGTCCTTGCTCATTTCCCAGTAGTTGGTGCCGTTGATGAATTTCCAAGAAAACCACAGACCCCAATGCCAAAGATGATCGGGTGGTCGGCAGGCGGTCAACGTCGTGCCGCCAACGGTGAGCGGGTGAAAATACGGCTTGCCTTCTTCCCGCGAATAGTGGAATTGCCAGAGGACCTTTCCGTCACGAAGCAACCCGAGCGATTCTCTGGTCTGTTTCCACTCGAACGCGCTGGCCGCAACGGTGGCTGACAGCAGGAGCGAAAGTAACGGTTTCATCGTGAATTTCTCCTTGTCGTTTTTTGTTTCTACCGCGCTTTCAACGTCACGCTGGCGGTCCGCTGGATCAGCAGATTGCCGCGGCGCTCCACCAGGAAAATCGCGAGGCTCACGGCATCGCCGCTTTTCAGGTCGGCCAATCGCTCCGCCAGACGTTCCATCAGGTGAACTTCCTCGCCCGCAACGTGGGTGATCACCAGCCCGCGTCGCAATCCGGCGTCGGAGCCGGGACCGTGTTTCTCCACATCGGTAATCAGCAACCCCTGTGTGATCGGAATGCCCAGCGCCTCCGCGAGGTCGCGGGTCAACTCCTGCACCTGCAGGCCGAATTTGGCTCGGAACAAATCGGGCACTGACAATTTCGGCAACGCCGCCAACGCCACGGTGAAGACGTGTCTCTTGCCGCGTCGTTCAATCTCCAGTTTCACCGACTCGCCGGGCCGTTTGCGGATGAGATGTCGTTGGAGCGACAGCACATCGGCGAACTTCCTGCCGTCCACCAGCGCCACCACATCGCCAGCGACCAGTCCGGCCCGTGCGGCCGGGCTACCGGCCTGCACGTCGGCGATGATCAACTGATCCTGCTGGCGGGCAAACCGCAACCCCAGCCATAGACGCGCCCGTTTCTCGGGGGTCAACCACGAGGCGAGCAGGTCGGCAACGCGTTTGGCGGGAATGGCGAAACCGATGCCTTGCGCCTGCGAGAGGATGGCCATGTTGATGCCGACCAGTTGCCCCCGCGTGTTGATGAGCGGGCCGCCGGAATTGCCGGGGTTGATGGCGGCGTCGGTTTGGAGGATGTCGTTGAAGGTGACATCACCAGCGGTGTAGCTGCGGTGTTTGGCGCTGATGATGCCCTTGGTGACGGTGTGTTCCAACCCGAACGGATTGCCGACGGCGATGACGGTTTCACCGAGCAGCAGCTCCCGGTCGCTGGCGATCTCGATGAACGGCAGTTTCCTGTTGGCTTCGATCTTCAGCAGCGCCAGATCGTTCTTCTCGTCGCCGCTGACCAGCTTGGCCTCCAGTGTCGAGCCATCGGCCAGCAGGACGGTGATCCTGGTGGCGCGCTGCACGACGTGAAAGTTGGTCACGATCCAGCCGTCCTCGTCCACGATGGCGCCGGAACCGAGGCTGTGCGCGCCCTCGACGCGGGGGCGGCGGCCCCGGCCGAAGAACTGCCAGAACAATTCCTCGAAGGGATCGCCGAAACTGCGTTCCACAAGCCGTTCGGTGCTGAGGTTGACCACGGCGGGCAACACTTTCTGAATCGCCATCACCACGGGATCATCGCTCGGTTCACCGAAGGCGGAAACAGCCAGCACCACAGCCAGCACAAAACGAAGTCGCGTTTTCATTGTGTCGGCAGTATATTCCGCCCCGACCGGGTGAGCAAGCCATGCAAACGACGCCGTACGCTGAATTGAGAACGCGCGTGTTGCGAGACAGTTTCTCCGACGCCGCCGCTCGCGCCGTGCTGCGCGACGCCGACAGCCATTACGTTCCCATTTCGGTGACCGAACGGCTCGTGCAGGCCATCTGGTATGATCAACGCCTCCGTCACGAAAACCTGACCACGACGGACGGTCACCGTCTGCAAGTGCTTTTTCCGGGATGGTGGAACGTGGAAGCCGGACCCGATTTCCGTCATGCCACCGTTCGCATCGGCGACGAGCCGGAACGCAAGGGCGACATCGAAATTCACCTGCGCTCCTCCGACTGGCATCTGCATCGCCATCACACCGACCCGCAGTACAACGACGTCATTCTCCATGTCGTGCTCTGGGATGCCGGCAGCGAAACGGTCCCCCACACCTGCGCCGGCCAACTCATACCGCAGGTGGCGCTCCAACATCATCTGGCGGCACCCCTGGAGACGCTCTACGACGAGATAGATCTGGAAGCTTATCCGCACAACGTGCGACCGCACGGCGGCGGCTGCGTCAAGGTCATGCGGCGGCTCTCGCCGCAGCAGATCGAGTCACTGCTGGATGTGGCGGGCGATGAGCGGTTTGCCAGCAAGACACGACGATTCCTGCGCTGGATTCATCGGGCGGGAACCGAGCAGGCATTTTATGAGGGTTGGATGGAAGCGCTCGGCTACAAAGCCAACAAGTCCGCCTTTCGCGCGCTGGCCCGACAACTGCCGCTGGCGACGCTTGCTCAACATCGGTCGGCGCTTGCCTCGCTGTTGTTCGGTGTGGCGGGTTTTCTCCCCACGACCGCCGGCGACGACCCGTGCGTGAAACGGCTCTGGAACGGTTGGTGGAAGTTGCGACCCGACTTCGAGGACAAGATTCTTCCCGAATCGGCATGGTGTCGCGCGGGAATTCGACCGCTGAATCATCCGCACCGGCGACTCGGAGCGGCGGCGGCACTGTTGAAGAAACATCCGAAGCTGCTGGAGAAAGTGCTCGGCGCGCTGGAATCCGGTGGGGATCCGGCGAAGTTGTTTTTGCAGGTGCGCGACGATTATTGGTCGCGGCACTGCACCCTCGGCGGCAAGCCGCTGGCCCGGCCGGTGGAACTGATCGGCGCGATGCGCGCGCAACAAATTCTCAGCAACGTGGTGCTCCCGTTCGTCGCCGCGTGCGCCGAGATGCAGGAAGACTCCCGGCTGCTGGAACAAGTCCGCTGCCGATATGCCGGGCTGCCCCGTGGCGAAGTCAACAGCCTGCTGCGATTGGCGGCGCAACAGTTTTTTTCCACCGAGGCGGAGGCGCGCCGTTTCCTCAACAGCGAACGCCGGCAACAGGGCATCCTGCAAATCCTGTTGGACTTTTGCGTCAACGACAAATCCTTGTGCTGCGAGTGTCGTTTCCCGCAGATGGTTGAGTACTGGAACAACGGCGCCGCCTGAATGCGCGAAAAAGGTTGCGAGCTAGGAATGGCTGCGCCATATTCCCGCCGATGTTCAAGCTGACCAAGCAAGAAATGATGGTTGTGGCGTTTGTGGTGGGCGCTCTCCTGATCGGTTCAGCCGTCCGACAGTGGCGCGTCCACCACGCCAACAAAACAACCGCCGACCTGAGAAGCGAGCCGAGGATACCCTAATGCAGAACCCGAGTTTCATCGAAGCGATCGAGGAAATCGTTCAACGCGACCCTCGTTTTCACCGCGACGCGTATTTCTTCGTGCGCGAGGCGCTGGACTACACTGTGAAAATGCTCCACAAAAATCCCCACGGACCGCCAGCTCATCGCCACGTGACGGGACAGGAGTTGCTGGAGGGATTGCGGCGGTATGCGCTGGAACAGTTCGGACCGATGTCCAAAATGGTGCTGGAAGAATGGGGCATCAAACAATGCGAGGACTTCGGCGAGATCGTCTTCAACATGGTGGAAAAAGGCATCCTCGGCAAAACCGAACGCGACAGCCGCGACGATTTCAAAGGGGGCTACGACTTCGATGAAGCATTCGTCCGACCCTTTCAGCCCCAACGGTTGCGTCACGTCCGCCCCAGCCGCAACAAACCGCGCAGCGATCGTCGGCGCGACAACAACCTCGGTACCGGCTCCGAAAAACTGAGCAGTGGTTCGAACTGAGGGTCTCTCTCCATGAGACTTTCGCGTTGCCTCTGCTGCTTGTGGGCTGCATTCGCCGGAAGTATTTCCATGGCCACCACCCTTCCTGTCCAAAAGGTCATTCTCGACAATGGCCTCGTCATCCTCGTTCGTGAAGACCACAGCGCGCCCGTCGTCACGGCCCAGGCCTGGTGCCGCGCCGGCAGCATCACCGAGGGCAAACAGATGGGCGCCGGACTCTCGCACGTGCTGGAGCACATGCTGTTCAAGGGCACCACCACTCGCGGCGTCGCCCAGATCGCGCAACAGATCGAAGAGAAAGGCGGCTACATCAACGCGTACACCAGCTTCGAGCACACCGTTTATTACATCAATCTGCCCTCGGAAAACTGGCGGACGGCCGTGGACGTCCTTGCCGACTGCATGATGAACGCCACCATCCCGGAGGACGAATTGAAAAAAGAAAAAGAAGTCATCCTCCGCGAAATGGCCATGAACGTGGATGACCCGGTTCGCCGCTCCCATCGCCTCCTCTGGTCCACCGCCTACACCACACATCCCTACCGCCATCCGATCATCGGTTACCCCGACATCTACAACAAAATCACGCGCGACGATGTCGTCTCCTATTACAAAACGTTTTACGTCCCAAACAATCTGGTGTTCGTTGTCGTGGGTGACATCCAGCCTGCCGAGGTGGTTGCCCATATCCGCCAACTGACCAAGGATTTCAAGATGGGCGCCATCGAACCCGCAGCGATCCCCGCCGAGCCGCCCCAACTCAGCCTGCGCGCTTGCCACGAAGAAGCTCCCGTCAATCTCACCCGATTCCATCTGGCCTGGCATATTCCCGCGTTGACACATCCCGACGTGTACGCCCTCGATCTGCTCGCCCTCATCGCCGGGCAGGGGCGCAGCTCGCGTCTCTACCGCATCGTCCGTCAACAGAAAGGCCTCGTCCACACGATTGATTGCGGCGCTTACACGCCCGCCTACCCCGGCCTGCTCGAAATCGAAGCCACCGCCGATCCCGACAAACGCGATGCCGCCATCGCGGCCATCCGCGAACTCATGGCCCGCTTCGCCATCGAACTGGTCTCCGATGCCGAGCTGACGAAGGCCATCAAGACCCTCGTCAGCAGTCACCTCGCCAAACTCAAAACGATGGAAGGCCAAGCCTCCGATCTTGCCTACAACTTCCTGCTCACGGGCGACCCGACGTTTGGCGAGACCTATCTCACCAACATCCGCAAGGTGCGCCCCGAAGATATCCGTCGCGTCGCCGCACAATATCTTACCGACAACAATCTCACCATCACTTCGCTCAACCCGATCGGCACCACGGCCCAATCCTCTCCAGCCACGGCCACCACCGCCAACATCCAAATTCAGAAAATCGAGTTCCCCAACGGCCTGCGCCTGCTTGTCCGCGAGGACCCGAAATTGCCGCTGGTGGACATCCGCGCCCTGTTCAAGGGCGGCGTGATCGCCGAATCGGCCGCCGACAACGGGATCACCAAGCTGACCGCCCGCATGCTCCTGAAAGGCACCAAAACCCGCACGGCCGAGCAAATCTCCGAGGCCATCGAATCGGTCGGCGGCAACATCAGCTATTTCTCCGGCAACAACAGCTTCGGCGTCTCCACTCACACCATGAGCGATGACCTCGACCTTGCGCTGGACCTGCTCGCCGACGTGCTCCAAAATCCCACGTTTCCCGCCGATCTGCTGGAGCGAGAACGTCAGGTTCAACTCGCCGAAATCAAGGCCGAGCAGGACCAGATCATGCGCGCGGGCCAACAACTGCTGCGCGAGGCGTTGTTCACCCAACACCCCTACCGCCTCAACATCCTTGGCACCGCTGAGAGCGTCGCGCGACTCACTGCCGCCGACCTCGCCTCGTTCCATCGCCGATACGTTGTGCCCAACAACATGGTTCTCACCGTCTTCGGCAACGTGAAAGCAGACGACATCCGCCAAAAGGTCAAAGCCCGGTTCGGCTCGATGAAACAACGCGCCCTTTCCTTTCCCAAGACCACCCCGGAACGCATTTCCACCGCGAAAAACATCGAAGTCACCCGACCCAAAGAACAGGCCGTATTGTGGATCGGCTACACCAATGCCGACCTGTTCAGCCCGGACCGTTTCAGCATGGAACTGCTCGACGAAATCTACTCCGGGATGGGTTCCCACCTTTTCTTACGCCTCCGCGATGAACTGGGGTTGTGCTACTTCTGCGGCGCCTTCCAACTGCTCGGACTCGACCCCGGCTACTTCGCTCTGTACGTCGGCACCACACCGCAAAAGGTCGCCGAATGCCAGAAAGAATTGCTGGCCGAAATCGAGCGGCTTCAGCGCGAGGGAGTGACCGAAGCCGAACTGGAACGCGCCAAAAACAGCCTGGTCGGCCAGCGGAAAGTCCGCATGCAAGATAACGCCGAGTTCAGCATGACCGTCGGACTCGACGAACTCTACGGCCTCGGCCATGAGTTCTTTCGCAACGTGGAGGCAAAATACCGCGCCGTGACCGTGGCCGACCTCCGACAGGCGGCGGCCCGCTACTTCGGCACCGGCGGCCGCGCCATCGTCGTCATCAACCCCGCGCCGAAACCGTCGTCCGTTTTGCCAGTTTCGGACGCTTCGGGAGAGCCGAGGTCCGAGAGCGCTCCTTGAACGGCGACGGAGTTTGTGCTTAAATGAAACCCGATGCCAACTCGGAGGAAATGTGGCTGAAGTACAAAAAGACAACACGGGCAATCGTGAGGACACGTTGCGGTTCCTCGATCTGGTGGGTTTGTTCAGCACGCAGGGAATGATGGCGCTGGGCAAACTGGTCAATCCCGCCACGGGCAAGGCGGAGAAAAACCTTGCCGCGGCGCGCCTGTTTATTGACATGCTCGACATGTTGGAACGAAAGACCAGCGGAAACCTCACCGACGACGAAACCAAACTGCTCCGCACCGCTTTGACCGATTTGCGCCTGATGTATGTCGAGGAATCGAAAGCCGCTGACACAGCTGCCAAACCCCAAGAGAAAAAACCGGACGACCAAAAGCCATAGCAATCCGTTTCTGTCCTCCGTCGGTTCTGCGGGCGCGTTCCGCTATTCAAATATCGCCGTGGAAGCCTCTTCGGGAGTTTCGCCCTGCGCTTTCTTGCGGCGGCCTTCCACAACCCACGCCAGCCAAATGGTAATCATGATCAGAACAATCATCGGCAGCATCATTAACAGCATCGAACCGGGGTCGGCAGGCGCCACGATGGCCGCAATCGCAGCGGCCACGACCACCATCACTTTCCAGCCGCGCTGGACGGCGGCGGCACTGAGAATACCAAGTCGCACGAGCACCAACACCACCAGCGGCATCTCAAATGTCAGCCCCATCGCCAGCATGAACTGGGTGACGAATCCCACGTAGCTTTCCACGCGCCAGTTGGTTTGGATGCCGAGCCATTTGTTGTAATGGACAAACGCCTTCAGAGCTGGCACCAGTAACCCGTAATAGGTGGTGGCTGCGCCGGCGATGAACAGCGTCGAACCGTAGAGAAAGACCGGCTTCAGAAGCTGTTTTTCCCTGCGTTTCAGCGCCGGCAGGATAAACTGCGCGAAAAAGTAAAAAACGAACGGCGCCGACACCACCAGCCCGCCGTAAAACGACAGTTTCATCCAGATCATGAACCCGCCCATCACATCGAACGTCTGAAGAAAGTTCTCAGGGTTGGGCACCACCTTGTAGAGCGGCGCGGTCAGAAACTGCAGAATCCGGTTGGCAAAGACCATGCAGATGTTGAACCCGACAAAGACAGCGATAATGCTCTTGATGAGGGTCCAGCGCAGGTCCTCCAGATGTTCCCAAAACGGTTTGACCTCTCCTTCGCCGTCTTCTTCCGGGGGCAGCGGCTCAGGAGCTTTCGCTGGCTTCTTTTTCCAAAATTGGAGCGACAAAGCCGATCACTGTTCCTGGGCTTGGTTAGACTTCGAACCGTTGTCGGGCGGCCGCGGCGTGGGAACGCTGCTGCTGGGCGTGCTGTCAATGCCATGGATGGCGTCCTCCGCCTCGCGCGATGCTTTCTTGAATTCTTTCATCGCCTGACCGATTCCTCTTGCCAGTTCGGGCAGTTTCTTGCCGCCAAACAATAGAAACACAATGATCAGCAACAGGATCAGATGCCACTCGCTAATGACTGCTAGAGTATGAGACATGGTTGTTTTCCTTTGTTCGTTGCCGTTCAGACTACACACGGCAACCACCTTTGTCAACGCCCCCTTCTGCTACAAACCTGCCTACCGGTCCAGCGGGACAAACTCGCAGCGCCGATTCCGCGACCACGCCGTGTCGTCATGACCCGGATCCACAGGGCGCTCCTTGCCGTAACTGATGGTGGACAGGCGGCTCGCGTCAATTCCCAACCGCTTCAATTCCGCCAACGCCGCCTGCGCTCGTCGTTCGCCGAGAGCGCGGTTGTATTCCGCCGTGCCTCGCTCGTCGCAATGACCTTCAATGAGCAGTTTCTTGTTGTTGCCACGAAGCGCGTCGGCCACGGCCTGCAGCTTGCTCATCTCGGAGGGTTTGATCTTCGCGCTGTCGTAATCAAAATACACCGGCGCGAACACCCGTTTCTCCAGGTCCGCCGACGTCACGTCCGGCCGCGCTCCGGGGCCGCCAATCGTAACGCCAGGGCCGATGTCGCTCGGCGTGACCGCTGACGGCCCGGTTGCCGTGCCGGGGCCAGTCGGCCCGCCCAACTGCGTGGGTTTCTTCTTGCATCCGACGAGGCTGAGCGTTGCGACCAGCGCCAAGATCGTTGTGTGTGTCAGGACTCTGCTTTGCATATCTGTTTCCTCCTTGTGACTGTTGTTGTTTTGCGCATCCACACTACGGTCCCCACGCCGGCTCGGATGCGCCCTCTCCCAACGCGGGCAACTCTAATTCTTCCCCCGTGACCACGTCAAGCAGATACAGCCGCGAACGCCAGTTCCGCGTCTTCGTAAACACCAACATCCGCCCGTTGGGCGCCCAAGAGGGGTCTTCGTTGTCGGCCCCATCGGCGACCACCGGACGCACCCCCTGACCCGGTGCAAGGGTCTCCACCAAACCAATCTGAAACTTGCCGCCCACACGCGAGGTGACGGCAATCATCGGTCGCATGTCCGAGCCGGCCGGCGGTCGCGACCACGCCGGCTCGGTGTTGTAGGATGGCGACACGGTCAACCGATCCGGCTCGCCGCCGTCACGACCGATCACATACACCTGCGGGCTGCCGCGCTCGTCGCTGACAAATGCAATCTGCCGCCCGTCGGGCGACCACACCGGCGAGCTTTCCGCGCCGCGCGTGTTCGTCAATCGCCGCAAGCCGCCGCCGCCTGCGTTCATCGTGTACAATTCCGGGTTGCCGTCCTTGCTCAACGTCAGCGCCACGAGTTGCCCGTCGGGCGAGTAGTCGGCGCCGCTGTTCAATCCGGGGAATTGCGCCACCACGCGCCGCTGGCCGGTCAAGAGGTTGACCTCCAAAATGTCCGGGTAGTTTCGCCAGTAACTGGTGTACAGAATCCGCGTCCCGTCTGGCGACCAGCGCGGATGCGCGCAAAGCCCGTCGTTGCTGAACTGGCGGGCATTGGCGCCGTCATAATCCATCACCGCCAGTTCCTTGTTGCGACCTCGTTTCACGATGCAGGCAATCTTCGTCTGCGCGATGCCGCGCTGACCGGTGATGGCTTTGACCATGTCATCGCTGATCTCATGCGCCAGCCGCCGCGTATCCCCGCGAGCCGGATACGCTTTTGAAAGAACCATCTTCTTCGTGACCACATGCGTCACGAAACATTCGACGCTGCCGTCGGAGCGGACATTGCCCTGCTGAACAAACTCCGCCGCGTCGGCCCTTGCCAGGCCGAGATAACCGCTCAAACGCACGTCGTTGGCAACGATTTCCGCCAACCGCGCGCCGAGTGCGCTGCCACCGAATCCGTTGACGGCAACCAGACGTTTCTGGAAACCTTTCACCACGGTGACCTGCGCGTGAGCCGCAACCTGGAACACAGCCAAACCGAAAACGAATGCCAGCAATCGTTTCATCGTCATCCTTCCATTTGGAAATCCACCACAATTTCCGCCGTCGAGCCCCGCACGAGGGTGTCCGGCGGCGGCTCAAACATGCGCACCTTCCGCACAGCGGCCAACGCCGAGTTGTCCATTTGCTTGTTGCCCGAGGAGCGTTTCAACGTGACGCGCACGAGGCTGCCGTCGCGCGCCACCTCGATCACCACGACGGCCACCAACTTCCGGTCCTGCAGCGCGCCGGGCTGGTCCCACGCTTCATACAAACGGTCGCGAACATGCAGGTAGTAACGCCAGTTCGGCGAGCCTTGTCCGATGCCGCCGGGCACGCCATCTTCCGCGCCGTCGGGTGAACCGATGCGTCCGCGTCCCGTGCCGCCGCCCGCAGGACGATTGTCGCCAAACGGCGTGCCGCCCTCGGTGGCGACAAGACCGCCGCCGTATCGCCGCAGCGCGTTGAGAAAACCGGCCCGCGATTGTTCCGCGCTGAGACCCGGCGACGAGGCCGACGCCACCTGTGTCGCGTCGCGCGAAGAGGCGGTTTTGGTCGTCGCGGTTTTGGCGCTGGCAAGCGGCTGGGATTTGACGGGCGGTTTGGCTGTTTTCGCAGTCGTTTTGGGAAGGCCAATTCCATCCGATGGCGGCGAGGAGGGCAACGACGGTTTCGGCGGGGCCGCAAGCGGCTGCGTTTTGCCCGGCGGAGGCGCCGCCTCCGGGGTGCCTCCGCCGCGCGCGGGCGCCGCTGTTTCCTTCGGCGGCGCGTAAGCGCCACGACCGCGACCGGGGCCTTGAGGCAGTTCGCCGAGGATGTCGGCAGGCACCACCAGTTGGACGGGCGTGGCGAAAGGTTTCTGGAAATCCGGCAGCCAGCGTTCAGCGAAAAACAGCGCTGCGACCATCGCCGCGTGCGCGACGAATACGACGACGAAGTTGCGCCGAAGCAGTTGATGGGGATCGCTCATCGTCGTCGAGGCGGGCTGTCTTCCTGAGTCATCAACGCGATGCGCGTGATTTTGGCGGCGTGCAACTCCGTGAGCACCTGCATGACGGCGCCGTAGTTGTTCGCCTCGTCGGCCTTGACGAGGATGGTGATGCCGGGGTTCATGTGGGCCAGCGTTTTGAGGTCCTGCCGAAGTTGCGCAAAGGTTTTCGGCACGTCGTTGAGGTAGATGCGCCCCTGTTTGTCCACCGAGAGCGTGCGAGTCTGCTCGCGTTTGATGGTGTCGGTGGTGCCTTTGGGCAGGTGGATGTTCATGCCGTATTCGACCACGGGAAAGAAGATCACCACGGCAATGAACAGTTGCAGCAACAGGTCCACCAGCGGCATGACGTTGATCTCCTTAATCTCGTCAAGGTGCCCATATCGTCGTGTCCGAACGCGGCTCATGGTGGTTCAGTTGGTCAGAAAATTGTGTTCGACGGCAGCAACGAACTCGTCGGCGAAATCTTCCATTTCCATCGTTTGATGGCGCACGCGCGCCGCCAGCCAGTTGTAGGCAAACAACGAGGGCACGGCCACCAGCAGACCAACAACGGTGGCGGCCAGCGCGGCGGAAATGCCGGGCGCGACGGCGCCGAGTCGCACCGTGCCCTGCTGACCCATGGAACCGAACACGCTCATCACGCCCCAGGCACTGCCGAGCAATCCGAGGAACGGGCCACCCTGCACCGCGGTGGAAAGGATCGGCAAATGCGCCTCCAGCAACAGCACTTCGGCATCAATCGCCCGTCCGAGCGCATTGCGCAAGGTGCTGATGCTCACCATGCCGTTGTCGGCGACGGACACTTCGGGTTCCATCGTCAGCACGGCGGCGCCACTGCTGCCGGTGGGCTTGGCCGCGCGCAAGGTTTTCCGCTGGACGGGGACATCGCCGAGTTGAGCGGACAGTTCGGCGGCGCCCATGCGATAGATGTTGTAGAGAGGGCAACCCGGCATCTCGAAGTTGTTGATGAACAGGTGCAGCGGATCGCGCTCCCGGCGGAAATGCTTCAGGAACTCCGCGTTCGTTTTGCGGGCGCGTCGCAACTGCTGCCACTTGGTCAGCATCACCGACCAGGTCAACGCGGACCCAAGGCACAGCAGCCCGACAATCACCTGTCCCTGCAAATCGGACTGTTGAATGGCATACAACAAGCCCGTCGCCAACACAACTTTCATAGCTCACAAACCTCCTTGGTTTGGGTCGCACAGAACGACCCGATGCATTTATAATCTTTTTTCGCGCACAGTCAAAGGTTTTTTCTGTATATTTTGCGCCATGACATGGACTCCGCGAACTCTGCTGCTGGCGGGGGCGGTCGCACTGACAGCGCTCGGTGCAGGATGGTTCAGTCTAGTGGTGTTGACTCCGACCTTCGGAACCGTGGTCGGTTACGCCAACGAGCAGCCGCCGTTGCGGATTGTGCAGCCCCCACTGGCTTCCGCACAAGAAGAGGTGGAAAAAATGTTGCGCCTTGCCCGATTACACTTCCAGAACATCCCCAACCTCGACCAGACCTATTGGCCCGAACCCTCTTTGATCGAAGAACACAAAGAATGCTGGCTCGTGGCCTGGACCCGCAAAGTGCCCATTTACCGATTCCTCGGACACGAGGAGACCCTTCGGCACCCCGACGAGGCGATGTTTCTTTCCATCACCAAGAGCAATTACACAGCCCGCTTCGGGAAATGGTGCCAGTAAGATTCCCGCTTTGGTGCTTGCTTTCGCCCTGTTCTGAATTATGCTGCGGTGCAGCTCGTGTGGTAGGCCTCTGGGGTTGACTCGACAGTGCACAGTCTGACCCCGATGGGGTGTACCCTCTCTGCCCGGAGAAACAACCCCACGAACTACGAGAGGAACCACGTATGTTCTGCCAACTGCGCCCGATCTTTGGCCGCTGGCTATTTGGTGCCTACGGTCTTTACCCGATTTTCTGTTTCCGAGCTTCTGTGATAGGGGAACAGCACTTCCGCCGCTGTTCGGGATAATCCATCATGCCAATACGGGGATAATCCATCATGCCAATACGAATCATCATTGCCGAAAACCATCCGACATTTCGCGCGGGGGTCCGAGCGCTGCTGCGTCTGTTCCCGAATGTCAACGTTGTGGCCGAAGCCACCGATGATGAAAGCCTCCTGCGCGCCACCAAGCGTCATAAACCTCACATTGTGCTGATGAATCTTTCCCTGCCGCGCTCCGGCGGTGTGGCAGTGACACGACGCTTGCGCGAGCAGTTTCCCCACGTTCGCGTCCTCCTTTTGTCGCTGCGCGCCAATGCTCTCGATGTGCGGGCGGCCATTCGCGCCGGTGCCTCCGGCATCCTGATCCACAATCTCGCGGAAGAACTGGAAACAGCCATCGAAACCGTCGCCAAAGGCCGCACTTACTTCCGTGCCGCCATCTCCCAAACCACGCCGCCGGCGCTGCAGCCGTCGCTGATTCGGGAAGCCCACCAACCGCTGTTGACGCCGCGCCAACAGGAAATTCTGCGGCTTATCGCGCGCGGATACACCACCAAAGAAATTGCGCACAAGCTCAAAATCAGCGTCAAAACCGCTGAAACTCATCGGACCCAACTGATGGCGCGACTCGACGTCCACAACGTGGCCGAGTTGGTCCGTTACGCCATCCGCACCGGGTACATCGCCTCGGACCAATAACCTTCAGCGGCCTTCGTTCTCCAACCAGAGCCGATCGTGGCGAAAATCAAACGTCACTCGATACCGTCGCAACAGCTCATTGCCGATCAACATCATGCCGCCCGCCGCTTCCGGCCCGATCACCATCGTCCGCCCCGGCACGCCGACCAGCGTGGCTGCTCCGAGACAAGCGCGCCGCACCGTGAACACCGCCGCCAGTCCCGCCCCGGCCACGCCGCTGGCCGTGCCGATCTTCTCCTTGCCGGCGCGCCAATAGCCCAGCTCCGCCGCCTGCGTCCGCGACAACAACAAACCGTAGTTGCCACCGGTGTCCACAATGCACCAGTAGGGGCCTTTCTCGTCCACCGTCAACGGGACACGGGGCAGATTC
>Ga0272448_1004989_pt1 | contig 14820 bp, 12 predicted proteins | sample YNPCB0191_FD_202220 | JGI IMG/M metagenome (GOLD analysis project Ga0272448, IMG submission 202220) | Hot spring sediment microbial communities from Yellowstone National Park, WY, United States - YNP-CB-019-1 | ecosystem: Environmental > Aquatic > Thermal springs > Hot (42-90C) > Sediment...
GACCTGTTCATCCACGATTTCACCAATGGCGCCCTTGTGCTGACAAACATCCATGTCTCGGGCAACCCCTCCAGGCTCAGGTTCGACATAGATGAGGGAGGCAGACGCTGGCGGCGTTGGAACCTCAACTCCGTCGCTGTTTCCGGCGGCATGATTTCAGTGCGGGGTCCCACCTCGGTGGTGGCGTTCTGCGAGGGTCAGGCAGGCCCGGCGCCGGTGGATGTGTCGCTCACTGCCACATCTGCGCTCTATCTGGCCGCCACAACGCATGTGCTGAGAACTCTTTTCGTGGAGCAGGGCAGCCGTGTTTACGGAGCGCCGGGCAACACAAACGCGATCAATCCCGACTCAGGAGGAACTGCGGGCGTGCCTCACGGCCTTGGAATGGTGATCACCTGCGCAACGGCCGTTGTCAGCGGAGCGGTTGACGTCTCGCATATAGGTTTCTGGTACAGATGCGGACCAGGCCGCGGCAGGACCGACGGCTGGTGGGACGGCGGCGGATATGGCGGCGAGGGAGGACACCAGGTACTGCCGGCGGCCGGTTCGGGCCAGCCGTATGGGTCGTTGACGCGGCCCTCGGCTCTGGGAAGCGGATGCAGCTTTGGGGACTACAGCACCAACACTTCAGGCGGAGGCGCGCTGAAGCTGGTTGCGACGAACATGCTTCGCATTGACGGCATTGTGAGGGCTGACGGCGGAACGCATGGATCGTATGGCGGAGCATCAGGCGGCAGTCTCTGGCTTGTCACCCATACATTTGCAGGAACCGGCGGGGTCAGCGCCGTTGGAGGGTACGGCAACCTTGCCGGAGCTCATGGAGGAGGCGGAGGGGGCAGGATCGCGATCGAGTGGGTCAATTCTTCGTTCTCGGGCTGGGTCAGTGTTTCCAACGGACTGTCGCAGAGCAGCGCGGCCATGGCGCGGACAGGCACCGTGTTCCTTTGCCAGTCGCCGGTGTTCGGCGCATGTTCCCTCGGCGCAAACGGACGAACCCTGAGGACGACAAGGCTGAACATCGAAAGCAACGATATCAAACTGGCGCGCAATGTGATCCTTTGGGACCGTTCACTCGCCTGGCAGGAATCCTGCACGAGGGTTTCGAGCCCGACGGTCGTTTCGAACACGGTCCATTACGTGGTAGGCGGCCTCAGCCCGCGGGCGAAATGCACGGTCTGGCGTGACAGCACGCCGATATGCGGCCCGGTCACAAACGCGGATGAGAACGGTTCGCTCGCTTTTTCCGTTGATCTGACCGATTCGAGCCACACAATAGTGGTTCAGCTTTCACCGCCGGGCACGCTGTTTGTCGTGCACTGAGCCGGCGCCGGGGAACGTCCTGCTCCCTGCGGCCCGGATTGCTGGAGCAAAATGGATATCATCGCTCACGGTCTGTACGGAGCGGCGCTTTGCAGCCGCGTGGGGAGCGGTCCGGCCGCGCGGCGGAGCCTTGCGGCCGCGGCAGGATTCGGCGTCCTGCCCGATATTGTTTCGATGTGGCCGCCGTTCGTCTGGCATCTTGTTTCGCCGGCGCATGGCAATTTCTTCGCCGGCTTCGACGGCGGCTGGCTGACTGTTTACAGGGTCATGCACAGCCTGGTCGTTTCCCTTGGTTTCTGCGCGCTTGCGGGCTTGGTGTGCCGTTCCCTTTTCCTGCCTTCGCTGGCCTGGCCGCTTCATGTGCTCTGCGACATGTTCACTCATGGAGCATCGAAATTCAGGACCACCATTTTCTATCCGATCTCAAGCTGGGGGTTTGATGGCGTGCGGTGGTGGGAACATCCCGGTGTGGTCGCCGGCTACTGGGCGGTCCTCGGCGTCATCTGGGGCGCAAGAATCCTGCGGGCCCGGCAGGACCTGAGGATGTTCCCGGCCTCAGCGGAGAAGCCGGAAAAGCAGTGAAATCGGCAAAATCAGGCTTGCCTGTTTCTGCGAACTTCTATTGTAAGTAGGCGAGGTCGAAAGGAAGGTGCCCGAAAATGGACCTGACACTGCCGGTTGACGAGAGGGTTTATCTGAGAGAACTCGCAAGGAAGCAGGCCGAATACGCCTCGCTGCCGGTGATGGAGAAAAGACGGCGGATGTGGCTTGATCTCAACGATGCCAGGGCCGGCGCCGAGCCGCCTGTCGTGATCGAAACCTGGACTTTCGACAGGGACTTCCTGCCGCCATCCGTGTTCAAGTGCAGGACAGAGCTGGGCCGCAGCATAGAAGGCCAGCTCCTGAGGCGGATAAGGCAGTACGAAATCATCAACGACGACTCGGTCATCCCCGACACCTTCGACATGGGATGGAACGCAAGCATTGACGAGCTGGGGGTCAGGATCGGAGTTGAGACGGCCAGAGATTCGCAGGGATACGAGCTGGGCTATCATTACCTGCATCCGATCAAGGACCTCGCCAGGGACTTCTCGATCCTGAAGCCCGCTGTGTGCAGCGTGGATCGGCAAGCGACGATGGCGCGCAAGGCGTTTTTTGAGGAGCTGTTCGACGGGATTCTCAGGGTGCGGATATGCTCGGGCATCATGGGCTCGACTTCGCTGACCCAGCGCGTGGTCCAGCTCATGGGAATGGAGGCCTTTTTCACGGCCATGTACGATCAGCCTGAGGAAGTCCACAGGCTCATGGGTTTTCTACGGGACAACTGTCTGCGCGTGATGAGATGGGCGGAAAAAGAGGGCCTTCTGCGGCTGAACAATCAGCCCGGCGACACCAACGCATCCAGCGGAAACATGACCACCCGGCTGCCTGCGCCCGGATTCAGCGGAGAGGCGGCAAGGCTGCGCGACATGTGGGGCGCGGCTGAGAGCCAGGAAACAGTGGGCATTTCCCCGGAAATGTTCCATGAGTTCTGCTATCCGTATTACAGGGACGTATGCGAGCCGTTCGGGCTTCTTTACTGGGGATGCTGCGAGCCGGCGCATCCTTTCTGGAACGACATCAGATCCTTCCCCCACCTGAAGAAGGTCTCCATTTCAAGGTGGTGCGACCAGAAATTTGTCGGCGAGGCGATGCGCGGGACCGATCTTGTCTTCTCCCGCAAGCCGGACCCGAAGTTCCTTGGCGTTGACGAGAAGCTGGACGAGGAAGGATGGGCCGCCCATGTGAGGGAAACGCTCGATGCGGCGCAGGGAGTTTTTCTTGAATTCATAGTCAGGGACGTTTACACTGTTCACGGTGATCTGAGCAAACCCCGCCGCGCGGTGGAGATCGCGCGCCGGGAGATTTCAAAGCGTTATCGAGCATAAGGGGAGGCCATCTGCCATGAACAGATCCGCAGCCGCGGCCGCTCATGTTCTTGCCGGAGTTTCGGCGTGCGCCGTTGTCTTGCAGGCAGTCCTCTGCCAGGCCGCCGGCGACCCCATGGCATTCTGGGAAACGGTGAGCTGGAGCGCCAGCAACAACATAACGCAGGCTGTCTCCTTCGAAGGCAGGCCCGGCCGCGAGTTGCTGGAGGTTGTGAAAATCGGGAATGTCAACGGCGATTCGTATCAGGACATACTCGTTCGCGTCAGCCAGACAAATTATGCGCTGATCCTCGGCGGAAACAGACCGAAGAAAATGTTCACCTCGGCCATGGATATTGATTCGCCCGGAATCGTCCAATGCTGGTTTGCCACATCCGACACATCCGGCGGCCCCTATCTCATGCGCGCAGCCGCCCTGGGCGATATTGACAAGGATGGCTTCGACGATTTTTTCATGGTCGGAAGCAACAGCCCTCAGGGCGCAGGCAACTCATACAAGTGGAAATACATTATATTCGGCCGCCGGAACTGGCCGTCGGGCACCTATGACCTCAACATTCCCTCCTCGGCAACGCCCAAGGAACATCTGGAGCTGCACAATTTCCTCGGCGGCCAGCTTGACAGCAACTCGAGCCGGGGCGGCGATTACGCCGCTGCCCTGGGCGACATTGACAACGACGGAGTTGCCGACATGGCTCTGGCGCTGCCTGGAGCCAGTTACTACATGCATGGCGTCTGGCACGACAATTCCTTTCAAATCCGGTTCTATCGCGGCAACACGAACCGGACTGCCATCCTGTGCTATGCAAGGGACCAGCTCGACGTCCCATGGGGCGCGTTCGACAAAATCTGGCAGAACTGCACCGGCGGCTATTACAACCGGATCTTGATGAGCGACCTTGACGGCGACGGCCGCAGGGAGCTTCTTCTGCTCAGCCAGGGCAACTTTCCCATCTGGATGTGGAAGCCGTCCAACTTCCGCAACCTGGGCGCGACGCCCGCCCAGGACACGCCCAAGGCCCCTTCAGAATGGCCCGGCGGATTTCTTGTGACTGAAGGCGTCCATGCGGGGGAGACCAACGACCTGCTCACTGCGGACTGCTGTTTCGATCTGTCCGGATTCGGACCGGATCTCCTCGTGACATGCGGCGACATTGACCAGGACGGCCGAGATAACCTGATCTTCTCGAGCTGGCAGTATGCCGGGTGGAGCGTCGGGAACGTAGTGGTCGTGACTAACTTTTCCGGCTCGGCCCTGAGCGGAGGCGCGACGAACTGGATAACGCTCGGCGGGGGCACGAACTGGATTCACCGGTGGACCAAATCCGAGGGCGACGGGTGGTACTGGGGCGGACATGGACTCGCGTATCTGGGCGATCTGAACAGGGATGGAATCGGCGATGTGCTCGTTGACGATCGGCTCGGCGACTTCGGCCATAACAACGGCTATACTGCCGGAGGCATCCGGTTCATCGGAGGGTCTTCGTCAGGTTGGAGCACGACAACGAGGCTGCAGTTGCCCCTCATCTTCTGGGGCGAGCATGACGACAACGGTTACACAAAACTCGGCGATGGTCTGGCGTACCCCATAGTTGACATATCAGGGTTCGGCAAGGAGCAGGAACCCGGTTTCGCCGCACTGGCTCCCTATTGGGACCCTGACGGCACCACGAATGCATATGGGAAACTGTATCTTGTCTGTCCGTTTGCGCAGGCAAAGGGAACCTTCATAGTGGTCCGATGACCGCGGATTCTGCCTGCAGGAAATGGCCGATAACCCCCGGATGATGAGAAAATCCTGTTGAACCGGGTCGCCCGCAGGATAGAGTGCAAGAGGGTTTCCCGTGAAAATCATCATCGCCGGAACAGACAGGACCGAGGAGATGCTTCGCGCGATTGAGACGCGCGCCAGGACCTTCGCGCCTGTCTCCAAATATTCCCCGCAAGACTCGGCGCTCGCTCTCAGATCAGCCGCAAATCCCGATGAGTTTGCCGAGCGTTTCCATGCGCTTCTCCGGCACCATCGCGCCATAAACACAGATTCCCTCGATGCGCCCCGCCGGCCCGGGGCGATTGGTGCTGTCATCTATATGGCAAAACAGCTCATGTGGCGGCTGCTCAGGCACCAACACCACCGCGTGACAGGCCAGCAGAATGCCATCAATGAACTTCTAACTGCGGCCATGGATCTGCATCGGGACGCCACAAGACGGAAGATCGAGTCGCTCGAGAAAAGAATTTCCGAACTGGAGGCCGAGCTTTCGCGATTGCGGCCGGAGGAACGCAGGTGAAAGGTGCCCTCGTGCATCAGCTCACGGCCGGCTTTGCAAGGGGCGACGCGATCTCCCATGAAGCCATGGCTCTGGGTAAGGTCTGCCGCGACGCAGGATTCCAGTCGAGAATATACGCGCCTGCGGGGCGCATCGCTCCGGATTCGGCCGGCGACGTTTGTCCGTTGAGCGAGTGCAGGCCCTCAGCGGAAGATATCGTCATCCTGCACTACTCGATCGAATCAAAGGCCACGGATGTTTTTCTGCGCGCGGCCGGCAGGCGCGTTCTCCTTTATCACAACATCACTCCCGCCGAATTCTACGAGCCTTACGACTCAGAGGTGGCTGGCGCTCTGCGACGCGCACGAGAGGCGCTGCCAGAGGTTCTGCGGGCAGCTCATGCAGTATGGGCCGATTCGGCCTTCAACGCTTCGGAGCTGCAGGCAATGGGAGCAGCGCGGGCAAGGGTGTTCCCTCTGATTTTTTCCCCCGAACCTCTGGACATCCCGCCGGACCCGGCGCTGTTCAGCCGGTTTGCCGGCGAATGGACCAACATTCTGTTCGTGGGCCGCATAGCGCCGAACAAGCGCATCGAGGATCTGATCGAGGCATTTGCGTGGTTTCACCGCAATATTTCGCAGTCGAGCAGGTTGATCGTCGCCGGTTCGGACCGTTCTGCGCCGGCCTATTTCGCCATGCTGAGGATGTACGCGCTGGAACTGGATCTGGATTCGGTCCTGTTCGTTCGTTTTGTCTCCCCGGAGGGACTTGCGGCCTGCTACAGATCGGCGCATCTTTTTGTCACAACCAGCCTGCACGAGGGATACTGCCTCCCGCTCCTTGAAGCAATGCACATGGGTGTGCCTGTCATCGCGCACGGAGTCGGAGGGGTTCCTGAGGCTCTGGGCGGGGCGGGCGTGATGTACGATGGCTTGGACAACAGACAACTGGCCGCGCTTTTTGCCGAAGTGCTCTCCAATCCCGAGCTGAGAAGCCGCATCCTGGAATCGCAGCGGCAGAGAATGCGCCAGATATATGCCAGATCCGTCGGAGCAGAGTTTCTTTCGCTCGTCTCCGAAATTGCTCCTGAGGGGTGAGCTTCAGCCCGGATTCTGCGTCCGGGAAATTGCGGCGATCTCCTGCATTGCCGCGATAAGGGTTTCCGCCCTGGGGTCCAGGTATTCGGCAAGGGCAGGATCAACCCTTCCGTAGGCGTTCAGCCTGCTGCTTTTCATCTCGGCAAGCATGTTCCAGAAACCCGCGCTTTCGCCCCATATCTGCGCGCCGACATTCTGCGTGCGGACCGGCAAACCGAGATCGTCTCCAATCTGCTTCAGGAGAGCCTTGATTTCAGCGACCTTTGCCCGCAGGCGCGCCCGCTGCTCCGGCGAAAGGGTATTCTGTTCGCGATAGAGAACCGATCTTGTTTCCCTGCCCGCGGCATATTCATCGAAGCGGCATATGGCCTGGTCGAGAAGAGAAAGCGTTGCGGCAAGACTGCGGAGCTGGGGTTCTGTGACACGGATTCGCGCATGACCCCTTCCGGATGAAGGCTCGCCCGAAAGAGATTCAGGCAGCGATTCCACGAAGACCCTTATCTCATCGCGAACCCGCCGGTAATAGTTGAGAGCCTCTTCCTCGTCTCTGGCGTTTTTCGCCAGAGCCGGCGGGTCCTCGAACCCCACATGAATCACTCTGGCGCTGTCCCTGAGCCACATCGGACAGGTCTCGTTGGCATGCCCGCAGAGGGTTATGACATAGTCAAATGCAGTCGAGTCCAGCTCATCAACCGTTTTTGACCGATGATCTGAAATGTCCACGCCCGCCTCGGCCATCACCTTCACGGCGCGAGGATCAAGACCGCGCGCCTCGATTCCGGCGGAGTACGGAGCGATCCTGTCCGCTTTGAGGGCCCTGGCCCAGCCTTCGGCCATCTGGCTTCTGCATGAGTTGCCTGTGCAGAGAAAGAGGATTCTGGTGCTGTCGGCCACCTGTCACTCCTGACTGATCCTGATAGCGACATCCTTCGGCAATGCAACAGAGGCCGCCACCTGCATGGCCTTGAAGGCCGCCACAGGCACGGCGCAGGCCGAGCAGCAGCCCTTGAGCGTTTCGCGGGCCGTGGAGAGGATGACTCCGTCCGACCCTGCGCCAACCTCCTCATAGCCGTCAACAGGGCCTTTGGATTCCAGCGCCCTGCCGAACCTGCCGGCCTTCTCACACCCGCTGACTATGCGAAAGACCACATGCTGGGAGTCATCGCTTTCAGCGTGAATGCGCGTCTGAAATCCGCAAATCCCTGCGTCAACGATCGCCGAAGCTTTCAATGTTCCCCTCCCTTCCACAGACCCGTCCCTGCAACACAACCGGAGTCAGGCTACGAACAGATTGGCGCGATTGTCAACACAGCACCTTCGCAAACTCCGCCGAGTTGACTTTTGGCGCGTTTGACGGTTGAATGCGGCATCGGAGAACGCGACCGGCGCTGTTCGGGCAAAAATGGCCGGCCGAACGTTCTGGCAGACACAGGAGATCAGCATAAGAATAAAAGCCGCACAGCGGCCGCCCGGCAGCCCATGATAGCGGACTGCCGCATCGGCCCGCGTGCGGCGGAGGCGGGGCGCGCACAGGCCATGCAATCCGGCCGTTTCTCAAACTCAGAATCCGGGATGGTTGTTCAGGAAATGCCCAATGGATTCAGCGTTACTCTGCCGCCGCAGGGTCTTGTCAGGGGCAGCCATGGCCTCTTTGTTTTTGCGATAATCTGGGATGCGGTCTGCTCTGCTTTGTTTGTCGCGATGATCATCGCCCGCCAGCACATGACGAAAGGCCCTCCGCTCGCGCCTTTTCTTCTTTTCATAGTGATTTTCTTCGGTGTGGGCGCCCTTATCCTGTTGACAGCAGTCAACATGGGCACGCGCAGGGCCATGATAGGCCTGGTCGGCGATATTTTCGCGATTCGGCGGACAGGATTGTTCGGCGCAAGGGAGTGGCGGTGGAACAGGACAGACATCAGCCAGATAGCGGTGGGGCCGAGCGGAATCAAGGTGAACAACAGGGATGTTCCGGAGCTGCAGATCACTGACCGTGGCGGCAGAACGTCCGGCTTTTTCAGCGAACGGTCGGAAGCTGAGTTGCAGCAGCTCGCAGCTTTTTTGCGAGACAAACTCGGCCTAGCCGCGTCTCCTTTTCCCGATTCCCGTCGCTGATTCGGTTCCATGCGCGGCGGTCGCGCCATATTCGCGGGAACAGACGAATGCTCGAGATATTGCCAGGCGTAATTGTCGAGGGAGCCCTGCTGGGGTCGGTGTACGCCATGGTGGCGCTGGGCTACACAATGGTGTACGGCGTGCTGGGGCTTATCAATTTCGCGCACTCGGAAATCTTCATGATAGGCGCGATAACCGGCGCCGAAGTGTTCAGGCATCTGGCGCCCGTCGGCTTCAATCCTTTCCTCATTCTGGCCGCGGCTCTTGCGGCCGGGGCTGCGTCGGCAGGCTGTGCGGCAGTCGCGGTGGAACGGTTCGCCTACAGGCCGCTTCGGAGACACGGTTCCGGGAACCGGCTCGTTCCGCTCATCACCGCCATCGGTGTTTCCTTCCTTCTGCAGGACCTCGTCCGCCTGGTGGAAGGCATATGGCACAATGAATTCTACATCAGCTATCCTTCCACAGCCGCATTCGAACGCGATCTTTTTTCATGGGCGGGAGTCAATCTCCAGATAAAATCGGCAATTGTCATCACAGTGGCCGTGGGAATGATGGCCGGGCTGACCCTGTTGGTCGAGAAGACAAGGCTTGGCAGGGCGATCCGCGCAGTTGCCCAGGACTCGCAGGCTGCCAGCCTCATGGGCGTTGATCCTGACGCGATCATATCCAGAACCTTTCTGGTGGGAGGCTCGCTCGGCGGCGCCGCCGGAGTGCTTTTCGGAATCATGTTCGCGCAGGTCAATCCGTTCGTGGGATTCATGCCGGGAATAAAGGCCTTCACTGCGGCGGTGCTTGGCGGAATCGGAAGCATTCCCGGAGCAATGGCGGGCGGCATGGTGCTCGGTATTGTGGAGACAGCGGGAGCGGCGTATCTGCCGCTCGCCACAGGCGGAGCGGTGGGATCGGAATACACGGATCTGCTGGCTTTCGTGGTCCTGGTTCTGCTGCTTTTCTTCCGGCCGCAGGGATTGTTCGGAAAGCCGGAGATTGACAAGGTATGATGGCCTTTCTCCGAAAACAGGTTGCCGGCCTGGCAGGCGAACCATCCAAGCCCCTGCTGGCAGCCGGAGCATTGGCCGCATTCCTGGTTCTTGTCGCGGCTCCCCGTTCGTCCCTCGGACTGCTGTTCGCGATTCTGGTTCTCATGGCGGCCACAGGCCGGAACGCGCCCAGGAAAACAGGACTTGTCATCGGCGCGCTGCTGCTGGGCATAGCAGTTCCCGCGGCCGGACTTCGCAACAGTTTCCTGTTCGAGCTTGGCACGCAGGTCGGGATTTACGCTGCGCTCGCGCTCGGCCTCAATATCGTTGTCGGCATGGCCGGCCTTCTCGATCTGGGATACGCAGGCTTCTTCGCCATCGGCGCATACACCTGGGCGATTTTCGGCTCTCCTCAGGCCAACCAATTCATCCCCGGCGGCCATTTTCCCCTGGCCGGTTCCCCCTGGTTCTTCCTGTTTGCGGGGATCGCTGTCATTCTTGCGGCGATTGCCGGAACGCTTGTCGGACTTCCGGCTCTTCGGCTGAGGGGAGATTATCTTGCGATCGTCACGCTCGGCCTCGGCCAGGCCATACGGCTTATGGCGAACAACCTGGACCATCCGTTGAACATCACCAACGGGCCCCAGGGCATCTCGCCTGTGGAACGGCCTTCCGTGGATTTTCTCGTTGCCGGGCTGCGGCGGCTTGGAGTTCAGGCCGACGCCGGCGATGTGTATCCGATCTTTTTCTATTTTATCGCGCTGCTCGCCGCCTGCGCGGCCGCCGCGATCAGCACGGCGCTGGACCGTTCGAAATTCGGAAGGGCATGGGTCGCAATCAGGGAAGACGAAATTGCGGCGCGCTCGGTCGGAGTGCCGGTCATGAGAGCCAAGATGCTCGCGTTCGCCACAGGCGCGGCCTTCTCAGGCCTGATGGGCGCGGTGTTCGCGGCCAAGCAGACTTTTGTGAGCCCCGAATCCTTCACCTTTCTCCAGTCCATCACCGTGCTTGTCATGGTGCTTCTCGGCGGCATGGGTTCCATCCGCGGAGTGGTGTTCGGCGCGGCAATTGTGACCGTGCTCAACATCGAGGTTCTCAAGAATTTTTCGGACTTTCTCAGCGGCCTGCGCCAATCAGGCCAGGTGATAAACCTTCTCTTCTGGCAGTACGACTGCTCCAGGCTGCCCACTCAGCTTGAGCCGGCCAAGTACGAAAGAATGGTGTTCGGCCTGATAGTGATTCTGATGATGATCTTCAGGCCCGGAGGCATGATCCCCGAGGCCAGGCATTGCATGGAAATGAAAACCGGAGCGGACTCGGATGGGCGGAACGGAAATGCTCAGCGCTGATTCGGTGGTGAAGAAATTCGGAGGGCTCGCCGCAGTTGACGGCGTTTCGTTCGACGTCTGCAAAGGAGAAATAGTCTCGATAATCGGTCCCAACGGGGCGGGCAAGACCACGCTCTTCAACGTGCTTACGGGGCTCCAGCGCGCCGATTCCGGCGAGATTCGGCTGGAAGGGCGGCCTATTCAGCGCCTCCCGGCCGAAAGAATCGCCGCTCTGGGAATCGCAAGAACGTTCCAGAACATCAGGCTCTTCGGCGCCATGACAGTGTTCGAAAACGTGATGGTCGGGATGCACTGCAGAATCCGGTACGGATACGCGTCGGCGCTTCTGCGCGGGCCGCATTTCCGCAGGGAGGAAGCTTCCGCGCGCGAAAAGGCGATGGAACTTCTCACGTTCACCGGTCTGAATGACAGAGCCTCTGAGCTTGCCGCGAATCTTCCTTATGGAGACCAGAGACGGCTGGAGATCGCCCGGGCTCTCGCGGTTGGGCCGAAACTCCTGCTCCTTGACGAGCCGGCCGCGGGAATGAACCCGCGAGAGAGCGGCCGTCTCTCGGAATTCGTCAGAAGGCTGAGAGACGAGAAGGGGCTCACCATACTGATGATAGAGCATCAGATGAATGTAGTGATGAACATTTCCGACAGGATCCTGGTCCTCGACTACGGCCGCAAGATAGCCGAGGGTCCGCCGGCCTGCATCCGCGAAAATCCGGACGTGATCGAGGCTTATCTGGGCAGCAGCGCCAGAGAGGAAAAACTGTGAACCCGACTGCGTTGAAGAACCGGACGCTTCGCGCAACATGAGAAGCAGGCCGCGAGGGCAACCGCCACGCGAACAGCAAAACACACCAAAATGGATGCGGATGACAGAAAGAAAAAACCGTTTCCCGAACCGGCGGAGAATGGCCTGAGCGCGGCTGCGGTTCTGGAATTGAAGGCCGTGCACGCGGCTTACGGACACATCCAGGCCCTGAACGGAATTTCCATGCGCGTGGCGGAACGCGAAGTTGTCGCCATGATAGGTGCAAACGGGGCCGGCAAGAGCACGGTCCTGCGATGCGTTTCAGGACTCGTGAGGGTTCAGCGGGGAGAGATCTTTTTCCGAGGCCGCAGAATTGACGGCATGCCCCCGCAGGACATTGCGGCGCTGGGAATAGGCCACGTGCCGGAGGGCCGGCGCATTTTCCAGAAACTGACGGTTGATGAAAATCTGGAAATGGGCGCGTATCTGGAACCGGACAGGAAGCTCGTCACAGAGCGCAAGGAGCTTGTCTGGAGTCTTTTTCCGAGGCTTGCTGAGCGCAGAAAACAGCGCGGCGGAACGCTGTCTGGCGGAGAGCAGCAGATGCTGGCCATTGGCAGAGCGCTGATGCAGGACCCGGCGCTGCTCCTGCTGGACGAACCTACGATGGGCCTTGCGCCTGTTCTTGTTGACGTAATCTTCGAGTCGCTTCGGTCGCTGCGCAAGGCCGGCAAGACAATGCTTCTGGTTGAACAGAACGCATGGCAGGCCCTGCGGCTGGCGGACCGGGCGTACGTGCTTCAGACCGGCTCGATCGTGCTTCACGGGCCGGCGCACGAGCTGGCGGACGATCCCACGGTCAAGGCTTCGTATCTGGGCGGATGATCCCACGGCCAAGCGCAAAAGCGAAAGTCGGCTTTGCTTCTTGAGAATGCGGCCGCCTGCGAATACTATCTTTCACGCACGACAACAACAGCGGAGGATTTGTCTCATGAAACAGCAGACCGCGCTTCGCCAATCGCCATCCTGCGCCATCGCCGCAGCCGCACTCGCCGCAGCGGTCCTCTGTCCGATCCGGGTTTTGGTGGCGGAACCGCTGCCGCCGGACATGCTTGCGGTGGTGACGGCGCCGAAAATGTCCAAACCGCCGGTGATTGACGGGATCATCGGCGAGGAGGAATGGCGCGAGGCCGCTGCGATCAGCGGCCTGGCGCAGCAGAATCCCGGCGGCAATCTTCTCATCATGCGGCCCACCACCTACTACCTGGCATGGGACGCGGACAACCTGTACATCGCATGCCGCACATGGCTCATGCCCGGCTACAAACCCCGTGTCGAAAACCGCGAACCAAACACGGCCTCGGCTTTCGACGACGGCATGGAGTTCAACCTGAAACCCTGCGGACGGAACGTGGCCGAGGGCAGGGCCGACAGCTCCTACAAGTTTTTCATCACCTGCGCAGGATCCGACGGCGACTTCGCCCGCGTGTCGGTCGGCCAGCTCTTCAGGAATTGGATGCCCAATTTCCCCAGAGCCTGGCGCATCACTCCTCCGGGTTCCGCTCCGCTCGGCGGAAGCTGGTGGGAGTGCGAAGTCGTGCTGCCGGCAAAGGAATTTGAACTCACAGGGCCCAACCGCGCCGGCGACACGTGGCGCATGCTGCTGGCGTTCAACCACATACCCGGCTGGATGCAGGCGGCCATCCCGCTGAACAGCGGGTATTTCGATCCGAGCGGTTTTCCGACTGTCGTGCTCTCGGACGATGTTCCGGCTGTTCAGGTCACAATGGACGAGCTTCCAGGACCCAAAGACGGAGTGGCCGCGGTCCTGTTCCGGATTTTCAATCCGACAGCAAAAGAGGCCAGGCTGAAAATAAGCGCGCGTTTCTCCGAGTTCGTCCCGAAACAGGACTCGAAGGACAAGCAGGATGAAGTGGAGCTTCTGGCGCGCGAAAACGAAACAATCGTGGCTCCGGGCAGAACCGCCGAGTTCAGGATCAACGAGAAGTTCCCCAGAGACATCGGCGGGAACAAGAGTTCCATTTTCTACAGAGTCGTGCAGCAGACCGGCCGCGGCGAACAACGCGAGATTTTCCGCTATTACGTCTATTTCCGCGCCGGTTACGAGGAAAAATGGGTCAAGTGCCAGCCAATGAAGGAGGCATTCCCCCTCTCATGCACTTTCAACCCTGTGCGCGACTCCCTGAGAATCGTCGCGGACGCGCACTATCTTGACGACCCTCAGTCGGCGAGGAAGGTCTCCTACACCGTCCGCAGGCAGAAGGATCAGGCGCCTGTCGCCGAGGGTTCCATCACGAACATGCGATACGACTCGTTTTCCTCGATAATCAGATTTCCCGAGGAACTCGGGGAAGGCGAATATACCGTCTCGGCCGTCATCGAACGCGCGAACGGCGAACGGCTGGGGCCGGTCGAGACAACCTTCAGGAAACTCGACCCTGCCCAGGCCTTCCAGTCATGGTGGAAGAATGGAATCGGCGATGTGGAAAGACCGATTCCGCCGTTCACCGGCGTCTCTTCGAGCGGCAATACCGCCAGGGTCATAGGCAGGGAATACATCTTCGACAGGCTGGGGCTGCCTGCGCGGATTGTGTCCGGAGGCCGCAGCGTGCTGTCATCAGCCGCCTACGTTTCCGTGATCGTCGGCGGCAGGGAATACCGGGCCGACGCATCGGGGTCCCCTGAGATCACCGTGAACTCGCCGTGGCGCTGCTCCTTCAACGGATCAGCGGAAGCGGCCGGGCTGCGGTTTTCCTCCTCCGGCATCATCGAGCAGGACGGCATGGTTTCGATCCATCTCACGTTCGGCCCGGCCGGCGACAAACCGGTGCTGGTGGATGCGCTCCGGATCGAGTTCCCTCTGGACGCGGAGAACGCCGAGGGGCTCCTCTGCATAGGTCCCGGGGGAAATTTCGCCTCCCTTACGCACATGCTCATCCCCCGTTCCGGCGAGGGCCGCGTATGGTCAACCCTCGACACAGGACGCGGGGGGTCCTCGATGGCG
>Ga0272448_1004990_pt1 | contig 14819 bp, 13 predicted proteins | sample YNPCB0191_FD_202220 | JGI IMG/M metagenome (GOLD analysis project Ga0272448, IMG submission 202220) | Hot spring sediment microbial communities from Yellowstone National Park, WY, United States - YNP-CB-019-1 | ecosystem: Environmental > Aquatic > Thermal springs > Hot (42-90C) > Sediment...
CCGCCTCGCGCACGGCTTCCAATACTTCCTGTGGGGTGGTGCAACGCCCGCGCAGGAGAAAGGCGATATCCGGCGCGTTGAGCGCAGCGCGCTCTGCCACGAGGGGCGCATCGGGCCGCGCCCCGGTATGGACGATGATGATCTTCTCTGGCATGGTCTCCTCTTTATCAAAGGCGGCCAACTTGGCAGGCCGCCTTTGCCGTGAGATTAAATTCAAAGCGTGGTGTAATGATACCCTATAGAAAAAGGCTGTCAATCTAGGAGAGATGGAGGGCTTGAGCCTATTCTGCCTTTATGATATATTTGAGATGATGCCCGCAAGGCTAGGAGGTCAGAACGGTGGCCATTTTTGCCAATCGGCAGACGTCTTTTCTCCCTTATGCAAATAGCATCCCGACCATCCCAAAAGATGTAACGCCCGATACGCCTCTAGAGACGCTGAACCTCAACTGGAGTGAGCGTGACTTGCCAGAGAGGGAACGCACCAAACACGTCCATAGGCTTCACCCCTATCTGGGCAAGTTTATCCCGCAATTGGTTGAAATATTCCTGCGCAAGTATTTTCGAGCAGGCCAAACGGTGCTTGACCCATTCTGCGGGTCGGGTACGACACTTGTTCAAGCGAACGAACTGGGCATCCACGCCATTGGCTATGATATCTCCGCTTTCAATGTGCTCCTTTGTCGAGCCAAAACGGCGCATTATGACTATGCGAGGCTTCGTCGCGAAGTGCTGAACATCCTTGAAAGGACTCGCATGTCCTCTTTATCAGAAAGGCAACTCTTGCTGTGGGGGGCTGAGCAAGAGGCAGAAAAGGACCTTATGAGTGTCGACAATGCGTATTTGCAACATTGGTTCGCCCCCCAGGCACTCCGTGAACTGCTTACCTATCGGTATTGGATTGAAAACGGCGGTTATGAGTACACGGATTTGCTAAAGATAATCCTTTCACGATCGGCTCGATCAGCCCGCCTCACAACACATTTCGATCTCGATTTCCCAAAGAAACCGCAGACCGAACCTTATTATTGCTACAAACATGGGCGGATATGCAAGCCTACGACAGAGGCTTTCAAGTTCTTGCATCGCTACAGTTTAGATACCCTTCGTCGCATCCGTGAGTTTGCGGCAGTGCGCACGGATGCCCGTGTGCTCGTTGTGCATGGTGACTCACGGGAAGCAGATTTTCCTCCTGTTGATGGCGTCATTACAAGTCCGCCATACGTGGGGTTGATTGATTACCATGAGCAGCATGCTTATGCCTATCATCTACTGGGCTTAGAAGATAGGCGGGAGAGCGAGATTGGCGCCGCAACGAATGGCAAAGGGTTAAAAGCCCAGGAGGATTACAAGATACAAATTGCCAAGGTCTTTCGCCGCGCCGCGCAGGCTATGCCGGCAGGCGGACATATGGTGATCGTAGCCAATGACTCTGCTAACTTGTACGGAGATATTGCTACTCTCTCTGGTATGGAAGTCGAGTATGTGATCCATCGTCAGGTCAACCGTCGAACGGGACGACGCGCTGGCGAATTCTATGAATCGGTCTTTATTTGGCGCAAACCTGGCGGGGTATGAGATGTCTGATCCAGGCGCAATGAAAGAGACCATTCAAAATGTGATAAAAGATATGATGGAAAGGGTTTTACAGCGCGTCCTTATCGAGGATCCTTTTATCCCCGAAAAGCACAAAGCAGAAAAACCTCTCTATGCAGCGCTCGTCCCCGATGAAATTTTCAAAGGATCACACTTTGAAAGGCGGTTTGTAACCCCTTTTGGCAAAGCCTGGGAACGTTTGGCAGCCGCCGTAGCAGAGCATAGCCTGGGATATAGTGTACTGAATTATCCCATCGAAGGGCTTGTCAAATCGGAGCGCCTCAGGCGCATTACAGAGGTTCTCAACCGCTTGGAGCACCCCTCAAGTGGGGAGAAAAGAATTATACCGGATTGGGATTCTGAACTGGCCTATATCTTGGCCGGAGGCGGGGAAAATATCCCCGTAATGGTGTTTTGTGATGTGTATGCAGAGGATCGCGGCGGGAAGCGGTATGCCTTTGAGATCAAGGCGCCACTGCCGAATAGCGATCAGACAAAAGTCAGCAAAGAGAAACTGCTCAAAATCTATGCGATGGATCCGCCAAAGGTGGATGAAGCCTATTTTGCCTTGCCGTATAACCCTTATGGGCGTCGGGAGGACTATAGTTGGGGGTTCCCATCTCGCTGGTTCAATATGCAACAGGATCGCGTCGTCCTTATTGGGGATGAGTTTTGGGAAAAGATAGGGGGTGTAGGTACCTACCGGGCTTTTCTTCAGGCTGTTAACGAATTGGGGAAGGAATATAAAGATAGGATTTATACCGAGTTTCTTGGCATCCGCCCCCCTGATGAGATTTAGTCTCCATGCTCCGCGAATTCCTCTTTGAGACCGGCCGCTATTTTGCCTCCTGCCATGCCGCTACAGTCGTGGAGACCCAAGAGGGCGACCTTTTGTGCGCCTGGTTCGCGGGGACGCACGAGGGCCACCCGGATGTGGCCATTTGGATGGCAAGGCGACATAACGGCGCGTGGAATGAGCCATACATCGTGGCCGATGTACCCGGCGTGCCCTTGTGGAACCCCGTCCTCTACCGCGATGCGCGGGATACCATCTGGCTCTTTTACAAGGTGGCCCCCAGCATCCCCGCTTGGTCGGGCGCTTACTTGCGCTCAGCAGATGGGGGCCGCACCTGGAGTGCGCCTATCCTCCTGCCGGCGGGGCTTCTTGGCCCTAGCAAGAACAAGCCCATCACCCTTTCCAACGGGGAGATCCTCTCGCCCACCTCGTGCGAGGCGTGGCGTTCTTGGGCCTGCTGGGTGGAGATCAGCGCAGATGGTGGGGAGACCTGGAGGAAAATCGGCCCCATCGCTGCCCCTTGGGATTGGGCGCCCCCGGTGGCTGATCCCAAGGGAGATGATCTGACCTCGGCCGCTTGGGATGCCGAGCGGAGCGCTTTGCGTTTGCCCCAAGGGACCCACGGCGTCATCCAGCCCGCGGCCTGGGAGTGGGCACCCGGCCAGGTGCGGATGCTTATGCGTTCCACGGCCACGATCGGCGTCGTATGCCTGGCCGATTCCTCAGACTATGGCCATACCTGGTCGCCCCTACGCCGCACGGGCATCCCCAACCCCAACAGCGGCTTGGACGCGGTGCGCCTGGCCGATGGGCGCATCGTCTTGGCCTGCAACCCGGCCGTCGAAGGTCGCACGCCTCTCTCGCTCCTCATCTCGCCCGATAACGGGGAGACGTGGCCTACTCGGGTAGATTTGGAAACGTCTCCCGGCGAGTATTCGTACCCCTCTATCATCCAAGGGGGAGACGGGCGCATCCATTGCGTTTACACCTATCGCCGCGAACAAATCGCCTACGTGTCGCTTATGCCCGAGGAGTTGCCATAAAGCGCCCCTCAGCCCATATATTGGCCGCCGTTGATATCGAGTACCGCGCCCGTCATATAAGCGGCAAGGGGTGAGGCCAGAAAGAGGACCACGTTGGCGACATCTTCCGGTTGGCCGAGGCGTCTTAAGGGAATCTGCCGGATATAGACCTCCTCATGGTCGGCTACCTGGCGCACCACGGGGGGCGTGGTGATGATGCCCGGCGCGACGGCGTTCACCGTGATACCGTATGGCCCGGCCTCTCGCGCAAGCGTGCGCGTGAGGCCGATGATGCCCGCCTTCGAGGAGGCGTAATGGATGCCCGCCTCGAGGCCCCCCACGCGCGCCGCCAGCGAGGCAAAGGTGATGATGCGCCCATGTCGCCGGGCCTTCATCCCCTCGATAAAGGCCTGGCACATGAGAAAGGTGCCCCGCAGGTTCACGGCTAGCACGCGGTCCCAGGCCTCCGGTGAGACGGAGCCAATCCCCGGCGTATAGGCGATGATCCCCGCGGCGAGCACGAGGATATCCACCTCGCCTAATCGTTCGGGCACGGCGCGGGCTAGGGCGGCCACCTGGGCTGGATCGCTCACATCACAGGTAAAGGCGGCAGCCCCCGGGCAATGTGCCGCGGTCTCCTCGGCGCCTGGGCCGTTGATATCCACCGCAGCCACGCGCGCCCCGGCCTCAGCCAGGGCATAGGCGCAGGCCCGGCCAATGCCGCTTGCTGCGCCCGTTACCAGGGCCACTTGAGAAGAGAGGTCAATCCGCATCGCATCCTCCCCTTTGGGCTTGTAGGCTCACGGCGAGATCTGGCGCACCTCAACGAGTTTGCCGCTGCGCACAAAAGCGGCGTAACGTGGCGCGCCTTCTACCCGCGTGAAATAGACGGCCTCACCCTCTTCGCGCTCGGCGATGAAGCGGGCTTCCGGCGCGAGCAAACCCAACTGCCGCGCCGTGGCCGCCACATCGAGGTTGGTTACGAGATCCTTCACCTCGAGGCCACGGCGCGCGCGCCGCAAGAATTCGTCTAGCACGGCGTACGGGGTGCGTTCCGTCATCTCCCAATACACCTCGTCGAGCGATGCACCGGCGGGCAAACGGCTCTGGCGCACGTAGGCATCCCCTTGGCGCACCCACGTGGCCACAAACAAGCGGTGTGGGCAAGCATGGCATTCCTGAAAGACCTCATTCTCCAACCCAAAGGAGGTGCCGCGCACCTCCAATTGGCCTAACCCCTCGCCGAGGAAGCGCACCTCCCCATCGGTGGCGATCCAATCTCGTTGGCCCTGGGGCACCCATACCGGTTGCCAGCCCGTCTCGCTGCGCCGCAACAAGGCGAACGAGGGCTGCACGGTCGAGGCCCCAATGACCCCGGCGATCACGCCGAGGTCCTTCCCCTCTAGGCGCGCATCGAGCACGATCTGCCCGCTGGTGAGGGGATAGGCGGTAGCCCCCTCGAGGGCATAGAGGGTCAAAGGCGGCAACCCCGCGATGACCAGGTCTTCGTTCAGGCGCAAAAGGCTCGGCTGGCCGAGCGGCACCTCCCAGCCGGCATCGCTCATATAGCCGCGCAATCGCTCGCCGATGGCCTCAAGCGGTTCCTCGCGGTGGGCGCTCAGGTATTCGGCCACCCGTTGGGCGAGGGCGGAAGGACCCCCGCGCGTTTCGGCAAAGCGGATAGGCCAGGGGTCCAACGCGAGGGGTGGCGCGTTCGCCGGAAGAGGGGGCATCCAGCCCAAGAGGATGGCCTCCGGGTCAAGCGAAAGGATGCGGTAGCCCCCGCCATCGGGGCGCACGGCGAAATAAAAGCCTTGGCCGCGTTCATCGCGCTCATAGCCTACGATGTAAGCCCCATCCGGCGTCCAACGTACGAGCGAGGCGATAGGAGAGGGTAGGTCGAGAACTTGCCGCGCTTCACGGCGGCTTACATCCAGAATCCACAAGCCCAAGCCGCGCGTGCTCTCGTATTCATAAAGGCCGTCTCGCAAGAGGTAAGCGACATATTGCCCATCGGGCGACCAAAGGTGGGCTGCGCTATGCGTGCGGGGCTGGTGCGCCCAAATGGCCTCGGGGGTATGGCCTGCGGCAACATCTGCCAAGAGGAGCGATTGCTTCCCTTGCGCCTCCTCATAGGACGTCGTCAAGAGCCAGCGGCCGTCGGGCGAAAGCGCCGCCTCGCCCTGGCCAGCGATAGTCATCTCGCGAGTGGCTTGGCCGTTCTGTAGGTCATACTCCGCCAGGGTCGTGAACCGATCGTCCGGGCCAAAGGGGATGAGCATCGCCCTCTGCGACGAATCGTCATAGCGTAAGGGGAGTGCACCGGCAAGGCCCTTGAGCGTAGTATGAGCCAAGATCGAGCCGTCTTGTGGGTTCACGGCATACAGGGCCACGCTTTGCCCCACTGGGGAAGTCTGAGGATCCTCATAGATGGCCATGTAGAGCAGGCCCTTGCCCCCTTCTCCCCACAGGAGCCGCACATCGAGCACCTCACCCTCCAAAGGGATGTTCACGGTCTGGGCGGCACCGTGCGCCAAATCCAGCAGGGTGAGGAGGCCCCCATGGGCCGTGGCCAAAAGCCCTTTTGAAAAATCCCACGTCTCCAAGTCGGCCATATCCACCATGGGCTGGAGGTCGTTCCCCCAGGCATCTCCCCGGAAGATCGTGCCCAAGCGGGCATAGACCATCTGCATGGCCCCCGCGAGGGGCGTGGCGGTTGGCTGGGGAGAGGCGACCGCGCTGGGATAGGCCGCCGGCGAAGCGGAAAGCGTAGCCGAAGGGGATGGCCCCGCGGCCGGCTTGAGGATAACGAGCGTCGGCGAGGCGAGGGGCGTCGGCATCTCGGTGGGAGGCGCTGGCAACGTCCTTTCTGGCGGAGCGGGGGTAACCGTCGGCGCGGGCCGCGCGATGACCCCGCAGGCCGCAAGGAACAGCACGCCCAAGGTCACGGCCCAACGAACCCATCGCGCTCTCATCGCTCCGCTGGCCCCCACCACGCCTCAAAAAAGGCCCGAATGTTCTCCAGGGGTTGATCTTTATTGAACTCGGCCTGGCCGATGACGCCCCCCCGATCGTCCCACAGCGCGGCCTTGACGCGCTCCACGGCCTGGCGCACGTCGTCGGGCGTGCCGAAGGGGAGGATGTGCTGCCGATCGAGTTCCCCCCAGAAGGTGATGCGCCCTTTGAAGCGCCGGCCGATCTCCTCGATGGGCATGGTAAAGAGTTGCGAATTGATGGCATCTACGCCGATCTCGATGAGATGCTCGTAAAGGGGGAGGATGTAGCCATCCGAGTGCATGAAGGCGAATTTGCCGTGGGCGTGGGCTAGGTCGCAGTAATCTTTGTAAAGAGGTTTAAAATACTCGACCCACATGGCCGGCGAGATGAGCAAGGCGTGCTCGCCACCCCAATCATCCATGAAAAAGACGGCATCCACATCGGTCTTGACCACGTATTGGAGGTGTTGCAGGTAAAAGTCGTGCACCATCTCCAAGAGGATGCGCACCTCGCGGACGCCCCACGCCAAGTCCAAATAGAGGTTCTCGCTCCCCCGCAAGAACTGCATCCGCTCAAAGGGCCTTGGGCAGCCAAGGTGAACGAAGCGATCATGGCTGGCGCAAGTGCGATTCACCTCTTCGAACCCCTTGCCGAGGAGATGGTATGGGGGCTTCCAGTGGGCGAGTTTGCTCCAATCGCTCAGGGCGGGATATTTGACCTCACCGATCATCCCCCGCTGGATATTCACCCAGCGGCTGCCCCACGGGTCGGTCCATTCGCCCGGTTCATAGAGGGGGGATTCATCTACGGGATCCCGGTAGCCGCTGGGGCCGAAATCGGGGGGATACGCGTCAAGTAAGGCCCGCAACGCCTCTTCACGCCCAAAGAAGGCGGCAGGCAGAAGCCATACGTCGCGCGCGGGCCGATCTACGCCCTCAAAGCGCAAGGTGCGTATGACACGTTCGCGTGGGGTCAGGGCCATCTTTTCCTCCTCGAAAGGGTTTTATCTAGATCTAGCGCCTGCACTTCACCTGCGCCGTGGGGTACAGCAAAGCGGCGTAGAGGGAAATGTTGGTTCGGTGGCATGGCCTGGCTGTGGATTATGCTCAACGCCCAGTGCGGCGCAAGAGCGCTACCGTCTCGATGTGATACGTCTGCGGGAACATATCTATGATCTGCGCGCTCTCTAGCCGGTAGCCCTGCGCGGTCAAACGGGCCACATCCCGCGCGAGGGAGGCCGGATCGCACGATACATAGACGATGCGGCTCGGCTTCTGGCGGCTTATGGCCTCGATGACGGCCGGCTCACAGCCACCGCGCGGTGGGTCGAGGATGGCCGCATCATAGGGCCTATCGAGGGCAGGCAGAGCCTCTTCGACGGTTGCCTCGATGAGCATCACATCGGCTTCGCTGCCCAAGAGCCGCCGAGCGTTTGCCTCCGCATCGCGCACAGCCCAGGGAGAGCCTTCGATAGCGATGAGGGGCGTATCGGCGCGAGCCAGCGAATAGGCAAGCGTCCCCACGCCGCAGTAGGCGTCGAGCAAGGTCTCTCCGGGTTGGAGATCGAGATATTCTCGCACCACGGCGATGAGGCATTCCACCTGTTCGGTATTGTTTTGGAAGAAGGATGGCCCCGAAATTTGGAACCACTTGCCCTCTACCTCTTCGAATAGGGCGCTGGAGCCGGCCATCACGGTCAATTCGCCCCGATCGGAGAGATACAAGCAAGAGACGGGCGCCGTTACCTCGAGCGCTGGGGGCAGGGCGCCCCGCCCTTCAAAAAGGACCATCTGCTGGTGTGTGCGAAGGCCCGCCCTCAGCACGATGCGCCTCAAGCCAGTAAAATCCACATCCAAACTCTCCCGGAGCGACCACACCAAGGGATGAGTGATGGCGCACGTCTCCACAGGGATCACCGTATGGCTGGCCTGGGCATAAAACCCGATATGCCTCTCGCGATCCAGCCGTAACTGCACGCGGTTGCGGTAGGCCCACGGCTCCGCCATACCGAGCGCAGGGCGCATCGGAGGCTCGGCCTGGCCGCCGATGCGCTTGAGGAGGTTCGCCACGATGCGCTCTTTGAAAGCCAACTGAGCGCTGTAGGCGATATGCTGCCAATGGCAACCGCCGCACGCGCCAAAATAAGGGCATTGGGGTGAAATGCGCTGTGGGGAGGTCTGGATGACCTCGATGAGCCTCCCGCGCAGAGAACGCCCCTTGCCCGGCGAAAGGGTTACCGTAACCACTTCGCCGGGGATGCCCAAGGGCACGAACACCGCCTGCCCTTGCCAAAAGCCTACCGCAGCGCCGCCATGCGCCATATCGGTTAGGGTGATCGTTGCCCGCTCGGCCATGGTTACGTCTCGCGGCGCTGTTCGATGATCTGATCTACCTCGCGTTTGAGCGTTTGGATATCCGCAAAGGAGCGGTAGACCGAGGCAAAGCGCACATAGGCTACGTCGTCAATCTCGCGCAGGCGCTCCATCACCATCTCGCCGATGGTGCGGCTCGAGACCTCCGCTTGCCCCAGGTTGTAGAGGCTCGTCTCGATTTCGCTCACCACTTGCTCGATGCGCTCCGCCGAGACGGGGCGCTTGGCGCAAGCGCGCCGTATCCCCTCGTATAACTTTTGACGGTCGAACGGCTCGCGTCGCCCATCGCGCTTGATGACGAGCAGGTTCACTCGGGCCACCTGTTCATAGGTGGTAAAGCGCTGCCTACACGCTAAACACTCGCGCCGTCGGCGGATGCCATCGCCCACCTCGCGGGTATCTACCACGCGAGATTCCGTGTGCCCACAGTAGGGGCATTTCATCGCTCACCTCTCCCTGTTACGAAAGCCCTCGTCGGATCCAAGGCGGCAATTCGAGTTCCTCTCGGTTCGTCTCTCGCGGCGGTAGTTTGATGATCTTGGATTCGCGCTCCGCCTGCGGGGCCGCCTCTTTGGCGGCGGCTGGGCGCGATTCCGCGTCGAAGCCAGTGGCGATGACCGTGATCTGGATCTCATCGCCCATGCTTTCATCTTGGTCGGCACCAAACTTGATGTTCGCCTCAGGGCTGGCGATGCGCTGGACGGCGGCGGCCGCATCGTAAATTTCGTGGAGGCTCATATCGGGGCCGCCCTTGAAATTCAAAAGCACCGCCCGCGCGCCTTCGATGCTCACCTCGAGAAGATCGCTATTGATGGCCTGCATGATGGCGTCCATGGCGCGCGTTTCACCCTTGCCGCGGCCGATGGCCATCAAGGCCGAGCCGCCGTTTTCCATGATGGTGCGCACGTCGTTGAAATCCACGTTGATCATCCCCGTGCGGACGACCAACTCCGAAATGCCCTGAATCCCTTGGCGCAGAATATCGTCGGCCTTGAGGAACGCCGTGCGGATCGAGGCCTTGGGAGGCAGGATCTGCAGGAGACGGTCATTGGGGATGACGATCATCGTATCCACGTTGTTGCGCAGGCGCTCAATCCCCTCGAGGGCCACTTTCATGCGGCGCAGCCCCTCAAAGCCAAAGGGTTTCGTAACGACGGCCACCGTGAGAGCACCCAGTTGCTTGGCAATTTGGGCGACAAGCGGCGCCCCGCCTGTACCGGTGCCGCCGCCCATACCCGCCGTCACAAAGACCATATTGGCGCCCTCGAGCACGGCCTTGATATCTGCCGCGGATTCTTGCGCCGCTTTTTCTCCGCAGGCCGGGTTCCCGCCGCAGCCCAAGCCGCGCGTCAGTTTGTTCCCGATGCAGAGGCGTGTCGGCGCTTTCGACTGGAGGAGCGATTGCGCATCCGTGTTGATGGCGATGAATTCCACGCCCCCCACCTTTTCTTCGATCATCCGATCGACGGCATTACAGCCGCCGCCGCCCACGCCCACCACTTTGAGCACGGCTTTTTTGCTTGTGAAATCATCTGTTCTGATGAGGTAGTCCATTTTATGCTCCTTTGCTCCCCTACCGACGAGGTAAGAATGCCGCCTTAAGCCAATTGAAGAACCGTTTCGTCCAGGGCGCTTGAGGCCAAGTCCTCTCCACCTCGGCCGCTTGCGCCCGCTGCCCCCATAACAAAAGTCCCACGCTCGTCGCATACGCGGGGCTGCTCAAGGCCTCCACGAGGCCATGCAACCGCCGCGGTGCGCCGATGCGGACCGGGAACGCCAATTTTTCTTCGGCCAAATCGCGCAAGCCCCGCAGCGAGGCGGTGCCCCCCGTCAGCACGACCCCCGCCGCAAGGAGGCTCCTCAGGCCACTTCGCTCGATCTCTTGGGCGATCATCGCCAGCATCTCATCCAACCGCGCGCGGATGATCTCGCACAGTTCGCGGCGGGGCACGGTATGGGCGTGATCTTCTCCAAAGATGACGATCTCGATCACCTCGCTCGGGTCAATCTGCTCGGGGAAGGCATGCCCGTAGCGCACCTTGGCATCTTCTGCTGCAGCAAAGGGCGTGCGCAACAGGAGGCCGATATCCTGGGTCAGGTGATTCCCACCCACCGGTAGGACGCTCGTACCCCATACGGAGCCGTGAAGATAGATGGCCACATCCGTCGTCCCCCCGCCGATATCCACTAGCACGACGCCCATATTGCGTTCTTCGTCGGATAGCACCGCCTCGGCTGAAGCAAGCGGTTGGAGGACCAACTCGAGCACCTCGATTTGGTTCATCTCCACACAGCGCACCAAGTTCTGCACGGCCGTATCCGCTGCCGTTACGATGTGCGTCTCTACTTCGAGGCGGTAACCCATCAGCCCCAAGGGGTTGCGGATACCTCCCTGCCCATCGACGATATAGCCGCGTGGGATGGTGTGCAGGATGCGCCGATTGTGCGGCAAGGCCACCGCCTCCGCCGCCTCGATGACGCGGGCAATATCCTCGCGATCTACCAGGCGGTCGCCATGGCCGATGGAGACCGCCCCTCGGCCGGCCTGCGAGGCGATGTGGCTCCCCCCTACCGAGAGGTAAACCTCCGAGATGGCATGGCCGGCCATCCGCTGGGCGCGCTGGACGGATTCTCCGATGCACCGTGCCGCCATTTCGATATCCGTTACCACCCCCTTGCGCACCCCTTGGGCCGGCACGACGCCCATCCCCACGATGTGCAAAGGGGCGCCATTCTCAGCGGTGTGCCCAATCAACGTGCATACCTTGGTACTGCCCACGTCTATTCCTGCGATGATCCGTTCCAAAAGCATTCCCTCCCGCGGGGCTATCGGGTCTTGATGGCAGGCCGGTTGGTATTGCGAAGGTCAATGTAATCCAAGGCCGCTCTGCGCGCGGCCCATTGCGCGCTCAACCCTTTTAGAATGGCCACCTTCGTGGGCACGTCGCCCTCGTACCCCCAAAGGATGGTCACCCCCTCTGCGCCATAGTGGGCAATGACCCCTTCCTCAAGGGCATAGTCCACCTCGGTAAGTTCCGGCAGGGCGCGCGAGAGCGCAAGGATATACTCCCAAGGAACCCCGAGCACATATTCCCCCGGCAAAGGGGCCAGCCCTTTGATATCATGCACTACCATGCGACCTTTGGGGTCTTTTGTTTCGCCTAGCACGCGGCCTTGAGGGCCAATCCACCAGTATCGCCCGCCGCTTTCCCATACCAGCGCCACGTCGTATTCCTTCACCGTGATGCGCACGCGGTTCGGCAAGATGCACTGTACCGTGGCGCTCTCGAGGAGGGGAAAGGCCCCCTCGAGATCACGCGTAAGGCGGTGCACAGGCGCCGTAAAGATCGAATGCCCCTCCCAAGGTATTCGCGCGGCGATCTCATTCTCATCGAGAAGGGTTTCTCCCGTGATCTCGATCTCCTGCACCCGGAAATGTTCCGCACTGAGGAACCTGTAGCCCAAAAGGCAGGAGGCGATAAGCAAAACCCCCGCTGCGACCTTGCTCCAAGGGAACGCCCGGCCTCTCGCAGCCTCTGGCGCGGAAAGCGCCTCGGCATACGAGGCCAATCGGCGCTCGGAACGTGCTCCCTTTCGGCTTCGCATTTTCACGGGCAACAAGGCTCCTTAAGGCTGGTCGAAATCATACGACGTCTTGGAACGGTGCTTATCCTCATGCCGCTCGATGGCTAGTTCGATCAGCCGATCGAGCAGTTCGGCATAGGGGATACCGCTTGCCTCCCACAGTTTCGGATACATGCTGATGGGCGTAAACCCCGGGATGGTGTTCAACTCGTTGATATACAATCGCCCCGTTTCCTTACAGAGGAAGAAATCCACCCGCGCCATGCCCGCGCAATCTATCGCCAAAAAAGCCTGGATGGCCAGCGCCCGCACCCGGGCAGAGGTCTCTTCGCTCAAGGGCGCAGGGATAAGGAGTTCGGAGCCTTCCTCCAGATACTTGGCGCGATAGTCATAGAACTCGTTGCATGGGATGATCTCTCCCGGCACCGAGGCGATGGGGGCGTCATTCCCCAGCACGGCGCACTCGATCTCGCGGGCATTGATGCCTGCTTCGACCAAAAGCCGCCGATCAAAACGGGCTGCCAAATCCAATCCTTGGCGCAGTTCTTCGCGCTGATGGGCCTTGGTGATGCCCACGCTCGAGCCGAGGTTGGCCGGCTTGACAAAGACCGGGTACTTTAGGTACCTCTCGACCTCGGCGATGACGGCTTCTGGCTCGCGCTGCCAACGGCTGCGCAAGATGGGCACGAAATCCACCACGGGCAAGCCGTTGGCCCGCAGGATGTGCTTTTGCGCCACTTTATCCATCCCCAAGGCGGACCCCAAAACCCCCGCGCCGACATAAGGAAGATCGGCCAATTCCAAAAGGCCTTGCACGGTGCCATCTTCGCCAAAGGTGCCGTGGAGGATGGGCAATACCACATCCACATCGGGGAAGCGCCCCCGCGAGGTACCAGGCACGAGGTCTCGCCCTGGAGCGCGCTCGAGCGCCGTGCCGGGCGTTGCCTTTTCCTCACCCTCCTCGAGAACGCCCAAGGGGTGATCTCCCTCGCCGCAAAGGAGCGCCATGGGGTCGCCAGAGGTGATCCAGCGGCCCTCTTTCGTGATGCCGATGGGGTAGATATCGTATTTGTCTTTATCCAGCGCGGCCATCACCGAGCGGGCCGAGATGAGCGAGACCTCATGCTCGCCCGACTTCCCCCCAAAGAGGATGGCCACGCGACGTTTCCGCGGCTGGGTCATCGTGACCTCCGTTTTTCGCCCTGCGGGCCGTTCGCGCTGAGCGTGTGCACGGCCTCAAAAGGCTCCGCTTCCCAATCTCCCACGAGTTCCACCTCCGGTTCGAGGTGTTGGGCAAATGTGAGCCACACCTCGCGTTGAACTTTTTCCATCAAGGCGCGCACATCGGCCGCTGTGGCGCCCCCCACATTCATGAAAAAGTTGGCATGTTTCGGCGAAACCTGCGCCCCGCCGATGCGGTACCCTTTTAGCCCGGCCTGCTCGATGAGAAATCCGGCCGGGTATTGAAGCGTCCGCTTGAACATGCTCCCCGCGCAGGGGCCTTGCGGCGTGCGCTGGGTGCGCAGTTCCGTAACGCGCTCTGCTTCTCGGGCCAAGGCTTCGGGGTCGCCGTGTTCGAGGGCGAGCGTGGCCTCAAGCACCACGGCACGCCTCGGTTGGCCGGTTTGCCGCTTGAGGGCGCTCGTGCGGTAGCCGAATTCGAGTGCCTCTGCACTCACCCCGCGCACCTCCCCCGAAGGCAGGAGCAGTTTCACGGCGCGCACCACATCGGCCATATAGCCGCCATAGGCGCCGGCATTGCCCACCACGGCGCCGCCTACGGTGCCAGGGATGCCCACAGCCCATTGCAGTCCCGCCCAACCTTGGGCCACACACCAGCGGGCCAGTTCGGCCAAAGGTTTGCCCGCCTCCACGCGCAGGGTGCCATCGGGGGCCACCTCAAAGCGGGCGCACGCATTGCTAATGACCAAGCCGCGCACGCCCCGGTCGGCCACGAGGACGTTCGTCCCGCCCCCCAGGATGAGCACGGGCACGCCCATCTGCCAACCCAAGCGCACACACCGGATCAACTCCTCTTGTTCCCTGGCCTCGAAAAAGAGATCCGCCGGCCCCCCGATGCCAAAGGAGGTATGGCGCGCCATCGGCTCGTTCAAGAGGAGCCGATCGCCATATCCCTCGCGGCGGAGTGCCTCTGCCAAACGTTCCACACCGTTCATCGGTCATCCCTCTCGGCCAACCCCTCTAAAAGGCGCTCGCCGACCTGATTGCCGTCCCCCGCGCTGAGCGTGATGAGAACGTCTCCGGCTTGGAGGGTCTCTAAAAGGTAAGCGACGATGCGATCGTGCGTGGGGATATATCGCGCCCGCCGATGGGGCATGGCTCGGACCAAATCGGCTGCGCTCACGGTGCCGTGTTCTTTGGCCCGCGCGGCATAGATATCCATCACGATCACTTCGTCGGCATCGTCGAAAGAATGGGCGAACTCGTCGA
>Ga0272448_1004991_pt1 | contig 14817 bp, 9 predicted proteins | sample YNPCB0191_FD_202220 | JGI IMG/M metagenome (GOLD analysis project Ga0272448, IMG submission 202220) | Hot spring sediment microbial communities from Yellowstone National Park, WY, United States - YNP-CB-019-1 | ecosystem: Environmental > Aquatic > Thermal springs > Hot (42-90C) > Sediment...
CAATCGCTCGGCAAAACGCCTTCCAACTCCAGTCCTTCTCGAACCGAAAGGATGGCGATGCCGTGTCGGCCCAGATCGCCGCTCACCATCACCACATCGCCCGGTCTGACCCGAGCCGGCGACAGTTCCATGCCGGGCAACACCAGGCCGATGCCGGCCGTAGTGATGAACATTTTGTCCGCTTTGCCGCGATCGACCACTTTGGTATCGCCGGTAACAATTCGGACACCTGCCTGCTGGGCCGCCTGCTGCATGGAGGCTGTCAGTTGCTCCAAGGTCGGGAGCGGCAGGCCCTCTTCCAGGATAAAAGCGGCGCTAAGCCAGCAGGGCTGTGCCCCGGCCATGGCCAAGTCGTTCACCGTACCGAAGACGGCCAATCGGCCGATGTCGCCGCCGGGGAAAAATAGGGGACTTACTACAAACGAGTCGGTGGTAAAGGCCAGGCGTTGGCCGTCGGCAAGCTGAAGGACCGCACTATCATGGGCCGGTCCGGGCATTAGGCAGGCGCCCTGGTTCAATCCCGGCTCGGCGTCCGGCTTTCCGATGCCGAAGGCAGGTAAAAAAAGCTGCTGGAGCAGTTGGCGCATCATGCGTCCGCCGCCGCCGTGGGCCAACTGCACCCGGTCATACTCTGCGACCGGCAATGGACAGGAAAATGCCAGTTCACCCTTTTCCGTCATCGTGTTCCTCCGGGCTGTTCGGATTCCTGGATAAACGGCGACATCTAGGGATGGATCAATGTGCGGCGGCCGAGCGGGTTTGGGCAACGATCCGGAGGGCGTTTTGGCAACGTTGGGTGATTTCTGTCCATCGGCCGGCGGCAATTTCGTCCGATTTGGCAATCCATGTGCCGCCCACCGCAGCCACACAGCGCAAAGCAATATACTGGGCCAGATTGGCCTCGCTAATGCCGCCGGTGGGCAGAAACCGCAGTCCGGTATGGGCGAACGGCCCCCAAAGGGCCTGCAACATTTTTACCCCGCCCATCGCCTCGGCCGGGAAGTATTTTACCCATCGGCAACCCAGGCTCAGGGCCTGTTCGATTTCGCTGGCCGTGGCCACGCCGGGCAGGAAAGGCATTTTCAGCTCCTGCGCCCGGCGGAGCACCTGGGGACTGAGTCCCGGGGCCACACCGAATTGGGCGCCGCTTGCTCGGGCTGCCTCCACCTGCTCTGGCCGAAGTAGGGTGCCCGCCCCCACAAGCATCTCCGGCCGATGCTGCACAATCCGGCGGATCGCCTCGGCGGCGGCTTCGGTGCGAAAGGTGATTTCCACGATCGGCAAACCGCCTTCCCAAAGGGCGTCGGCCAACCGGAGGGCCCCATCGGCCGACTCCAACGCAATGACCGGCACCACCCCATATTGACTGATCCGCTCAAAAACCACTTCCGGTGAAAGCATGACGTGCTCCCCCTGAAACAATAAAAAGGCATCCGCCAGGTCCCCGGAAGGGCCCTTGGCCGGATGCCTTCTATTGTGCCTGAAATTTCCGAGTGGGAAAAGAGGCTGGGTTTGCGGGGATTAGAACCAGCCGAGGGCAGCCAAGCTGTAGCGGACGACCAATCCAGCAGCCACCACGCTGACCATGCTCATCAATTTGATGAGGATGTTCAGGCTGGGGCCGCTGGTGTCTTTGAACGGGTCGCCGACGGTATCGCCGACCACAGCGGCTTTATGCGGGGCAGAGCCTTTGCCGCCGTGGGCGCCGCGTTCGATATGTTTCTTGGCGTTGTCCCAGGCGCCGCCGGCGTTGGCCATAAAGACGGCCATGCAAAAGCCGGTCGAAAGGGCGCCGATCAAAAGCCCCATCACCCCGGAGACGCCTAAGATATAGCCGGTAACAACCGGCGTCACCAAGCCCAAGACCGAAGGCAGGATCATTTCCTTTTGGGCGGCTTGGGTGCTGATGGTAACCGGGGCCGCATAGTCGGGCGATTCGGTGCCTTGCATAATGCCAGGCCGTTCTCGGAACTGCCGACGGACTTCTTCGACCATCCGTTTGGCGGTCCGGCCTACCGCCTTCAAGGTGAGCGAACAGAACAAGAAGACCGCCATCGCCCCGATCAGCACGCCGACCAGCACCTTCGGGTTCATCAGATGCACTTCATAGTAGCGGGCGAAATCGGGCATGCTGGCCCATCGGACCTCGACCAACGGGGCATTGGTCTCCTTAAAGACCACGCGTTTTTCCCCACCGGAATTAGCCGGCTTTTCCTCTACCAGATCGTCCACGGAGACGGGGCCTTGGGAGATGTCTTTTCCGGCCCACTTTTTGGCCAGCGTCTCATCGGCGATCTGATCGGAGAAGACCAGATAGCCGGTCGTGATGTGGCCGGCAGCATCCGGTTTTTCGAGTTTCCGGCCGATGAAGCGATCCGAAAGTTTATAGAAGCCGGGTTTTACCTGGGCCGGGGCCAACGCGGAATAGGACCACCGTTCAAAGCCGACACGGACTTCTTCGACATAGGCGGCCAGCAAGGCCAGGGCGGTCAGGGCCGCCGAACCAATGGCAAACCCTTTGCCCGTGGCGGCGGTCGTATTACCCAGGCTGTCCAGGGCGTCGGTCCGCTGCCGGACTTCGGGCGGTAGGTGGGACATTTCGGCATTGCCGCCCGCATTGTCGGCGATCGGGCCGTAGGCATCTGTGGCCAGGGTGATGCCCAGGGTGCTGAGCATACCGACGGCGGCAATACCCACGCCGTAAAGCCCCATGGCGAACCACTGGACATCAATAAAGTGTCCCTGGGCGGCAAATCCGAAGGCCGCCAACATCGCCACACAGACCACCACCACCGGGAACCAGGTGCTCTTCATGCCCTCGGCAATGCCGCCAATCATCACCGTGGCGGGGCCGGTCAGCGCCTGCTCGGCCAATTCCCGGGTCGGAGTGAACTCGTCGCTGGTGGAGTACTCGGTCCACTTGCCGATGAGCCAACCGGCCAACAGCCCGGCCACCACACTGATCGCCACCGTCCAATATTGCGGCATGAGCCACCAGGTGAGAATAAAGGTGGCGATCAAGATGCCGAAGGTGGAAAAGTTGATGCCCCGGGCCAAGGCTTTCAGGAGCACTTTCTGGGTGGCCGACTCCTCCGAGCGGACAAAATACACGCCGATAATCGACAAGACGGTGCCGATGCCGGCAATGACCATCGGCAGGAAAAGGGCCCGAAGCTGGGCCTCGATGACCGACATGCCTTGGGGCACGAGTTGGCCGCTGGCAAAGGCCGCTACCCCTAGAGCCGCCGTGGCCAGGATCGAACCGCAGTACGACTCATACAGGTCGGCGCCCATACCGGCCACGTCGCCGACGTTATCGCCCACGTTGTCGGCAATGACGGCGGGATTCCGTGGGTCATCTTCCGGAATGCCCGCTTCCAATTTGCCCACCAGGTCAGCCCCGACGTCGGCGCCTTTGGTATAAATACCACCACCGACACGGGCAAATAGCGCTTGGCTCGAAGCGCCCATGCCGAAGCAAAGCATCGTTACGGTGATCTGCTCCAGGGTCATCGTGTAGCCGAACCAACCGATCACCCAATACAGAATGGCAAACCACATGCAGATGTCCAACAGCCCCAGGCCGACCACGGTCAGTCCCATGACCGCCCCGGAACGGAACGCCACCTGAAGGCCCTGATTGAGCGACTTTTTAGCGGCTTCCGCGGTGCGGCTGGAGGCCCAGGTGGCCGTCTTCATGCCAAACCAACCGGCCAAACCGGAGAAGAAACCTCCGGTCAGGAAGGCGAACGGCACCCACTTGCTTTGCACTTCCAGTCCGAAGGCGGCAATGGCCAGGAGGATAAATATGACCACAAAAAAGCCGGCCACCACCTTGTATTGCTGCCACAGGTAGGCGTTAGCTGCGGTGCGTACATAACCGGCAATTTCCCGCATCCGTTCGTTGCCTTCCGGCGCCTGCATCATCGTCTGGAAGAATCGCCAGGCGAAGACCAAGGCAGCAATGGACCCGGCTACAGCCACCAACCAAGGGAAAATAAAATACCAGGTGCTTCCTGCTTCGGCGGGCATGGCGGAAGCCGCTGAACCGTCCTTGGCCGAAATCCCGGCAGGACTAGGCGTACCCGAAGCCGCCGCAGAAGCGCCCTGCTGGGCTGTTACAGCGGGCTGATCCGGCTGGGTAGCGCCGGTCGATTCTGCCGTAGCAGCCCATTGGCCCCAGGCCATGCAGATCAACACCGCCGCTGTACCTAAGAGCACCATCCACCATCGGGCCTGCAACGCCCGAACCACCTGCGCAAACATCTTCTGACTCCTCACGACACGATCCTTTCTGGAGACTTACAGAACATCCACACCTTACGAACAGACTCCGTCCAATAAAATGCAGTAATCTACTCCTCGAAGCCAACTCTGTCAACTATAGCATGGAGGGAAATGGAGGGCGAAAGATAGTATTTTGGAGGGGTATGATATAATACTCCAAGACCAAAACGAAAGGAATTTTAGGAACTTCATCCCCCAAAAGGAGCATTTTCCGGCGCCTGCTGCGCCTTTTAGCCCCAATGCCCCCGGCCCCACCAGGAAAAAATCAAAAACCAAGGGTTTTCCTAGTTGTAATTGCCGGATCGGCTGATTACATTAAAAAGAAGGAACAGAGAGCATCAGTACGTCTGACGGGGATGTACGGCTTTCTTGGTAGGCAGTTCAGAGGGCTTTCCCAGATTGGGGAGGAAACAGTTATGCGCAAAGCCATGGGTTTTGGGCTGTTGTCTCTGATAACTCTGGTAGGGATGTCGATGCTGGTTTGGGCTTCTCCGCCGAAAGCAGAACAGGTTTCTGACCAGTCGGCGCAGACGGTCGAAATGTTCCAGGCCATGCGGGATGGCCGGATCGAAGTCAAATTCATCCCCAAAGATGCGAAAGAGGCTTCGGTCTTGATTAAAAACAAGACGGATCAACCGCTGACGGTAAAACTGCCGGACGCCTTTGCGGCGACGCCGGTGTTGGCCCAGCTCGATGGGGGCGCGGGCAGGAATCGTTCTTCCAGGAGCTCCAGCAGCACGACGACCAACCAAGCGCTTGGCGGCGGTTGGGGCAGCGGGATGATGGGCGGCATGGGCGGTATGGGTATGGGCATGGGCGGCGGCATGTGGAATGTCCCCCCGGAAAAGATCGCCCAGATCAAAGTCCCCGTGGTTTGTCTGGAACACGGGAAACCCGATCCCCGCCCGGCGGTTCCTTATGAAATCAAACCCCTCGAAGAGTTCTCTAACACTCCTGGACTGCGGGAAGTGCTCCAGGCGTTAGGCTCTGGCCAGGTCAGCCAACGGGTCGCCCAAGTGGCTGCCTGGCATTTGGAAAATGGGATGAGCTTTCAAGAATTGGCTTCCAAGCAACTCCGGTTTGCCAATGGCGCCCGGTGCCCGTATTTTTCGCCTGCCGAAATCCGGGCCGCCATGCAACTGGTGGCCAAAGCCAAACAACAGACCGAAAAACAACACCAGCAAAATCCCTCCCCCAGCCCCGGCGAATCCTTAAGCCAAAAGTAGCCGGGCCTCATCCCACTCCGGAACCGAAACCAAGTCCTCATTCGCCTTGGAAGGGCCGATGTACGCATAGAGGTCTATCTACCCCAGACATCTGTGGCCGTTTTCCTTGCCCCGATTCCTGACGGCAGCCAGAAAGTTCAATCCAAGCAAAACCCCTCCCCTGTTTTTTCCTGCCCCCCTTTCCAAAGACGCCCGTAGGAGTCTTGCTTCTACGGGCGTCTTGGTTTTATGCTGAAGAAGGGGTACGTTTTTTCTGAGGAATCGGAGGCAGCTTCCGTGGCAAGTCGATCTGGCGTTCAGACCTTTCGTTCTCCTTGGGGTAGTCTTTTTTTGTGGGTTTGGGGATGGGCTTTTCTTGGCGGTTTGGCGGGCCAGACCGTCGGAGGGGCAGAGGCCCTGTCTTTCCAAACCGCCGTTTCTGCCCAGGCCGCCGACGGTCAAAAGACGCTTGCCTATTCTTTGTTTTTGGATCCCGGCTGGGAACAATCACCCAAAGAAAAACCGTTGGTTATTTCGGTGCCCGGGATGGGGTCCACAGCGACTCCGATTGAAAAGATATTGGCCTTGGCCCGCACGGAGGGGTTTGTCTGCGCCCGGTTTGTTTTTCCTCATGAGCCGATCCAGCAGACGGCTTGCCGACTGGCCCAAGCCCTCCAAGACCTCCGCCGCAAAGCCCCGGAACGTCGGGTGGCCTTGGTCAGTTATTCGCTGGGCGGTTTGATCGCTCGGGCCGTCATCGAAGACCCCGATCTGGACCCAGGCAATGTCCGGGCCCTGATCATGCTCTGCCCGCCGAATCACGGCTCCCAGTTGCTCCAACTGCTTCCGTGGAAAGATGGGGAGAAAAACTTCGACCTTTCCCACCCCCATCCCCAAACAAAGCCGCCGGCACAACCCGTTCCCTCCCAGGTGACCTTGGGGAACGCTTCTTCTGGGCTGGCTGCCGTGTGGGCCGATCTTCGTCCGGGGTCGGCATTTTTGACCCGGCTCAACTCCCGGCCCCGCAACCCGAAGGTCCGTTATACGATCCTCCTGGGCGACCGGGCTTATCTAGGACCGGAAGATCGAAAAACGCTTACTCAATGGACCGCCCAACTTCCACCGGTTGGCTCTCTTGGCCACGGGCCAGAAAAAGAACCCCTTGGCCAGGTGCTTGGCCAATTGGACGAACTGGTCCACGGCCGAGGCGACGGCGCTGTCTCCATCCAGCGGGGCCGACTCGAAGGCGTTCGGGATGTCCATATCTTCCATTTCTCCCACGTCGGCCTGCTCCGCACGGAGTGGAACTCGCCGGAAGTCGCACGCGCTCAGCAGTTGATCCTGGATCGGCTCCGTTCCTGCCCCCAGTAAGCGATTCCGGGGAACATACTTACCCTAATCCAACCCCGGCAGAGGGAACGAAGGCGGACATCCCAGCCCCAAAGGGACTAGTACCCAGGGGAGCTTATATGTCATTCCCACGAAAGTGGAAATCCAGGTTGTTTAGTTCCCCCTTGCGCTGCAAGGACACTCACCCCAGGGAGGGTCTCTGTTTCTATTTTCCACTTACCCAGGGCGCCGACCGGAGGGCTTCCTTCTTCTGGTCCACTCGGAAGACCCGTCGGGCGTTTTCGTGCATGATCGGGTCCACCAGGACCAAGGCATCCTGCAAACTGAGCCAACCCTCTTCGACCAATTCGCACAGGCTCAGGGCGATTCCCTGGCGGGCGATCAAGGCATGTCCCAGCACCGGTTCTACCGGAAAATAATCGCCTCCGAAGGTAAAAATCTTATTGGCCGGGGCGGTTACCAAATATTTTTTCAAAAAGTCTTTGGCGGCCACCGGGTTGATGATCCAGCTCCAACACATATCCACATAGGCGTTTGTATAATGTTTGGCCACGCTGATCAATTCTTCATAATACGGATAGCAGATATGCATGAACACAAAGATCGTCTGCGGCGACTGTCGGCACAACTCACAGGCGGCAGTGGCGTTTTTTTGCACACGGCTGAGCGGCATGGAGTTTTGCCCCGCATAATAGCCTGTATGCAGTTTTACCGGCAGGCCATGCTCCGTCGCCTTCTGCACCGCATACCAAAACAGGTGATCTTCCAACGTCTTTTGCTCTTCGGCCGAAAGCGGTTGACCGGCCAGCCGCTTGCCAAACGCCGGTTCGGCGCGATCCCGGGGAACATTTTCGTAGTCAATATTTCGAGAGTAAGCATTTTGCGACTTGACGGCCACTGCATATTTTCCGTACCGCTCAAACCACCAGTCGATCACCCGGTACCAGTCCGACAGTCCTTTAACTTCGATGCCGGTGGGCTGGCCGAAAACCTGGAAGTTTGGCCCGGCAAACATCCCCACGAGACTGATGTCCTGAAGTAAAAGCAGCGGTTGCCGAGACTCTCGAAATGTGCCGGTATTGACCTGGCAGGAATCGATCTTTGCCAATTCGCACAATATCCGCTGGTAGAATCCAGGCCGGCGGGTCGCTTGGTACTGCATCTGCACCGTTTCGACGGTTTTTTCCGATAAGTCTTCTACGCCGTACAGTTCCCGGAGGGCGATCCGCACGGCCTGGCCGTAACCGGTGTGTTTCACGGCCGACCAATAAGGCGTCAGAAGCCGCCATTTTTCTTGGGGTGGAAGTGGTTTACGGAAAAATTGTTCATATTGCTCCTGCGACATTCCGGCCGAAATCAAATCCGAATCCAGATAATGCCGCAAAATCACCGTCCAGTCCTCTTGCGGTTTGCCGCCTGGTCCTTTCAGGCAATCCTGTTCATCCGGCAAATGCTCATGGGTATCCATCAGCGGGGTCTGCCAAACCTTGACGAAAATCTGCCGCCGGATGTCGCTGGGTTGCGCTGGAGCGGGAGAGTGAACTGATGGCAATGCCCATGCAGGAGGGCTGGCCATCATGCCGCCCGCCCCCAAAACACCAAGCACCTTCAACGTCTCACGCCGGTTCCAACTGGGGCCGGTCATCGTCGGTCTCCTTGAGATAAAAAACCGTAGGCGCTGGGGAACGCATTGACAACGGACAACCATCCGTTATGTTTTCGCCGGGGCCAAAAGCCGCTGCACCATCTCTTCCGGCACAGGAGCGGCATAGACATGCGGCACCCCGGTCCGGTTGGAGTTGAAGATCACCCATTTCAAATCCGGCGTCAGATACGGATGGGGATGGGTATTTTGATTCTGATCCGGTTTGGTTTCCGATGCGCAAAGCAGGGCGGTTTGACCCGTCTGGGTGGAGCCGATCACGATCCCGTACGGCGGACGCCAATCGTCGCAGGAAAACAGCCGACCGCATCGGCTTACGCCCACATGATTGAAAGAAAAACCTTTCGCCACGACCCGGGCAGGCTCTCCAGCCGTCACACTCAGCAGGTTGCCCCGCTCTGGGGCATAGTCGCCGGTGGCGGCCACGGTAAGAAGCATCTGTCCGGTCGTACCGATCCAGGCCTCATGCCCGGTGCAGGGGGTGGTGTAGGGCTTGCCCACCTGAAGCGTCGTTCGTTTTCCGTCCGGCGCCGAAAGCAGGTACAACGTGGCGCCTTCTTCGCCCACCAGGCGCTGGAGTTTTCCGTCCGGACTGTATTGGCCGCCCCGATTGTGCTGGATCATCAGCCGATGCCGAGGCCCCGGATCAAACTGCGGATGAGGATTCAAAATATAAGGGTCCTCATCGAGGATCGCTTCGGTTCCCTTTTGCAGATCGACCAGCAGGATGCCGAAGTTCTTCCATCCTTCGCCCACCACCACGCCGCCGGCATAATACCGCTCGTCATAGGAGACGGTGCCCAGAGAGCGGATCCACGGTTCATCTTTGCGGCGATAGACCCGTTGGGGCTCGCCCCGGCCAATATCGACCCGGAGGAGGTCGAGTTCCCCATTGCCGGTCCGTTGAAGATAATAGAAGATGCCTTTGGGCGAGACGGCCAGGCCGCTGATACTGGCCGCCACATCCAGACGCTGCTGCTTCCATGTGCCCAGTTCCACGGCCGCCAGTTCGGTCCCATTGGCCCGGTCTTTGGCCGAACCAGAACTCCGGTGGGGATTTCGGCGGGCATACACAAAGTACCGACTATCCGAAGAGCAATAGGGAACCTCACAATAGATGTTGGAATTGCCCAAGTCCTCTTTGCTCACCTGGATCGGTTGAGGTTCGGCGGCTGCTCGGACAAACCGTGGAACACCCATACCCCCGGCCATTGCTCCGGCAGCCAGCCCCGCCAATCGGCCCAGCGCACTGCGGCGGGAAATCCCAGATCGGTTCCGGTCTGCTGGATGGCGTTTGCCTGCAACGGTGTTCCCCATTCGGAGAAAAAGCCTTTCGGAATGCGGTTGGGAATGGCCCATGGACTTGCTCCTTTCAGGAAGAGGTTAGAAAGAGGATCATGCGAGGGACGCGTAACCGTTCACGGGGTTCTTCCCGTTATCAAGCAAATGGAGGGCAGCGCTTGGCAGGCCCGGAGCACCTTTCGGAGGGGGGGCCTGGTGGGAGGGCAAAATCAAAGGCGTCAAAGGCCCGCACGTTCTCCCTCCAGGATACCCGATTTTTCATCCAGAAAGAACTAGCCTCCTTCCATCCACCCGCCAGCGCTGGGAAAGCGACCGAATTCCCCCCATGCGGGGCGAAAACGCCTGTTTTGTTCCGCCTCCCGGGGGGCTAGACAGATTGACTATACTTTTGTATCATCAGCCGTATGGAACCCAGCTTCCGTCCTGATTCTGAATCTGCGTTAGGCCGACGCACCCCCCGAGGCCGGGGCGCTGCGATCAATCCGCCCAATCGGTTCCAACGACGCCATCAGACGCCCGACTATGAACAACTCGAACATGAAGAAGATTTTTTCGCCGCTCAAGAAAACCCGAAAACCGAATATCTGCCCGACGATTCCCAAACCATTGTTACCCGCAACGACAGTCCCGATATTCCCTACCGCTACACGCTGAATCCGTATCGGGGCTGTTCGCACGGATGCGCTTATTGCTATGCTCGGCCCACGCATGAATATCTGGGCCTCAGCGCCGGGCTGGATTTTGAAACCAAGGTCATCTATAAGCCGAAGGCGGCTAGCTTATTCCGGCAATTTTTGGCTCAGCCTGGTTGGCAGGCCGAACCGATCTGCCTGTCCGGCGTAACCGACTGCTATCAGCCGGCCGAACGGCGATTTCGGCTTACCCGGTCCTGTTTGGAAGTGGCTTGGGAAGCCCGGCAACCAGTCTCGCTAGTAACGAAAAATGCCCTAATTTTGCGGGATTTAGACTTGCTGGTCCAGATGGCCCAACACCGGTTGGTGCATGTTTCCATTTCGGTAACGACCTTGGATGCGGAGTTGGCCCGGCAGATGGAGCCGAGAACCAGTTCCCCGGCCCAGCGACTACGGGCAGTGGAAAAGCTCCGGTCGGCTGGTGTGCCGGTCGGTGTGCTGGCAGCGCCGGTCGTGCCGGGACTGACCGATTCGGAAATCCCACGGATTCTGCAAGCGGCCGCCCAGGCCGGCGCCCAATGCGCCTGTTTTCAACTCCTGCGACTGCCGCTTACGGTCCAACCGGTCTTTTTGGACTGGCTCCAGCGGACCTTCCCGCTGCGACGGCGGAAGATCGAAAACCTCATCCGCTCGACGCACGAAGGTCGGCTTAATTCGCCGGGGTTTTGTCTGCGGATGAGCGGCAGCGGCCCCATGGCCGAACAGATCGCCCAATTGTTCCAAACCTTCGCCCACAAGTACGGTCTGGACCGCGGCTGTTACTGCCTGGATAGCAGCCAATTTCAGCCACCCCGCTTGCCCGGCGGCCAACTCTGGCTGTTTTGACCACCCCAGACGCCCCAACAGGAAGCCTGGCCCTTTGAGACAATTTGGGGGACGGGCGGCCTCAGGGGGGACTCCAGTGCCGTTTTCAGGGGGGGCGGCTACCGGAGGGGAGCCTTGGGCGGTTTGGATCGCACCCCCTACTTTGGGACGGCAAAAAACCCTTCTTTCATCGCAGGTTCCGCCCCGAATGCTGTCCCCTATCCCCCGATTGTTTCCCAGCCGGAGAAGGATATAATAGGGATTCTTTTATGAATAGGGGTAACATTTTAGCCGAATGAAAAGACCCTTGGAGGGACCTGCTTGTCAGGTCCGAGGCGGGTACAACAAGTATCCCCCCATAGTGCGCTCCTTCACCCGGCCTGGCCAAAGGCCAGGCCGCCCTCTCCCGCGGCGGGGAGAGGGGGGTCATCGGGCCTGCCAAGCACGCCCCTCCATTCGGCTAAAATGTTACGAATAGGGAAGGTTTTCTAAAAAACCGCAGGAGGCGGGGCGTCTCCTCGGTTTGGATGTCTTGAAACACGAAGGAGTTTTATCGTGGCGATTCGAGTTGGAATCAACGGGTTTGGTCGGATTGGTCGATTGGTGTTTCGACGGATGATGGAACAGCCGGGCAAGTTCGAGGTGGTCGGCGTCAACGATATTACCACCCCGAAAATGCTCGCCACCTTGCTGAAGTACGATAGCGTGCACGGTCGATACCCCGGCGAAGTCAAGGCCGAGGAACAGGCGCTGGTCGTGGGTGGCAAGAAGATTCCGGTCATGGCGGTCAAAGACCCGGCCACGTTGCCGTGGAAAGACCTCGGCGCGGAAGTCGTGGTGGAAAGCACCGGCGTATTCCGCAAACGGGCCGCCGACGGCAAAGCCGGTTTCGACAGCCACCTGAAAGCCGGCGCCCGCAAGGTGATCATCAGCGCCCCGGCCAAAGGGCACGACATTACCTGCGTGATCGGCGTGAACGACAAACAACTGCGGCCTGAACACCTATGCATCTCCAATGCCAGTTGTACCACGAACTGCTTGGCCCCGATCGCCAAGGTGCTGCACGAGAAGTTCGGCATTGTCAAGGGCCTGATGACCACGGTGCATTCTTACACCAACGATCAGCGGGTCTTGGACCTGCCGCACGAAGACCCCTATCGGGCGCGGGCCGCTGCTTTGAACATCATCCCCACCACCACCGGAGCGGCAACGGCCGTGGCCGAGGTCATCCCGGAACTCAAAGGCAAACTGACCGGCATTGCCATCCGGGTGCCCACGCCCACGGGCAGTGTGGTCGATCTGACCGTGGAGACCGCCAAGCCGGTTACCGTGGATGCGGTCAATGCCGCCATGCGCGAAGCGGCCGAAGGCCCCATGAAGGGCATCCTCAAATACACCGAAGAACCGCTGGTTTCCAGCGACGTGATCCACGATCCGCATAGCTCCATCTTTGTCGGCCCATGGACCATGGTCATCGGCGACAATATGGTCAAAGTGCTCTCCTGGTACGACAACGAATGGGGCTATAGCTGCCGGACTGCGGAACTGGTCGAACTGGCAGCAAAACTCTAAGCCGCTGATCGACCATCGAACGCCCCGGGGATAGCGACGATGTACGACAAGTCGGCCCTCATGGCCCTGATGCGGGCCAAGGCTTTGCGGTTTGGCGATTTTGTGTTGGCCTCCGGCAAACGGGCCTCCTATTACCTGGACGGCAAACAGATTACGCTGGACCCGGAAGGCGCCTGCCTGGTAGCCGAGGGACTGCTGGACCTATTGGCCCAAGGCGATTGGCCCGATGCGATCGGCGGCATGTCCATCGGCGCCGATCCGATCACCGCCGCTGTGGTCGCCATGTCCGGCATTCGAGGTAGGCCGGTGCGGGGCTTCATGGTCCGCAAAGAGCCCAAAGGACACGGGACCGGCCAGTACATCGAAGGACCCGTCCAGCCGGGAGATCAGGTCGCCATCGTCGAAGATGTGGTCACCACCGGCGGCTCCTCCTTGCAGGCCATCCAACGGGCCGAAGCCTACGGACTGAAGGTCATCCGAGTGTTGGCCATCGTGGATCGGATGGAAGGCGGCGCCGAGGCGTTTGCCCAGCGCGGCTATCGGCTGGAAAGCCTGCTGACGATCCGAGATTTCGGTATCCAGCCGCCCAAAGAATCGTAACCACGGAAATCCGAAAATATGCCGTCTCGGACGCTGATCGGCATGCATCGCCGCAGCGTCCGAGACCGTTTCTTTTTTTGTTGGCCGGTAAATTCCAGAGAATCTCTGGACTATTGGCAGCCACCGGACCTCAAAATTCCGTAACACTTTAGTTTGACTGTGTCCACCGCGACTAATTGCCACAATCTGTGGCGTACGAGCGATTTTAAGCCCCTACAAGTTGTAGGGGCCTGGCCGGGTGGATACAGTCAAATTAGCCGACTGAAGGAGTCTATGTGTCATTGCCTGCGCAAGCAGCAGTCCAGTGTTTTTTCTGCTTCCCCCTTGTATGTCATTCCCGCGAAAGCGGGAATCCAGTTCCCCTTCACCCGGCCAAGCTGTCGGTTGGCCGGCCTTTCCCGCGGTGGGGAGAGGCGAGTTGCTTCATTCGGCTAAAATGTTACCTACTTTCTGGATTCCCGCTTTCGCGGGAATGACACTTAAACCGTTGCATTCGGCTAAAATATTACACGTTGCATTCGGCTAAAATATTACAAAATTCCGAATCGTGCCTTGTCCGAGGGGGGAATCCGGGGATGGGTTCCCAAGAACCTTTTGCGACAAACTTTGGTGAACTTCGACCCGGTATGCCGCCCGTAGTGCTCCGAGTCCGGCCAGAGGAGGAAGGTTGGCGTCTGGATGTCTTCCTTACCCATCATTTTCCCGATTATAGTCGGGTTCACATGCGCCGACTCATTACTGCCGGCGGGGTGCGGGTGGATGGCAAGGGCGGCAAACCGGCCTATCGGCTTCATGCGGGCCAACAGGTCGAAATCCTCCTCCCGCCGGTACCCCGGGAAGGTCCTCATCCAGAACCTATCCCCCTAGACATCCTCTATGAAGACGAGTATTTGGCGGTGGTCAATAAACCGGCGGGCATGGTGGTGCATCCGGCTCGTGGGCATTGGACCGGGACCTTGGTCAGTGCCTTGCAGTATCATTTTGGCGGTCGGCTTTCGTCGGCCGGCGGCCCCACCCGGCCGGGCATCGTGCATCGGCTGGACCGGGACACGTCCGGGGCGATCCTGGTGGCCAAGACGGATCCGATTCATCACCGGTTGGCCGCCCAATTTGCCGACCGCACCGTAGAAAAGGAATATTTCGCCCTTGTCAGCGGCAATCCGGATCGCGACCGGGACCGGGTGGTCGAACCGATCGGGGTCCACCCGACGCAACGTGAAAAGATGGCTATCCGCCGAGAAGGCCCTGATGTCCGATTGGCCGAAACCTTTTACGAAGTCCTGGAACGGTTTGACGGATTTGCCGCCCTTCGGATTCTGCCTCGCACCGGCCGAACCCATCA
>Ga0272448_1004992_pt1 | contig 14815 bp, 14 predicted proteins | sample YNPCB0191_FD_202220 | JGI IMG/M metagenome (GOLD analysis project Ga0272448, IMG submission 202220) | Hot spring sediment microbial communities from Yellowstone National Park, WY, United States - YNP-CB-019-1 | ecosystem: Environmental > Aquatic > Thermal springs > Hot (42-90C) > Sediment...
AAGGTCGAGTACTGGGCCATGATCTGGGGGACGTTCAGCATGGGCATCACGGGCATGATCCTGCTCTTCCCCGTCATCGCCACCCGCTTCCTGCCCGGGGTCGTCGTGCCGGCGTCGAAGGTCCTGCACGGCTACGAGGCGGTGCTCGCCTTCCTGGCCATCATCACCTGGCACCTGTACAACGCCCACCTGTCGGCGGGCGCCTTCCCGCTCGATACCAGCATCTTCACCGGCAAGATCTCGTTGGAGCGGCTGAAGGAAGAGCACCCGAAGGAGTACGAGCGCCTGATGGCGGCCAAGACCACCGGCAGCGCCAAGAGTTGAGGCCACTCCCTTTGATGCGGCCGCAATACGGAGGAGGAAGCAGTGCCAAAGGTCGTCAAGATTGTGGTGGCGGTGCTGGTGGGCGTCCTCGCAGTGGGCGCCATGGCCATGCTGGCCCTGCGCGATGCCAGCCGCCGGCCCGAGTTCTGCAACTCATGCCACATCGTAGAGCCCTACTACCAGTCGTGGGCCGCGGGTGACCTCTTGGCCCACGCCCACGAGCAGGCAGGCATCTCTTGCCAGACCTGCCACCCGCAACGGACCATGACGGTGGTCCACGAGGTGGTCACCAATTGGAAAGAGGGCGACTTTGTCGTCATCACCGATGAGAAGGTGCCCAAAGAGGCGTGCTTGAGCTGCCACGGTGACTATGCCACCCTGGCCGAGCGCACGAAAAACCTGGACCCCAACCCACACGCCACACACCTGGGCGAGGAAGAGTGCTACCAGTGCCACAAAATGCACAAGCCCTCGCCGCTCCTGAACTACTGCCTGAGCTGCCACCATACGGGCACCTACCAAAAGTGCACCGATTGCCACGAGGACCAGGGGGGCGCCCAGAGCGGCGGCTGAGTATGCGGGGGCTCGCGCAGCCCTGGGCCAGGCGGAGGAACTGGGTGCGGCCAGGGAGGCCGTCCGCCGCCGGGCGAGGGACCGGGCTACACGCTCCGCGCCCCACCCGGTGCGAAACCATTCCCAGGGCCCAGGCCGGGAGCGAGCGGAGCTCAACAGGGCGCAGCCGTTCGGCGCGGCGCGAGACCCACTTGTCGCTCTGAGCGGCTCCTGCGGCCTGCTTTCAGCCCGGCGCCAAGCGAGCGGAGAGTCCTTGCTGGCCATGGCGGCACGCCCGGAGTGGTTTGGCGCCACGGCAAGCAAGGATTCTTCGCTGGAGTTGGCGCCCCTGTGCTGCCTGGCCGTCACTGCCGCTCAGAATGACCCCCACGGCGACGGTGGCCAGCAGATTCACCGACGATTCTGGCATACACCCCCTGGCTGCACATCTTGAGCGGCAGGGCGGCCGGTGTTATAATGCGCGTGCCGCCGGCCTGTCACGGCGAGGGAGGCCTGCGCCCGCTCATACCGTCCGCCTAGCTGCCACCACCCAAGGAGGTGTGCATGCCTCAGCCTTCCTTCGGCAAGAACGCTCTGATCATCCTGACTGCTGAGAGCGTGGCTGCGGCCCACACGGCTATCGACGAGATTGCGCGCCTGGGCGGCCACATCGTGCACGTCTACCCCCCGCGGGTGCTGATCGGCGATGTGCCGGCTGAGGCCGACCACCAGGTGCGCGCCCTGGCCAATGTGGGCCGCTTCTACCGCAACCGGGTGGACCTGGCGGAGGTGGAGCCCTTTGGTCCGGCCGTGGTGCAGGCCGTCAAGGGCTGGAACCGCGGTTTTGCAGCCTCGTTCCGGGCGCTGAAATCGGGCCGATCGAGTGAGGGGCGCTCGTGGGGGGCGCCTGGCTATGCGGCCGAGGGGCCGGTGCAGGCCCCGCCTGGCCACCGAGGGAGCGATGTGCCCGGCCGCCCCACGGCCCCCGGCGCCGATACCAGCGCCTACCTGATCGGCAAGGTGGCGACGAGCATCGTGCTGGTCGAGGGCACTGCGGCGCGCTACTCCTTCTCGCCGATGGAGCGCGACACGGTCGTGGCCGAGATCCAGGACGGCTTGGGCTGGCTGGCGAGGTGCGAGCCCAGGGCACGCGTTTCGTGGTTCTACGAAGTGAGCCAGATCCGCCTCGACATCGACCCCGCCCGCCTGGCCGATTTCAGCGAGGATACCTGGCGCGATGCGGCCATGGCCAAGCTCGGCTACCCCGCCAGTTGGGACGGCCTGGAGCAATATGTGCGCGACCGCCGCACCGCCCTGGGCACCGAGTGGGCCTTCGCCATCTTTGTCACCCGCTTTCCGCTTTGGCACTTTGCCTACGCCTTCAAGCCGCGCGTCGTCGTCAACTTGGATCTGGATGGCTGGGGCGTGGATAACCTCGACCGCATCATCGCCCACGAGACGGCCCACATCTTTGGCGCAGCCGACGAATATGCCGAGAGCAAGTGCGACTGCCAGGAGCGCTGGGGCTTCCTGCAAGTGGAGAACGGCAACTGCGAGCTCGGCGCCGAACATCACGAGCCCTGCATCATGAGCCACAATGCCTGGGCCATGTGCGAGTTCACCCGCGGCCACCTGGGCTGGCGCGACTCCAACGGCGATGGCGTATTCGACCCCCTCGACCGGCAGCCGGCCGTCGCCCCCAAGCCATGGTGGGCTCGCTGGCTGGCGCGCCTGCGGCGCCTACTCAAGCTCGATGCTGCGTAGCCGGGCAGAGAACAAAAAAAAAGGCGGAGGAAGGAAACTCTTCCTCCGCTCGCATTCCGCTGGGCCATGCGCCCGCCCGCATGGCGGCCCTGGCCTGGCGCGCCTAGAGGCGGCGCATCCTCTCCTTGCCCTGCAGGTAGCGCAACTCGGCCTGCTTCTGCAGGATCTTGGCGCGCAGGCGGGCGTCATCGATCCGGTTCACAGCCTGGGCGCGCAGGTCCTCCAGCTCGCGCTGCGCCTGGCTCACCAGGTCCGAGGGGCGGGCTCGGCCGGTCGCGATGGCCTGGTTCACCCTGGCGCGCCACTCGCGTGACACCCCTTCGCCACCGAGGTTTTCTGACAACATCTGCCGGATTTCGCTGCCTTTGCGCGGTGCAAAGAGCAACCCCAGGATGCCACCCACTGCGGCACCAAAGGCAAAGGCCGAAAGGAACCAGGCCGGCCGGATGCGCGGCTGCGCTGCGGCCTCTCGGGCCGTGTACCGCGGAGTCGTCGGTGGGGTCATGGGGCTGGGGCCCATCATGCCAGGCTGGGGGTACGGACCCATGCCCATGCCTGCACGCTCACGCTCTGAACTCTCCACTTTTCTTCACCTCATCATGGCAAGCCGCCACCGTCGCGCCGTGCTGCGCCATCGGCAGCGAACGGAGGCGGCCTGCCGGTTCTCGTATGGGGTTGCGGAGGTCTCCCCAACCCCCGCTCGGGTTCAGGACCGGGAGCACGGCTATCGAGCCTTTGACGGCCACCAGCAGGCCCTCGGGTGAGAGCCATCCGACCCCGCCGCCGCGGCAGAGGGTGCCGGGTTGGCCGATCCACTTTGCGCCGTCCCCGCACCTTGTCCGGTGCCGTCGCAGGCCGAGCAGCAAGAAACGTGCCAGTTGGGGCGCCACAGCCCTCGCGGGGGGCGCGCCTAGTCGGCCAGGGCCTCGAGGGCGGGCGTGGTGGCATACTGCTCGTGCCACCCCTCGGCGATGGCCAGCGTTGGGCGGAAAGGCCGCGCCTCGGCCTGGGCGATGGCGGCCAGGGTGCGCAGGCGCTCGGCGGCCACCGTGTCGGCGAACTGGCCCCATTCGTCGCGGTGCAGCCGCGTGATCTCCTGCCAGATGGCGCGCCCCGCCAAAAAGCCCGCGGCGCCGCCGCGGCAGGCGATCTCCACCTGTTGGCGGAAGACGTCATAGTCGACCGCTGCCGACAGCAACACCCAGGGCACGGGCACCGCCTCGGTCAGGCGACGGCAGGCATCCAACGCCTGGGCGGGGCTGTGGTACTGCAAGTCGGCCGGGAACTCGGCTTTGAGCAGGTCCACCCCCAGCGGCACCAGGCGCCTAGCCGTCTCCTCGACGAGGCGCGGGCGCTCCTGCGCAAAGGCCTGCGAGTTCTTGGGCACCGCCGCATCGATGGCGTACGACATCGGCTCGAGGAGGAAGGGGATGTCGTGGGCCTGGCAGGCGCGGCCCACCCGGGCCACCAGCTCCTCCTGCTGGCCGGCCGTGGACGACTGGGGATGATAGTAGAGCAGCAGCTTGGCCGCCGAGGCGCCCATGCGCTTGGTCTTGCCCACATCCCAGCCGGGTATGAGCGCGGTGCGCCGGGCCGTGTCGGCTCCCTCGTAGCCCGAGGCCTCGAGGCTGACGATCAGCCCCACATCGCCGGGCAGGGCGCCCTGGGCGACGGCCTGCCCCGCCCCATAGATAGGGTCGAGGAGCACCGCGCTGGCGTGGGGGGCCAGGGTCCGCGTCAGGAGGAGCTTGAGGTCCACCAATACCTCATAGGGCACCTGGCCCGGCGCCGCCGGGTTGAGTGCCTTGCGCAGCGAGCCCCGGTGGTCGAGGGCCAGCATGGTAAAGACTCCGCGTCGATCGGCCAGTTGCTGCAGGCCGCGCAGCTTGCCTATGGCCAGTTGGTTGCCGTTCACTCTTCACCTCTTGCACTGGGCGGGGCCACGGCCGCGCCGCTTGGCGATTTGGGCCGACAGCTCGACGCCCAGCAGGATGATGAAACCCGTCAGGTAGAACCAGGCCAGAAGGCCGATGATGGCTGCGAGTGACCCGTAGACTATGGTATAGTTGGTAAAGCGAGAGAGGTACCATGCGTAGAGTTGGCGCACCGCCTCCCAAGCCACGGCGGTGGCCACGGCAGCCGGCCAGGCGTCGGCCAGGCGCACCCGGGTGGCCGGCAGCTTCCAGAACAGGAGCAGGAAAAGGGCCGCCGTGACGACCAGCGACGCCGCCAACGAGACGGCCGTGTACAGCGCGGCGATCTGCTCGGCGGTGAGGCCGGTGAACTGCATGCGGGCCAGCGCCTGGAACGAGGTGGTGGCCGAGCTGATCAGGAAAAAGACCACGGCAAAGGCCAACACCAGCCCAATCGCCAGCAGCCGCTGCACGATCGACGGCCGCCCCCCCGGGCACTCCCAGGCCCGGTTGACCACTGCCAGCAAGACGCCGAAGAGCCCCGAGGCGGCGTAGATAAAGCTCAGGGTGGCCAGGACGCCCACCGCGCCGGCCTGGGTCACCACCTGGCTGACGGTGTTGGCCACCACCTCCTGCGAGACGGGGATCACGCGCACCAGCAGGCTGACCACCTGCGCCCGCACGTCCTCCGTCCTGAAGAACAGGCTGCCCAGGGCGATGAGGGCCAGGGCCAGCGGGAAGAGCGTGAAGAAAAAGTAGTAGGCCATGGCCGCGGAGACGAAGGTGCCGTCGTGGGCGTTATAGCTGTCGAAGCTGGCCTTCAGCAGGCCGGGGACGCCGCCCAGGCGCCGGTTGGCCCCGGCCAGGGCGCGCTCGGCTGCCCTCACCGCGCCGCCGAGGCGCCGGCGCAAAAGCTCCATCGCCTCCGGCCCCCACTCCTCGCGAATGACCCCAATCTGCCGAACCTTCCAGCAATCCCTATGCCAGCCGGCGCGCCGGCGACTGGCACAGAACTTGCTCCCGCCAAGGGGGGGCTCACAGGGCCGGCGGGGTGACCCCCGCCGGCGGCTCGACCAAGGCCGAGGGCCGGCAAGGAAATGCCGGTCGACGCCGCCACCCGGAGGGCCATCCCTGGCTTCGCCGTCACCGGGGCGTACACACCCACGCGGGCAAGCCCCCTCACCCTCTCCCCCAAGGGGAGAGGGGGCGGCTGCCCTGCCACCAGTACGGCCATGGGGAGGCAGAATTGGGCTATCAGATCGTGGGCATCGACATGGAGCTCACCGAGCAGGTCAAACAGCAGGTGGCCGAGAAGGTCGGCAAGCTCGACAAGTTCCTGACCGCCATTCCCGAAGAGGCGGTCTTTATCCGCGTTGCCCTCAGCCAGGACCAGCGCGAGCGCGATTGGACCGACGCACTGGTGGATCTGGCGGTGCCCGGCAGGGAATTGGTGGCCCATGGCGAGGCCTCGACCCCTGAACACGCCGTCCATCTGGCGGTGCTCGAGCTGGAGCGCCAGCTCAATGATCTCAAGCAGCGCGAGAGGCCCTACATCTCGAAGGGGGCAAGGAGGCGCGTGTGACGCGGGTGCGCGGCCCGAGGCCGCTATCGATGCGCGAGGTGCCGGGCGCCGAGGTGGCGATCGAGGGAGTGTCGGCCGATGGGCTCCAGGAGTCGGTCACCATCACCAACCGCGGCCAGATCGACCAGCCGCTGACCGGTTGGGCTCTGGCGACCCTCCACGGCGGCCAGGTCTTCGAGTTCCCCGAGGGCACAACCTTGCCGCCAGGCGGGCAGGTGCGCGTGCTGAGCGGCGAACAGGCGCGGCCGGGCCAGCCCGGCGAGTTCCTCTGGTCGAACGAGTACCTGTGGAGCAACCACAGCGATACCGCCCTGCTCTTCGACGAGAAAGGGCACGAGGTGAGCCGTTTCACCTATCCGCGGCCCACCCTGCGCGAGAACCGCCGCCCCCGGCGCAAGATTCTGGACCGGGACCGCGCGGGCTTTCACCTGCGCGATTGGGACGAGATGCTGCCCCAAGACCGCGACTAGTACTTCAACCACCGTTCCGAGGGGGGCAGGGCGAGCCCTGTGGAGGTTGAACGATGGGAGAGATCCCGCTCCATCGCCGTGAGCGCGTGCAGAACGTCGAGGTCACCGAGACCGTCAGCGAGCCCACGCCGCTGATCCCGCTCAGCCGCACCAGTCACCAACTGGAGAACCCGGCCCTCGACATCCGTGGCTACCTCATGCTGGGCAGCGACGGCAAGCCGATGGGGCGCGTGGAGGAGCTGCTGCTCGAGGCCGACCCTCGCGTGATCGACCGGGGGCAGCCGCTGTTCCACGTCGAGTACGCGGCCGTTCGCTATACCGACAATGCGGGCCTGCAACAGTGGATTCTCGTGCCCATGGCTGTGATCAAGGAGATCCGCCGCGATGACCGCGTCGTGCTGGTGCGCGAGCCGGCCCAGATTGCCTGTTCGCAGGCCTATGGCTTCCGGGCGCCCGATGAGCTGACCCTGGAGGACGAGCAAGAGATCTACGCCCTCTGGGAGGTCGAGCCGCGCTGGGCCCGCTCGGGCCGCGGCCCGCGCCGGCTGGTCGAGGAGCGCCGCTGAGGGGGCCTGGCCGGCTAAGCCGGCCAGGCCCCTTGGGGGTGCGAGCCCATCTGCCCTGGTGAGGCGTCAGCGCACAAAGCGTGGCATCGACTTGAGCACGTCTTCGGCCTGGGCCACGATGCGTTCCACCAGCTCCTTGCAGGGCACGATGTCGTTGACCATGCCTGCAACCTGCCCGGCCATCACCGTGCCGTGGTTCACATCGCCCTCGACCACGGCCAGCCGCAGCTTGCCGGTGCCGAACTCGATGATCTCCTGCTCCGAAGCGCCGCGGCGCTCCAACTCGTCGAACTCGTGCGACATGGGGTTGCGCAGCGAGCGCACCGGGTGGCCGAGGGAGGTGCCGGTGACCATGGTGGCACGATCGCCGGCACGCACGATCTTGTCCTTATAGTTCGGGTGCACTTCGCACTCGCTGGTGCACACGAAGCGCGTGCCCATCTGGATGCCCACGGCGCCGAGCGCCAGGGCTGCTGCCAGCCCGCGGCCATCGGCGATGCCGCCGGCGGCCACCACCGGCACCTTGACGGCATCGACCACCTGCGGCACCAGGGGCAGGGTGGTCACCTCGCCGATGTGCCCGCCCGACTCCATGCCTTCGGCCACGATGATGTCGGCGCCCATGCGCTCCAGCCGTTTGGCCAGCGCCACCGAGGCCACCACCGGCATCACCAGGATGCCCGCCTCTTTCAGGCGCGGGATGATCGGCCCCGGGTTGCCGGCGCCGGTCGCCACCACCCTGACCCCCTCCTCGATGCAGATGCTCACCACATCGTCGACATAGGGTGAGAAGAGGGGGATATTGACGCCGAAGGGCTTGCGCGTCCGGCGTTTGGTCTCGCGCACCTGCGCGCGCACATAGTCGGGCGGCGCATTGCCTCCGCCCAGAATGCCGAGCGCTCCCGCCTCCGACACCGCGGCCGTCAGTGCGGCCGTGGCCACCCAGGCCATGCCGCCCTGCACGATGGGATGCTCGATGCCCAAGAGATCGCACAGCGGAGTTCGAATCAACCTTCACCTCCAAAGGTCACGCGCGTTGTGCTTGCTCGCTCACCCTCTATTATAACGCCTCCGTGCGCCCCAAGTTGCTGCGCAGTGGGTGGGGTGCGGAGCGTGCAGCCCGGTCCGTCGACGACAGCTCCACCGCTGGGAGCCCTTGGGGAAGGACCATAGACAGGACGGGCAGGATGATGGTGCGCCACCCCGCCCATCGGACGGCCCTGCGCGGCCGGCCATTGCGCCTACAACAGCAGGGCCATGCCCCCGGCCACCAGCGCGCAGGCCACCTCCACGGCCGTCACCTGCACGAAGCGGCGCAGCAGCCGGCCCCGCGCCAGCGCCTCGCCGTACCAGTGCTCGAGGTAGATGATGGCCGCCAGCGCTGCCAGGCCCAGGAGCACGATCGACGCATTCGATACGACGGCCAAGCCCCAGGGGTTGAGCCGCAGCGCCACGTAGAGGCTCTTGACCAGCTCCCAGACCTGCAGGGCGGCATACAGGGCCAGAACACCGCTCGTGGCCCAGGCCAGGTACAGGAGCGCGATGCGGGCTACACGCTTGAACACAGTCGCCTCCCTGGGGAGCACCCTGCCTCTACGGGCCAGGCCGGCAAGAGGGGCAATGGGCCCCCGGGTCACGCCTTGCGCCCGCGGCGGATGCGCCCGAGCAGCCGCTGCAGGAGGTTCGGGGGTGGGGGCGGGGGCACCGGCTCGCTCGCGGGCTCGACTGCCCGATAGTCAGGGTGCAGCAGTTCCATGTGCCGGGCCAACCGTTCGCGCCGCACCGGCCGCCGGCAGGCCGGGCAGGTCTCATAGCCCGCGCGCCAGGCGGGCACCTCGGAGTCGTCGTCGGGAGCGGGGGAAGGGCTAGAGTGCGGGGCAGGTTCCTCTTTTCCTCTACCTCGCCGGGCCAGCATCGAGCCTCCTCTCGGAAGCAGCCATGGGTCGAGCCGGATGATGGGCAAAGTGCAGACAGGGCGCAGCCCCTTAACGCTACTATACGCAGGATGGGCGGCGGGGTCAAAAGTGGGTGGCCGCCGTTGCCTCACCGGCGATGGCGCGTCGCCCGCAGCACCCCCGCCGTCACCACTGCACCGAGCAGGAAGGGCACGAGCAGGCGCAGCAGCCCCTCATCGACCGGTAGCTGGCCGGCCATGGGCAAGAGCGGTTCTGGCGTGCGAGAGGGGGTGGCGCCGGGGGTGGGGGTGCGGGCGGGGAGCGCCGTGGCGGTGGGGCGCAGCGTCGTCGGGCTGGGCCAGAGTGTCGGCGAGGGGATGGGCGAGGCGGGGGCAGCCACCGCCAGGGAAGGGGTGGCCGTGCGCACCGCGGTTGCCGTGGCGGTTGGCGTGCCCGTCGGGCTGGGGCTGGGCGTGGCGGTGGCGAGGGCGACGATGATCGTTGCGCCCACGGCGGCCGGGCTGAGCCGGGCCCCGGCGTTGGTCGCCCCCTCGGCCGAGGGAATCGCGAGCGCCACGGTGCCCGGCGCCCGGCCGGTCAGGCGGATGGCGCAGACGCGGCCGCTCCCCGAAAAGGGCTGCGCCGGGCTGACGTTGGCCACCGCGTACCAGGCGCCGTACCAGCGCTGGCCGCTCTGGTCGTCGCACCAGCCGGCCTGGTTCTTGAGGGTGATGTGGCTGCCGGGGTCGAACACCTCCCACAGCGGCTCGACCCCGCCCTCGGCCGCGACGGCCACCGCCGGGTCCCATGCCAGGCGCAGGTCGAGGCCGTAGAAGCCTTCCGCGCCTTCGAGCCATACCTCGACCGCGGCCGTGCCCCCCAGCGCGATGGTCTGCTCCGCCGGGTGGATGCGGACCGCGCCGCCGCCTTCCGCCCGCGCCGGCCGGGGGATGCTCGCGCCGGTGAGGAGCCCTGCCGCCAGAAGCCCTGCCAGAAAGCAGCGCCAACCATCCATCCTTGCGCCTCACGGCTCGCGCCGGCGGCGCCAACGCTGCCAGCCATCCACCGCCAGCGCCAGCAGGCCCCCCGCCACAGCCGCCAGGAGCGCCGGCAGGGGGGTGCGAGCCTGGGTGGGCGCGGGCCCGGCCTGGGACCCCTCAGCCACAGGCGCCGTCGTCGGCGCCAGGGCAGTCTGCTCGAGCGCCGGCCGCTCCGGAGGCGGGGCAGGCGTGGGCGTGGCAGCGGCCTGCTCCGCGGCCACCACGGCCAGCTCGCCGCCCTGGACCACCGCCGGGATGGCGTGCCCATCGCGTGTGGCCAGCCGGGCGTAACTCACGGCCAGAGGGCTGTGCTTGCCGCCGGCCAGGCCCCTGAACGTCACTACCAGCGCCACCCCGCTCCCGCTCACTGCGGGGCTCGGGTTCGCCTGGCTCATGGCGAACCAGACCGTACCCGCCTCATTGTCGGCAGCGTTGCGGGCCACCACGTCGAGCTTGAGCAGGCCACCGGGCTGCACTTGCGTGCCCGGCGAAGCCGGGTCGGCATCCGCCACCTGCACCACCGCCGGGTCGAAGGCCAGGCGGATATCGAATGCATACAGGTCGCGCACGCCCTCGATGCGCACCTGCACCGCCGCCGTCAGCCCCTCCCCCACCTCGACGTACGCCGGCTCGAGGCGCACCCGCGCCTCTGGCTCGGCCGGGGGTGCTCCGGCCGCGGCCGTGGCGGCACAGAGCAGGAGCAGCGGCAGGAGCCAACCTGCCACCCGAGGCGCACGACTCTTCATGAGGCAAGCCCTCCTGCCTCTGGCTATGGCACCCACGGCGAGCCGCTCAGGCCATAGTTGCCGGCCGCCAGGGCCAGGTCGAGGATGTCGACCCAGCCATCATAGTTGATGTCGGCCGGGGTGGCTGCGGCATCCACTGCGGAGCCGAAGAGCAGGCCGCTGATGGCGGTGATGTCGCCGATGGCCACGCGGCCGTTGCCATCCACATCGCCGCCCAGGAGCTCCACCGTGGCCAGCGCCAGCGAGCCGCCCGTCACATCCACCTCGGACCGGGCGCTCAGGTAGCGCGCCATGGCCACGGTGATGGCATAGTGGTCATCGGTAGCGGCAAAGGCGTAGCGGCCCCAGGCGTCGGTGGTCACGGGGTCTGGGTCGGCGCCGTAGGTGGTGCCCGGCCCGGCATCGACCCGGGCGCCGCTCCAGTCGCCGCGGCCCTGCAGCCGCACCACGCCCCTCACCTCGCTCGAGCCCAGGATGGTCAGGGCCTCGCCCGTCACGCTCTGGGGGAAGATGCGCACGCCGCCTGGGGCAGCCAGCCCAACCGTGGCGGGGTCGACCGCGATGGTGGTCGTGGCCTGCGAGGCCGCGATCGGGCGTGCCTGGAAGCGCACCCTGAGGAGGGTCGCCTGGCCCACGAGGGGCGTCTCGCCGGCCTGGCGCGCGGCCGAGTAGCGCAGCCAGCCGGACGCATCGTCGCGCGTCAGCTCGGGGGCCAGCGCCCCGGCGAAATAGCCCGTGCCGGTGGCGGTGACGTCGAGGACCTGTAGGAGAGCCGGGTCATAGGCCAGGGTGAACTGGGCGCCGGTGAGGCTGGCGGCGCTCACCCGCACCTCCACATCCACCGCCTCGCCCTCGTGGGCCTGTGCAGGCTCGGGCACGACGTCGGCCGCCAGTTGGCCGAAGAGCCAGGGGTCGAAATCCACTGCGCCGCTCACGCCGTCGCCGGCCGCCGGGCCATCGATGTGGCCCCAGTCGTTGTATGCGGCGGTGAGGTTGCCGCTCACGGCGTGGATGCCATAGCCGGCGTTGTCGTGCAGGCGGTTCCCGGTAACGACCACTGTGCCAGTGGGCGCGCCACCCAGCTCGATGCCATCGCCGCCATTGTCATGGATGTCGTTGTCCATGACCTTCAGGCCATCGACCGCGCCTTCGAGGTGGATGCCGTCGGCGGGCCAGTTCTTGATCTCGCAATCGTGCACCCACAGCCGCGAGACGCCCGCGGCCACCACGATCGCCGAGGCGCCGGTCCCATCGCCGGTACCGTCGAGGAGGCCGTCCTCGATGGTCACGTCGTCGGCGGTCACGGTGAAGGCCGGCGAGCCGGCGCCCACGATGGCCCCGTTGAGGTCGATGGTCAGCCCGTCGGTGCTCACCACCAGGCCGCCGGCGTAGGCCCCCGGCGCGATGTGGATGGCGCCGCCCCGGGCCACGGCTGCCATGGCTGCCTGCGGGTCGGCAAAGGCGTCGTAGCCCAGGTGCGTGGCCGGGCCGTCGCCGTCGGGGTCGGCATCGGCGGCCACGCCTGCCCAGCCCGCATCCACCCATACCTCGGTCGGCTGCGGCCGAATGGTGAAGGTGAGGGCGTTCGATACCTGGCCGTCGGGGTTGAGCACCGTCACCGCGGCCGTGCCGGGGGCTGCCAGGTCCGCAACCTCGACCTGCGCTGCGAGCGCCGTGGAAACCGTGTAGGTCGTCGGCCGCGTGGCGCCGTTCCACTGCACGCGCGATTCGGGCGCAAAGCCGCTGCCCGTCACGGCCAGGCTGAAGGGGCTGCTGCCCGCCGTCGCATGGTCGGGCGAGAGGCCGGCGAGCACCGGCGGCAGCGCGCGCACGTCAAAGGGGGCGCTGGTCGCCACGGGCAGGGTGCCCGACGTGGCGGCAAGGGTGTAGCCACTCCCGATCTTGTCGATGGCCAGGTTGGTGAAGGCGGCCGTGCCGTGGGTGGCCGTCACCACCCTGGTGCCGCTCAGCGTGCCGCCGGCCGGGTTCGCGCTGAGGGCCACCGTCACCGACTGCTGGTAGTTGTAGCCCAGGTTGCCGGCCGCATCCTGCGCCTGCACCACCGGCTGCGGCGAAAGGGGCTGGCCCACCACCGCGCCGCCGGGCTGGGTGCTGAAGGCCAGCCGGGTAGCGATGCCGTAGAGGAGCGGGTTGGGCTGGAAGCCCCGGTCGGGGCTGGTGTCGGTGCCGTCGCCCAGCCACGGGCTGAAGGCCACGGTGCCGAGAAAGCCGGTGCCCGTGCCGGCCGGGTTCGAGCTCGCAGAGGGGCCGGTCGGGCTGCCCCACCAGTTGCCAACCGCGTCGACGGTTGCGCCCTGGTTGTCGACGCCGGTGGTGTTGCCCGCCAGCGCGTTGTCGCGCAGGGTCGCCTTGCTGGTCGACAGCTGGACGGTAACGCCGGCGCTGTTGGCCGTAAGCAGACAGTTCCTGACCGACGCCGAGCCGGAGCTGATCACCACCCCGCGGCCCACATGGCTGACCTCGGCAGCCTCGACCACCACGTCGCTTGTAGACTTGAGGTAGGCGCCGTCGGTATTGGCAGGATTGGTCCCCGTGCCGTCGAAGCGCAGGCCACGGACCGTGGTGGCCGAGACCGACTCGAGCCAGAACGCCTCGACGAGAAGCCCTTTGAGGGCGCTCGCATCGACCGTCTGGAAGAGGTGCCCGCTGCCGCCCATGGCGCGGACAGCGTAGGCCTCGGCGGTCGCCGTCAGGTCGTTCACGGTGAGGCCGGTGAAGGTGTTGTTGTGGACGGCAACGGGCCACCACACCCCATAGGCCTGGCCGGCGCCGTTATAGAGGGGGCCAATCGTGAGCGCCTCGAAGGTGTTGCCGCTGGCGCCGGCCTCCAGCATCAGGCCCGCTGCGACGCCAGAGGTTACACCGCTCGTGCTCACCCCCTGTATGGCTAGGCGGCGACAGATGGCCCCGGTGGTGTTGGCGATGCGGAGGCCATAGCTGTTGGCATACTTGCTGAGCGACGCCAGGGTGCAGTCTTCGAGCACGGCGTTGTTGGCGCCGGAGAGGCGCACGATGTAGCCATCGCCGGAGCCAGAGCCCACCAGGCCGCTGAACTTGAAGCCGCGCACGGTGACGCCGCCGGACGTGATGTCGAGGCGCCCCTTCACCTCGCAAATGGAGGCGCCTGGCCCCTCGAGGGTCAGGGGTTTGCCGATGGTCAGCGTGCCGGTGTAGGTGCCGGCCGCGACGTGCACCGTGCCGCCTGCCGCCACGGCATCGATGCCCGCCTGGATGGTCGTGAAAGACGGCGTGCCCGCGCAACTGCCACTGGGGCACACCCATACGTCAGCCGCCTCGGCCTGCACGGCAGTCACCGCGGCCAGCAGCAGGCCGGCCGCGAGCAGAGTCGCAAGCCACATCGTTCGCTTCATCGCGGTCTCCTTCAAGCGGAGCAGGGCATGGCTGCGGCGAGAAAGGGCCCCGCATGGCCCCAGATGGAGGAGAGCAGTTGGCAGGCGTGGCCAGCGTTCATGGCGTGGGCAGAGGGCAGGGGGCACGTGGCAAGGGGCGGGCAGCCGGCGTCGGTGGGGCGACGCGGCGGGAGCGAAGCGTGGGCCCGGGGCGTGTGGTCATGGTGCACCCCCGCAGGGCTCGCCGGCCACCGGCCGACGAGGGTGGGGGAGGCCTCTCGTAGCGCCTCCCGGCGGTCGTCAACGCCGGCCCGATGTGCGCCCGAAAGGGGGCTATGCCACCCCCCGAGCAGGACGCACATAAGCCAATTATAACGGGGAATAGACCCAAAGTACAGAGGGTTAAGGTATCAATTTGGGTTACAACTTGATTTGAGAAACGTTTGACCGCCCTGCGCCCGCGCGGCTCAGGTGGCCGGGATAGAATCCTGTGCTGTCCGATTGAGTTGTGGGTACGAGACCAGGGGTGACAGCCGGGTGTTGAGCTGGGCACGCTCCCGGCCCGGCCCCTGGGTGGGGGGGTGGGGGTTGG
>Ga0272448_1004995_pt1 | contig 14812 bp, 14 predicted proteins | sample YNPCB0191_FD_202220 | JGI IMG/M metagenome (GOLD analysis project Ga0272448, IMG submission 202220) | Hot spring sediment microbial communities from Yellowstone National Park, WY, United States - YNP-CB-019-1 | ecosystem: Environmental > Aquatic > Thermal springs > Hot (42-90C) > Sediment...
TGCATCAGCATGCCTATACCCTCCCGCAGGTTACCCAAACCTGCGGGAGGGTATGGAGAACGCCGCCGGCAATCCGTATTCCGGGCCATCCGCGCCTGCATCCGTGGTCAGCTCGCTCCGCTTTCCAACTTCCCTTACCCTAACGGTGAACAGTTACTTGGCTGGTTCTCCTTGACCGGGAACAGGTAATCACCGCCACCGTCCATGATCGTGGTACAGATGTCGCGCTGCGTGAGCAGAGCATCGCCGCTGACCACACGATCCCGCAGCGGCAATTGGCCCAAGAGGAGCTTGGCCATCGTCAATTCCTGGCCTTTATTGTCCGCGGCCAGTTGATCAAGGACAGTGTGCAGCGCTGGAACATAGGCGGCGACCAGATGCAGACCCGCCACCGGGTCGCCCGCCTCTCGTTCACGCCGAGCAGCAGCGCCATGTATGGTTTTGCCATCGATGGTGATCTGATCATCGGGCGCCGCTGTCGCTGCGGCTGGTTGGGTGAGATGCAACGCCGCCATAGTCTCACTGAGCCACGTCTGCATGGCTTCCTGAAACGGGTGAAGGCAGAGGTCACGGACGCAGCGGACCAGGGTCGCCGCCACAGGCGTCCGTCGGTGGCGGTCTCGGGGGCAGCCCAAGGTGTCGAGAACCTCAGGGTGTGTGGCGGCACAATCCACCGCCCAGTCGGCGATGCTCTGATAGTCCCGCCGGCCACACAGGATGCCGACCAGGAGCAGAAGAAGCATAGGGATCAAGGGGTGGGGGGATCAGCCTTTCGATACCCCCGTGGCTGTCGGTGTTCAGGCACGGCCCGCATGCTAGCCATCAGTGAAGGAAGGCTGCCAGACTGGGCCGGCATCTCGCTCAAGAAAGGGAAGGCCGGTTGCTGCACAGACCACACGTTCTCATCACCCTGCATGGTTCACCCACCGGCGGCGCAGCACAGTCTTGTCGTCGGCTGCACCGCCGCGTCTATAATACACCAAATCGGCCACAAGTGAAATGGCCGTTGGCCGAGCCACTCCTTTCTTTACGCGGACATTCCTGTGTGGTACAATATCGCAAAATCACTGAGAGGCATAGACATCGAACATGACTGATGGTTTCACACTCTGGTTCACCGGCCTGTCCGGAGCAGGGAAAAGTACGATCGCCCGCCTGGTCGAGCAGTCGCTACGCCAGCGCGGCATGCCCGTGGAAGTACTCGATGGTGACGTGGTACGCACCAACCTGAGCAAAGGGCTAGGCTATTCTAAAGAGGACCGCGATACAAATATCCGGCGTATCGGTTTCGTGTGCAAACTGCTGAGCCGCAACGGTGTTGTGGCCATCGCCGCGGCGATTTCACCGTATCGTGAGGTGCGAGACGAAGTGCGACGTGACATTGGGCGCTTCGTCGAGGTTTATGTGCGCTGCCCACTCGACACACTGATCCAGCGCGATCCAAAAGGACTTTACAAAAAAGCCCTGGCCGGCGAGATTGCGAACTTCACGGGTGTCAACGCCCCGTACGAGGAACCATTGCAGCCAGAAGTGATCCTCGACACAGACAGAGAGTTGCCAGAGGAGAGCACCGGCAAGTTGCTCACCTGGCTTGAAATGAACGGCTACATCCCTCCACTTGTCGAGGATGAGGGGCAGGCTTACTCTCTCGAAGAGCAGCAGGCCATCGAGCGCCGCCTGCGGGCGTTGGGCTATGTCGAATAAGCAGTGACCGGGCAGAGAGTGCATGGCCACGCAGATCTGTTTGCTGCCCCTCGCCGCGTGGAACGTCTGGCCCGATGAGTAATATGCCGATGAACGGTCATCTGAAAACAGCCAGGCAGGTTACCGGCAGCATGGCAGCCTGGGCAAATGAGCGGGAGTCGTGGTTCGTCCTGCTAGCTCTTCCCATGCTGCTGCTCCCAGAATACCTTGCCCCGCTACTTCCTGCAGCCGGGGTCATTCTGCTTTTTGTCGTCGCCTGCCGCCTGTTCTGTCGCCGTGCTATCCATATCAGCGGGCAACTTGACATACCGCTCCTGATCATCCTCGTCATGTTGAGCATCAGCGTTTGGGTATCAAGCGATCCCCAATTGAGCATGGCCAAGTTCAGCACAATCATTGGGGTTTTGGCTCTCTTCTGGAGCCTGGCGACAAGCCTGCGACGATGGCAAGAGGTGCGCACTGCCGGGATCATGCTGGCGCTCTCCAGCTTGGGAGTGGTTGCCCTTGCTCTCATTGGCACCGAGTGGCCACCGAGCAAGGTATTTTATCTCTCGTGGTTCTACAATCTCCTGCCGTCTCTAATCAGTGGGGTACCACGCTCGATCCGTGGCGGCTTTCATCCGAACGAGGTTGGCAGCGCGCTGGCCATGCTGGCTCCGCTCGTGTTTGGTGTGACCATGCTTGTGTGGGCGCAGGCTCACGGATCTACACGGGTGACCATAGCTGACCTACTGCCCTCGACCGTGCGTGGCTACCTACCTGACATGCTCAAAGGACGCCGCCCGCTGCTTGCCGCCCTCGTTTTGTCCCTGATGATTACGCTTTTTGCCTTTCTCCTCACGCAATCGCGAGGTGCCCTTGTCGGCCTGCTGGCCGGACTAGTTTTCATGCTTGCGCTACATGACAGGCGCGTCGTTCTGGTCATCCTGGTGTTGGTGGTTGTGACGACGGTCGCCGACATCGGCGGCGTCCGCGGTCGCCTGAGCCGTTTACTTAATTCCGCAACGCAGAGTAGTGGCCAGACAGGGCATGACCGGCTTACCTCTCTTCTCGAGGCGGCCAACCAGTGGTCACGCGTCGGTAGCGGCAGCACGTCCACGGCCGCCGGGCGCGCCGAGATGTGGCGTAACGCTCTAGAGGCAATGAGCGATTATCCGCTGACCGGCATTGGCCTGTACACCTTCCCGGCCGTATCGTGGGCAAACTATGTTTACGACGTCGTCTCTCCCTCATTTCAGATGAACCATGCCCACAATACTTATCTGGAGACCGGGGTTGATCTCGGCATCCCAGGACTGCTTGCTTTCTTGTTCATTGTCGCCGTCGTCATGATCAAGGGCTTGCGTCTGGCGACACAGGGGGCGACGCCAGATATACGGTGGCTGGCCGCCGGGCTTATCGGTGGGCTGACTGCCAATCTAGTGCACGGTTTGGTGGATTCTGCCCTGCCCATGGGTCACAAGCCGGGTGTGATTTGGTGGGCGATGGCTGCCCTGTTGATTGCCACCGATCGCGTCGTCGCCGGGCAGTTGCCTGTCCATTGTGCAATTGGCGATGCACTAAAAGCGGAGAGGCTGACCAGGATGCGCTTACCGAGGCACGACCGGCTCCTTGTGCTGGCCTGCGCCGTCGTTGCAGCATTGGCGCTCGCGACGGTGGCCTTGCTGCCGGTGGTCTGTCTCAATCTTGGAGCTCTTGCCCTGGATCAGGCACGTCTGCGACCTGATCTCAGCGCCGAGCAGCGGGCAGCGTGTCTGGATCGCGCCGAGGAATTGTTGAAGCAGGCATTGCCATGGAAGGCAGCTACCGTGAACCTGCGCCTGGGATTGGTCGAGAATGAGCGCGGGCACATCGAGGCAGCGCGCGCATACTGGTCTCAGACGCCACTGGCCTTGTCTTATCTCCTGGCTCAGGGCAACCGGTATGACAAGCTCGGCCTGCACAGTCAGGCTGAGCCGTGGTTCGAACATGCGGTTGCCGTGGCTCCCTCGTCGAGCAGCGCCTGGTACCACAGTGGACTCATGGCTAGAGACAAGGGGCATCTGAGCGAGGCATTGGCCGCACTGCGCAAGGCCCTGGATCTGGACAACTTTCGCTATCCTGCGACAGAGCGGGGAGAGACATATGCCGCGCTGGCATCGGTCATGGGCGCACAGGGTCACTGGGCCGAGGCAGTGGCGCTTTATCAACAGGCTGAGACTGTCTCGTCCTTATTCCTCCAACAGGCTGATGTCGCCTGGGCGTTGTATCAGCGCGACGGCAATGCCGATGCTGCCGAAGATTATCTGCGCCAGAGCATCCGGCAGATGCCGCAGCAGGTGGAACCATATGTGGCGCTGATTGACATGTTGCACGTCGTCGGCCACGACGATGAAGCAATTGAGCTCGGCAAGAAGACGGTGCTGCAGTTTCCCGATGAGATTGCCCCTCTCCTGGCTTTGGGGCGTGTTTATATGGCACAGCGCGCCTATCCTCAAGCCGAGGCAATGTTCCGCCAGGCTGTCACGCTGCGTCCGAGCCTGCCTGAAGCGTACGTGTGGCTGGGCCGACTAGCGATGGAGCAACAACAGCCACGAGGGGCAATAACCATCTTCACCGAGGCGATCAAGCTTTCGCCCGAACAGGCCGATTACTACACCCTCCTCGGCGATGCCTATCAGGCGGCAGGAGACACGGCTAACGCCGCCGAGTCGTACCGTAAAGCGCTCGACCTTGATCCACAGAATGCCGCCGCGCAACGGGGGTTGGACAACCTGCCGTGATACGCGAGCAGGCTGACAATCAGCGGTGCGTTGTGTGAGATTCGCAGCAGGCAAGGTGCACGATGATTGCACTCGATGTCCACGTCATTGGCGAAAGAGAAACCGGCAATGAGACCTATATGCTCAACCTGGTGCGCGGCCTGTTGACCGTTGCCCCTGACCGGTGTTTCGCCTTGCTCACACCTCACCCTGAACGGCTACCGGAGGATGTGCGTCGGGCTGCCAATGCCCGTGTCATGCAGATTCGACCGGCCAACTCCTTCGTGCGCGTACCGTTTTCTCTTCCTTATATGGCGTGGTCGGCCAGGGCAAGTCTTCTCCATGTCACCTATGTCTTGCCGCCGCTTTGCCCATGCCCGGGTGTTGCCACGGTGCATGACCTCTCTTATCTCATCTTTCCTCATGATGCTCCACCACGTGATAGACTTGTGCTGAGACCATTGCTGCCGCTATCGGTGCGCAGAGCGGCGGCAGTCATTGTAATATCCGAGAGCACACGCCGCGATGTCATCAATCGGCTGGGCGTGCCAGATGCGCGTATAACGGTGACCCCTCTTGCGGCGCCACCCCACATCCGGATGGTGACCGCTTCTTCTGTCATGGATCGGGTGCGATCTATGTATGGGCTATCCCAAGAGTACATCCTGGCTGTTGGTAACCTGCAACCGCGCAAGAATTTGGGCCGTCTGATTGAAGCCTTCTCGATCATTCGGCGGGAGGGCCACGATGCTCAATTAGTAATCGTTGGTCAGGCGCGTTGGCGTCAATCCGAGATTCTCCGCACTGTGAAAGAGCGCGGTTTAGACAACGATGTCGTCTTTACCGGCTATGTTGCCGACGCCGATTTGTCAGCCTTGTACAGTGGGGCAGCAGTCTTCGTCTATCCCTCTCTCTACGAAGGCTTCGGCCTGCCGATCCTCGAGGCCATGGCTTGCGGCGCACCGGTGGTGACAAGCAATACCAGCAGCCTGCCCGAGGTTGCCGGCGACGCCGCTCTACTCGTGGATCCCAGAAGTGTTCCGGCACTGACTGATGCCATACGCGCTGTTTTGCTGGATAGCCAGCGGGCGAATGAGTTGCGGGCCAGAGGATTTGCCCAAGTGGCGCGCTTTTCCTGGAGCAAAACGGCACAGCAGACTCTGGCGGTGTATGATCGCGTGCTGAAGAGGAGCAGAAGAGGATGGTAGCCGGATGTCCGTCCATAGGCAATGGCCAGCCGTGGCCGGTGCCTCACCAGAACCCGGCGCGGCAATGTGCGGTTGACCTCTCCATTGTAATTGTAAGCTACAACACACGAGACTTGCTAGATGCCTGCCTGGGATCCGTCTTGCAGGATATGGGAGAGGAGGTGCAGGAAGCACAAGACACCCCGCCTCGCCTGGAAGTCATTGTTGTTGACAATGGTTCCAGCGATGGCAGTGTCGAGATGGTGCGCTCGTCCTATCCACACGTGCGGCTCCTGGAGATGGGGCGCAACACGGGCTTTGCGCGAGGATCAAATGAAGGTATCAGGGTGAGTACCGGTCGCTATATCATGCTGCTCAACAGCGATACAGTGGTGCAGCGCCATGCACTAAGCCATATAATAACATTTCTCGACGAACATCCTGAATGGGCAGCCGCTGGCCCGCGACTCCTAAACCGGGATGGGACGGTGCAACTATCATGTTTCGCTTTCCCCACCGTATGGGATATCATCTGCGAAAGCCTGTGGCTGATGCAGATCTTTCCGCACTTTGCCGTTTTCAATCATCTCGGTCTGGGGGGCTTCGATCATGCCACGACGCGCGAGGTTGACTGGGTATCAGGGGCGTGCCTTGTGGTGCGCCGGTCGGTCGTCGAGCGCGTTGGCCTATTGGATGAAGGGTATTTCATGTACGGTGAAGAACTAGACTGGTGTCGTCGTATCAAGCAGGCCGGGCTGCGTATCGTCTTCTTTCCCGGTGCCGAGGTGGTTCATTACGGGCGTAGCTCCAGCGAGAGCATGCGTGTTCGCATTGGCCGGCTGGCCATGTCGGGCCGTCTGTGCTATTTCGAAAAATACCACGGTGCTCGCGCCGTTTGTGCTGTGCGCGTTATGACGGTCGTCGGTCTCCTTCTACGGCTCCTGGCGGCGCCGCTGTGGTGCCTGCTGCGGCCCAAAAGCGCGCACTCCAACCTGCGTTGGTATTGGGGCATGTTTGCAGCAGTTCTGACGACCAGGACAACACAGAGCTGGAAGGCGAATTCATGACGGTTTCTATTGACATTCGCCTGCTATCGCTTTATAATGATTTATGACATCAACAAGGTCATAAACCAGCGTGGATCCTTCGGGGTGGAGACGAGCAGGGCGCAGACCACCGTGCATCGGAGTGTGGATGTATGTGGCACGGCAACCCAATAGCGATGGGGAGGTGGAAGCTAAACGGGTAACACCGGCTATACCTGACACTGGGCCTCACACTTCTCTCCATACCTTCTCTTCACCGATCAACATGGGCTTTTCCTCTCCCCTTCTTGTCAACCGGCAGAGTGTGCCGTTCGCGGCCATCGCAGCAATCCGCTGATGTGTGTTCTCATTTTATGTATTCCTGTTGTGCTTGTTACGGAGGCGGTGCGATGAAAATCCTGATGATCTGCACGGAAGCGTCTCCCTTTGCCAAAGCCGGTGGGTTGGCCGACGTGACCGGGCCGCTGGCAAAGGCTCTCCGTCGTCTCGGACATGATGCCCGCCTGGTTATCCCGCGCTACGGTTTTATCGATCCAGAGCATTTCGGCTTGACGCTGGCAATCGAGAGTCTTGATGTTCCCTATGAAGAGACAACCCACACGGTGCGGATCATGGAGGCGCGGCTCGATGGCCAGGTACCTGTCTACTTCGTTGATTGCGCGAAGCTGTTTCACCGCGAGGACATCTACGGCTACGCCGATGACGGCGAGCGGTTCGTTTGTTTCAGCCGCGCTGCCATTGAGATGCTCAAACACATCCACTGGCAGCCTGATATCCTGCACTGTTACGACTGGCACACCGGCATCATCCCCAATTGGCTGAAGACACTCTACAAGGGCGACCGGGCTTTTGCCTCCACGGCTGCCCTCTTCACCATCCATGATCTGCAAGATCAGGGCATTTTCGGCTGGCGCGTCCTGCAAGTGGCAGGGGTGGCCCAGCATGGCTTTATCTATCATCCCCAGATTTCTGAGCTCGACCGCGTCGTTGACCTCACGGCGCGCGGTATCATCTTCGCCGATGCCATTACCACGATCAGTGAGCGCTATGCCCAGGAAATCCTGACGCCAGAGTATGGTGAAAAGCTCGACCCTCTTCTACGCGAACGACAGGATCGGCTGTTCGGTATCACCAACGGCATTGATCAGGATGTTTTTAATCCGGCAAGCGACCCACATATTGCCCGGCTGTACGACGTTTCTACGCTCAGTTGGCGAATTGTGAACAAGACGGCCCTGCAGCGCGAAGCCCACCTGCGCGTTGACGAGACTGTGCCTCTGATCGGTATGGTCTCGCGCCTGGCTGCTCATCGGGGATTCGACCTGCTGGCCGAGACGATTGATCACATCTTAAGGCAGGGCATTCAGTTTGTCTTGGTCGGCACCGGCGATCAGCATTACCACGAGATTTTCACGCGCGTCGCCCGCTCTTATCCGCAGCAAGCAGCCGTGTTCCTCACCTTCAATGCCGATCTCGCCCAGAAGGTGTACGCTGGCAGCGATATCTTCCTCATGCCCTGCCGTGCCAAACCGGGCGGCGTGAGCCCAATGATCGCCATGCGCTATGGCGCAGTGCCCGTGGCCCGCGAGACCGGGGCATTGGCCGACCTTGTCAAAGATTGGGACCCGGCCACCAGAACAGGCAACGGCTTTGTCTTCAAAGAGTATGACCGTTGGGCGCTGTTTGCGGCTGTCGTGCGGGCAATTGAAACCTACCGCTACAAAGACATCTGGCGTGCCATCCAGGTTGCAGGGATGAGCGCCGACTACTCATGGGAGCACTCGGCGCAGAAGTACGTGGAGGTCTATCAAAAGGCACTTGCTTTCAAGAAAGAAACAACCACATAAGGGCTTCGCGCCTCATGCTGACATAGCGGTGGCTGCTTCAGGTAAGTTTAAGGAGATACAACATGATCTCGTCTGCCAGTCTCGTACCTGTACACCCCACCATCCTCATTGTAGACAACAGGCAAGAGCTGCTCGACTCGGTGAGGATGAATCTACAGCGCCTCGGCTATCGTGTTGTAACCGCAACGGACGGGCTATCTGCCTTGCGATATGTTGAGGAGAAGCAGCCCGATCTGCTCGTTCTTGATCTAGATCTACCGGTCATGTCGGGTTTTCGACTGATGCAACTGCTCAGGCACGGCGATGCCTCGCGCCACCTGCCGGTGATTGTCATGACCGACTATCCATTCCAGGCGGCACGGGACATCGTTGACCTGGGCGTCAATGCCTTTATCGAGAAGCCGTTCGAGGTTGAACGCCTGGTGCAGGCCATCCGCTTTAGCCTGGGTGACCGGCTTGACGAACCGTGGGAAGCTCTGCCCATTGCTCAGATGGATGCCGGGGGCATCTGGACCGGACGCCGCCTGCGCAGGGAGAAGGCCGCCGATAGCGCCTTGACAAATCGAACGAATGTTCGTATAATGCCCTCACCTTATTACTCAGCGTTACGAACACTGGTCGCCATCTGTTATATGCTGCCGACCGGTCTCTATGTGTTGTTCAAATGGATATCCTTGATAAGCTTGTCGTTCTTGCCGAGGGCGCGCAGCCGGAAGTCGATACCCCATGTGGGCTGAGATGGAGTGAGGCCAATCCGCTGGGCCGATTTATCTCCCCTGTGGTGACCCAGGGGGGCAAAACCGTCATGCTCCTGAAGATTCTGCAGGATAATGCCTGTCTCTTCGATTGCGCCTACTGCGGCATTCGCGCCAGTGGACGTACCCCACACGTCAGCTTTGCCCCCGAAGAGCTGGCAGCACTGTTCATGGATTTGGTTCAGAGAAAACTGGTCAGCGGCCTCTTCTTGAGTTCGGGCATTGCGGGCAGTCCAAACCGCGCCATGCAGCGTATGCTCGACACGGTGGAGATCGTGCGCGAGGGCTACCGATTCACGGGGTATGTCCACCTCAAGATCATGCCCGGCTGTAGCTTCGAGTATGTCGAGCAGGCTGTGCGCCTGGCCGACCGCGTCTCGCTGAACCTGGAGGCGCCAACGCCAGAGCGCCTGGCGCGCATTGCCGACAAGAAGATGTTTCACACGGCCATGATGGAGCCCATGCGCTGGGTGAAGGCGCTGGCCGAGCGCGGACTGGTGACATCGGCCGGCATGACGACGCAATTTGTGGTCGGTGCGGCCGACGAGCCGGATCGTGAGATTCTGACGACGACCCAGGTGCTCTACCGGGAGGTGGATCTGCGGCGGGCCTATTTTTCCGCCTTCCGGCCGGTGGTGGGCACCCCACTGGAAGAACACGCGCCAACATCGCCCAGGCGCGAGCATCGCCTGTACCAGGCAGATTTTCTGATGCGCCGCTATGGATTTACCGCCGATGAACTTGTCTATCGTTCGGATGGTAACCTGCCGACAGGTGGTGATCCTAAGCTCATCTGGGCCCGTCACCACCCAGAACGCTACCCGATTGAGGTAAACACGGCCTGTCGCGCTGATCTGCTACGCATCCCGGGTATTGGCCCACTTAGTGCAGAGCGAATCCTGACCATGCGTCGCGCTCGCCACCGGCTGCGCAGTGCTGATGACCTGAAAGCAGCCGGTGCCGTGGTTAATCGTTCTCTCCCCTTTGTTCTGCTCGATGGCCGCCGCCTTGTTGCACCACTGCCTCCGCCCCGTCCGGCGGATGAGGATGAAGAGCAGCCGGCAGCATTGCAGTTGCCACTGCCGCTTTGGTAGATGGGCATTGTCGCTGCCATGCTACTTTTCGCGAGTTTTTCCACGACTGCCCTATGATGCAGTGTATGGCATCAGCCGACCGTCGGCGTCGTAGGCAAGCGGGCGGGGCGGGCCGACCACTTCGCAGTCACCCCCATTTAATGCCTCTGCGACCAGATTCTCCGTCAACCACAATTCCTCAAGGTGTAGGGTGTTGACAATGCGTACGACGCGTGCCGCGGCTGGATCGCCGCCGAATGTCTTCAAGGCAGCGGCAATCGCCGCCTGCTCGGTTGGCATGATCATCGGGATGGCAACCCGCTCCACTATTGTGGACGTAAGGGCATTGAGATAGGTCGCCCGCCGATCAATGGACTTGAATAGGGCTTCGGTTGTGATGTCGGCGCAGCCCAGCCCTGTGGCATTACCCTCCGACTGGGGGGTCAGGCGTAGAACGACCAGACGCTTAACATCCGGATAGGGTGGATCGGTCACGCCGCGCAGCCGCCAGCGACCGGTAACATTGACGTCCATGCCAGTGCCGCTGATGTTCTTACCCATCTCTTCAACAATGAGCACGTCAATCTTGCCGACGGGCAAACGGGGCATCAGGGCATTGGCCTGCTCAAACAGAGCCAGTTCACGTTCGGCAAGCCGATCGGCCGGTATAGCTTCGAGTAGGGCCGTTTCTTCGTAGCCGTTCTCCACGATCGCCAGCCCTCCCAGGAACTTACCGCTGGCCAGTGCAACCGCGGCGACCTCGCTAATGGCTGCAGGCATGTTCGCCGGGCCGCGACGGTGGATAGCTTCCGCCATAGGGACCCGCCCCAGGCCGATAACGATCATCTTTTGCAACCCACTACCGAATGGCTCACGGAATAGGGTGTGCATCTTGATACGATTGACGAGCAAGATGGCGTGGCACGAGGCGGCCATACGATCGCACCAAACGGTTAGGCCCGACGGTGTCGTTCCCAGGCCGACGACATCGTTGCCGGTGTAGACTTCTGCTCCTACAGCGTCTGGTGTGATGCCCAGGTCATTCAGAATGCGTCGCATGCCCTCGGCCGTGCCGCCGCCGTGGCTGCCCATTGCGCCGATGATCAGTGGCTCGGCTCCGGCCTGGCGCACAGCCCGCACCACGCCGCGCAGGATAGGCACGATGTCGCGGATGCCCCGGCTGCCGGCAGTAATGGCGATGCGCTCGCCAGGTTGCACATGGGCAAGGAGCGGAGCAACCCGCTGTGTGGCCTCGACCTCAACGTTCTCCAGGCGCGGTCGCGGCAGATGCTGACGAATGGGAACAAGTGGTGGACAGGGAATAGTCACATCAATCATATGCTATGCTTCTCCGGAATGGGGCTTGCGTCCGCTCGGAACTGCGAATCACGGGCAGCACGCTGGCTGCTGTTCATAGGCGGCCCGCCGCGTGTCCGAGCTGCGGGTGTCGGCATCATAGCATACCGCTGAATGCCCTGTCAACGCTGGCAGAACCGGTACAGATATTTCACGATAGGGCAATATAACACCGCCAAGGTCGCCAAGAAAAGGCCGGGGCATGAGCCTGAAAGCCTCGTGCTCCTCCTTAATGCTTGTCCCCAACCTGTTACGCTCCCCAGGGTAACTGTTCACGTTTACCCTGGAAGCAGGTGCATCGGCATGCCTGTCAGGCAGCCTCTGTGCTCCGGGAGCAACAGGCAGTGAGCGCTCCATCCCCCATTCCCTTCCCGCGTGGCGGGAGGGGCGGGGGCATCAAGACCCTCCCGCAGGTTGCCCGAACCTGCGGGATGGTCAAGTGGCAGGGCCGGGGTGGGGGGGCATTCCGGCGAAAGTGCTGTTACCCTAACCGTGAACAGTTACCCCCAGGCAGCACAGGCGACCAGGCATGATGATATGCTATAATAGGAGCTGAGATGACCTACTATCTTGGTATTGATCTGACCAGCAGCGAACGGCGTCCCTCGGCCTGGGCCAGCCTCGATGAAGCCGCGCATATTCTCGATCTCGGCCAGGTGACTGGCGACGACGCCATTATGGCGTTAGTCGAGCGGCTGCAGCCTGCATCCACGGCCATTGACGCTCCGCTCTATCTGCCGCGCGGCTTGGCGTCACTGGACGATGACAAGGCGGCGCAGGGACTACCAACCGGGCGTGCCTGCGAGCGCCAGTTGAAAGCCCTGGGTATTGGCTGTTTCTATACGACGCCGTCATCTATCATCAAGCCCATGGTCTATCGAGCCATCGCGTTGCGCCGCCGTCTCGAAGCACGCGGCCATCTTGTCCTAGAGGTGTTTCCCTACGCCAGTAAGGTTCGCCTGCTTGGCATGCGTCATCTACCCAAGAAGACCTGCATAAACGGCCGGCTCTGGCTACAATCGGCACTGGTCACCTTCATCCCAGACCTCTCGGCCAGCCCACCACTGTCGCACGACGCGCTTGACGCACTGATTGCCGCCTATACGGGGCTGCTCCACGCCAACGGCCTGGCTGTCGGGCTGGGCGAGCCCGACGAGGGGATATTGTGGATACCAGAGGCCCATACCATTGACACTCCTCGTACGCGCTTGCTATAATGACACAGGCATCAAAACATCCGGAGGGTCATCTGATAGACAACAGCGAAGAGACGGAGACGGGCAAGGAGGTCTCGGCGATGAGACGCATTGCAGTCTTGACCAGCGGGGGCGATGCTCCCGGCATGAACGCAGCAATTCGAGCCGTCGTGCGGTCTGGTGTTAGCCGTGGCTGGGAAGTGTTCGGTGTCCACCGGGGCTTCCAGGGGCTTATCGACGACGACATGGAAGTCATGTCTGCCCGCGCAGTCAGCGGCATCATCCAGAAGGGGGGCACCGTTTTGCAGACGGCGCGCTCTGAGCGCTTTCGCAGTGAAGAGGGGCGTATGTTGGCTGTGCGCAACCTCAACGCACGCGAGATTGACGGTCTCATCGTGATCGGTGGTAACGGGTCACAGAGCGGATCACTTGCCCTTTCGAGGATGGGCTATCCTGTTGTGGGTGTCGCCTCCACGATTGACAACGACCTGCCCTTGACCGATACATGCATCGGCGTAGATACCGCCTTGAATACAGCCCTCGATGCCATTGACCGCATCAAGGATACTGCGTCATCTCACCAGCGTGCTTTCCTGATCGAAGTCATGGGCCGCAAGTCGGGATACCTGGCTCTCATGGCCGGCATCGCTGGCGGAGCAGAGGTAGTTGTGATCCCGGAAGTAGACCTGGAGCCGGGTGACATTGCCAAAGAACTACGCGATGCCTATCTGCGGGGCAAATCGCACGCTATCGTGGTGGTGGCAGAGGGTGCGAAATACAACGCCAACGCTTTAGCCGAGCACTTCTCCCAAGATGTCACCGGCTTCGAGCCGCGCGTCACCATATTGGGGCACATCCAGCGTGGCGGCACGCCCAGCGCCTTTGACCGCATCCTGGCAACACGCCTGGGCTGTGCGGCCGTTGAGCAGTTAGCAAATGGCAACTATGGTGTGCTCGTCGGCTTGATCAAGGGAATCGTGCAGGCTGTGCCTTTGGAAGACGTATTCAAGGCCAGCAAACCGCTGGACATGAGGCTCTACACGATGGCCGAAATCCTGGCCAGATAACGGGTAGCAAGGCAAACCTGCAGGAGGGTCCGGACCTCCCACAGGTTACACTCGGTGTTAGTCATGCGGCTGCGAGCGGCTGAGGTGCTCCATGAACTCGGCACGCGTGCGCGGATCACTTCGAAAGATGCCCAAGACGGTACTGGTTACCATGCGGGTGCCCGACTTGCGTACACCGCGCATGATTGTGCACAAATGTGTGCCTTCTAGGACGACTGCCACACCTTTGGCACCCGTCACGTCCTGCAGAAAGTTTGCAATCTGCGTCGTCAGTCGCTCCTGAATTTGCAGCCGGCGAGCAAACATTTCCACAATGCGGGGGATCTTCGACAAACCGATGATCCGTCCATTGGCAATGTAGGCGACGTGAGCAACACCGAAAAACGGTAGCATGTGGTGTTCGCATAGGCTGTAGAACTCGATGTCGCGCACGATGATCATACCCTCGCTCTCTGTTTCGAAGAGGGCACCATTAATAATCGCTTGAGGATCGGCAAAGTACCCGGCAGTTAGCTCACGGTACATGCGACGTACGCGTTCTGGCGTCTTGATCAGTCCCTCGCGGTCTGGATCCTCACCGATCTCCATGAGAATCTCGCGCACGGCCGACTCGATGCGCCCAGGATGCATCGCCGGGGCAGCAGAGGACGCCTCATCGCCGAGATCCTCGTTGAGGTCGTCGAGCACCTTGCGCACGGCCTCATCTGTTGGAGGGACATGTTGTCTGGACATGACAGGCTCTATCTCCATTCACTACTCATGCACGGCACGACGGCATGCCGCTGCACATTTTATCCTTCCCGCCAGCGAAAGTCAACGACACAATGACTCTCATCTTCC
>Ga0272448_1004996_pt1 | contig 14805 bp, 12 predicted proteins | sample YNPCB0191_FD_202220 | JGI IMG/M metagenome (GOLD analysis project Ga0272448, IMG submission 202220) | Hot spring sediment microbial communities from Yellowstone National Park, WY, United States - YNP-CB-019-1 | ecosystem: Environmental > Aquatic > Thermal springs > Hot (42-90C) > Sediment...
GAACAGTTTTGCTGGGTGAGCCCGGCCCCCGAGTCCCGTAAGGGACGACGGGGAATAGCCCAGGACGAAGCCAAAGGCGGAGTCCTGGGTTCGACGGCACGAGGTCAACCACCGAGTCCCGTAGGGAAGACGGAAAACCAATCCCCCCGATCCTCCGCCGTCCCTACGGGACTCTGGTGATCTCATATCTGCCCGTGCTACGGAACCCAGGAATGAATTCCTGGGCTATTGCCCGCCGTGCCTTCGGCACTGATGCTGGATCTTACGCCCCCCGCTCCGAGTCCAAGCTATTCCGTCCCGGCTACTGACGGTCGTCCCTTTGGGACGGTGCCAGGAGCTGCGAGGCCGGGCAATAATCATGCCGGCCCCATGCGAGAGCGTTCGTGCACCCCGCCAGGATTTCAATGCCCGGGATCAGGAGGCGGTGCGTGGAGGCGGCGCGAGCTCACTGGGAATCCACTCCCCCGAACGGAAAAGCCAATCGTTCCCCAGGGCAAACACCATGCCTGCCCCCGCTCGCTCCGCGCAACACCGTTCGTGCACCCCCAGCGGCGTTCTTGAAGGGGCTTCGAGCCAGTTCGTCGAAGTCCTCCTCCCTCCGGTCGGACAGTGGGCGAGGCGACAAGGTGACCGCCGCCGGGGATGGCCCCTCGTTGCTGGGAGGGGACACCGTCCCACCCCGAAATCGTCACTTTCGCCGCACTATCCGCTGAATCGCGCCGATGGGTGGTAGATGAGTACCAAGTGGTGAGAGCCGGGCTGTCCGAAAAGCTGATCGCCGAGCGACTCGCCGAAGGGGACCTCTCGCCCGTCGTGCGTCCTCCCTGAAAGCCCAGCCGACTGCTTTCTACAGAAACTGACCTGTTGCTTTTTTCCCAGGCAGTTGATAGAATAGGATACCAAATGGAGTGTGCTGGTAGTGTCTGAAGAGTGTAAGCGAGGCAACCGATGAAGAGTTTCTTAACATACGCTTTGTCCGTCCTTCATGGTGGCAGGGTAGATATAAGCGATATGGCAGAGCGATTCCTGCTTGCGACTGCTGGTCAACGGGTGTCCGAAGGTACGGTCCACGCGAAAAGCGGCGGGCTCTTCCGTTCGTCTTTCCGCCTACGACGCGCTGCTGCCTTGTCGTCCGTCTGTATCTTTGCGGGGGGCGTGGGCTTCCTGACTGGCTGCGCCAAGCCAGCAATGACCACGGACCCCCTGACGGTGAGCGTCGCGCTGTCCAAAAGTTCCTATAAGATCGGCGAGGCCGTCGTCGCAACGGTGGAGATCGAGAACCACACCCGCGAGGCGGTCGAGCTGATACGGTTCGACCACACGGTTCTCGATTTTGTCTATGCGAAGAAGGGGGCGCCGGCCCGGATTCACCGCGAGCCGGTGTATGCGGCGTCGGTACGCCCGGAACGGCGCAAGCTCCTGCCGGGGAAGTCGTGCTCTCGCTCGTTTCTCTTCACGCGCCTGACGGCCGAGGAGGGCGAGTACGCGCTCCAGGTCGGCTTCAAGTACTCGGCGTCCGAAGAGAGCCACATGAGCCGGACTATTTACTCCCGCCTGGTGCCGTTTACAGTGGTGAAGGAGGTGGCACTGCGGCGGGACCCGGTCAACGGCCTGATCCTCAAGGAGCAAGCGGCGGAACTCGCCCGTCAATGGGTAAAGGAGAAGGTTACGGCGGTCGAGCCGACGCTAGTGCCCTTGCAGAATAGCGGTCTCTTCGCATGGGTCGTTATCGTCACGGTGGAGCAGGCGGACAAGAGGGAAACGAAGTACGCTCTCCAGGTCAATGCATACACTGGGAAGGTAACGCCGCTGGAGGTGGACGCCTCGGCGGCGCCGGGTGCGATGGTCGCTCCTGCCGACTCGCTGGTCGTGCCGGCCTCGAGAGAGCGGGCGACCGGAAAGTAGAGCAAGTGTACGGGAGTATGGGAGTGGTAAGCAGGTACGAGGCGAGGACGCGGGGGGGCGGCGAATTACACTGCGAGCTGCCAGCTCCGCGGACCGCTCTCTCACCCTGCCCCCGATCCCTGTTCTCGAAGGAGGGTTTGCAGAATGCGCAAACGTGCAGTGCTGGTAGCAGGCCTGATCGCAGGCATGATGACGGCGATGTTTTCGGCGGAACCAGCGCCCCCGGCTGGTCCCGCACCGGATCAGTTGCCCACACACCTGATCAAAGTGCTCCGCACGAGTAACAAGGCCCAGACGAACCGCTACGTCTGCAAAGTTTACACGGTCAACAATGTCAACCCCTACAACATCTACCGCTGGGTCAAGCGCACGGCCCAAATCGAGGAGGGGGCGTACTATGTCTTCGGGCGCCCGGAGGTCGAAGGAGACTACGACTCCGTCAAATCCGGCAAGATTGTCGTCGTCGTGCCCGAGTACATGATTCCGGGCATTGACCAGTTGATGGCCGTTGTCGACCGACCGGACCTCACGAGCAGCCAGGGCGAAGAGGTGTTCTACTTCCGTCCGACCCACCGCCATGTGAACGATCCCGGCTTCGTGGACCTGATCAACGCCATCAGGGGTACGAGCGGCACGGTCGCCATGGACGTGGAAGCTAACTGCGTCCTGTTCTACGCGGCTGCCAGCAAGGTGCAAGACCTGAGGAACCAGTTGCTCGTGATTGACCAACCGCCACCCCAGGTAATGGTGGAGGTGACCGTTTACGAGCTGTTCGTTGACAATTCCAGCCGGCTCGGCCTGGATTATGTCTCGTGGAAGAACGGTCCCGGGCGCAACCTATTCGTCTTGCAAGGCTTCCGCGAGTACGAAAAGGTCGCCGACCTGCACAACGCGGCTCCGCTCATAGATCCGGGCACAGCCGGTACCTATGGCTTGCCGGGCCATGAGTTTTCGGCAAGCGGGCGGAACGCGGTCTACTTCGTGGATGTCCCGAGCGCCTTTTTCGATTACCTCACTGTGAAGAACAAGGCCAGGGTAATGACTGCATCCAAGCTCTGTACGCGGAACCTCGTTGCAGCCGGCCTTCAGGCCGGAGACACGATCCTGTACTATCGGACTCAGGTTGGCGGAGCAGCTAACGCGGGTATCCGGCCCACGGGCGTCCCCGCAGACCCGAACGCGACCAACGCTGCCTTCCCTGACAACCGCACTGTCGTCGGCACCCAGCAGGAGCGTGTCCTCGCCGCACAGACGGCCGGAGTCGAGCTCCGCATCACCCCGACGATCGGCACTGAGATGGTGGACATGAACCTCACGGTCGGGCTCGTGAGCCACACAGGTTTCGACGACAAGGGCGTACCACAGCTCGTCAGCCGGAGAGTCCAGCAGGTCGTCCGGGCACGCGACGGCGAGGAGATCATCCTCGGCGGCTACAGCCGCGAGGTCGTCGTCGAGCGCTCCGACAAGATGCCCATCCTCGGCTCCCTGCCGCTGCTCGGTTACCTCTTCGGCGGCCAATCCACCGTCACCCAGCGCCGCCAGGTTGTGATCGTCCTCACCCCCCACATCATCAAGGACTTCAACGCGTTCGAGTCGAGCGGCTTCACCATTGACGCCGCACAGATTCGCAGCAAGGCGCTCGGCGAGAAAGTCGCTCCGGTGCCGAACAATCCGGCAGGGTTCGATCAGTGGCTCCTGGACAGCGGGAAATAAGAAGGGAGAATGCAGATGAACATGAGAAACAGCGTGTGGACGATAGCCGTACTCGGCATCCTCGGCCTCGCACTGGCAGGCCGGGCCTACTCGGACGGCAACACCCAGGCCGCGGGCATTCACACTACGAACGGTGATGCAAGCCCGGCGGGCGGCAGCAACCAACCTGGCGGCATAAGCAATATTGACGACTACACCTACCAGAACGACCAGCTCAACATCAATGCCTCGGAGGACAACGTCGTCAAGGTGCTCCGCGTCAATCAGAAGAATCTCATCAACGACTACGTCGTCCGCGTGTTCCCCATCCAGAATGCCCCCCCGATCGAGCTGAAGAACGTTTTCAAGCTCATCGTCGGAGCCGAGGGAGGGACGGTCGAAGTGATCCGCGACCAGGTGCAGAAGCAGAACTTCCTCTATGTCGCGGCCCCGAAGTTCCAGATTCCCTATGTCGAGGCTGCTTTACGGGAACTGGACGTCCCCTGGCTCAAGGATCAACTCGATGGCTCGAAGAAGGGTTACTACAAAGCGAAGTTCCGGAGCATCGCCAATATTGACCCGCTCGCCCAGATCCCTGCCGGCGCGGGGGATGGCACGAGCGTGCTCGACCTCGTCAACAATGCGTCGATGCGGATCGGCGAACCGTACAGAGTCGCCAATTACACAAGATACGCCGCCCAAGTGGATCAGCCCATCCCGCAAGTCTTGCTCGAAGCATCGGTCTACGAGATCGAAGTCTCCGACGAGCTGCGGATCGGCCTGGACTACATCGCATGGAAGAACGGTCCCGGGCGAAACCTCTTCGACTTCACCTTCTGGGGCCTCGACTACCGTCAGGACGCGGAAAACCTCACGAGCGTGTTGGACCCATTCATCCCGGGGCGGACAGCCGTCGCGGGATCGGCACGCTTCGACGGCAACGGACACGGCTGGTACATGGCAACGAATTATGTCCTCGCCGCCGGTTACTTCGACTTCCTCAGAGGCGTAGGCCGCGCCCGCCTCGTTACCCAGGGCAAAGCGCTCATCAAGAACAGCCAGACCGGTACGATCGCGGCCACCGACCAGGTGATCTACATCCACACCAATCCCGACGAAACCAACACGCCCGTCGACGGCATCACCCCTGCCCAGCCAGTCGCAGGGATTCCCGTCTACAACCGGACACTGACCGACGACGGGCGGCTCACGATCGGATTCGCGATGAGCATCTCCCCGATGATCGCCGCGCACACGACCGAGCTCGGCATCACCCTGGCGCTCAATGACATCGTCGGGCAGACACCGAGCGGCACGCCCCAGGTCAGGACAAACAGCCTCGCGACGACCGTCCTCGTCCGCGACGGCCAGGAAATCTGTATCGGCGGCCTCCGCCGTACAGAGGATGTCAAGAACACAGCCAAGGCCCCGATCCTCGGCTCGATCCCCCTCCTCGGCTACCTCTTCGGCCACGAAGCCTCGGCGAAGCGCGAGACCGAGTTGGTCGTAGTCCTCACGCCGACGATCATCTTCGGCAGCGAAGCCGACCAGGAGCTGGCGAGCGAGAAGGACAAGCTCATTCGCGCGAAGGTCGAGAAGCAGGTCGCTCTCACCCTCCCAGCGACCGAGGTCGGCTTCGACCAGTGGCTCCTGAGCGGCGGCGATACCGTCAACGCCCGCACCGCCGGGGAAACGCCCGCTGGAGCACCCGCAACCGAAAAGAAGTAGACATATGCGGTAAGCAGGGACGGGAGCCCCCGGCCCTTCCGTGGCTCCCGTCCCTCTCGCCTTGCCATCTCGGGCCGCGCGGGCTCTCGCACCGCCAAGCGCCCTTCTCGACCTGCCGGAAGCATCGCGGTATCCCGACGCCTCTCCTCGGCGGACTACCCGTTCGATGTGCGGCTGGTATAATAGGACGCACTCATGGAGAGATCGTCTTCAGGTTCGGATGGAGGGATGACGGATGAAGCGCACGGCTGAACAGGAGAAGGGCTTCCGTGAGGGCTACTGCGAGGGCTGGGTCCAGGCACTCGACACTATCTGGGACCTGATGGTGAAACGCGGCCTCAGTATCCAGGCCGCCACTGATCTGCTTTACGATCACCACCAGCAGAAGCTTACTGAGTGGATGTCCGGCGACTGGTCGAGAACGATCGAACCGCCCCAACTCGAGGAGTGAAGGCCGGGGAAGCGGTCAGCTCCGCAGCGGATAGCGTCCGTACTCCCGTGCGGCGGCATACATCGCTCGGACGTTTGCGGCGGGAACTTCCTTCTGGATGTTGTGAACCGCGCAGAGGATGTAGCCGCCTCCCCTGCCCATCTCATGGATTCGCCGTTCGACCTCGGTGCGCACATCCTGCTCCGTACCGCGCGGCAAGACCGTCCGCGTATCCACGGCGCCCCAAAACGATAGGTCCTTCCCGAATTCCCTTTTCAACTCGGCGGGGTTCATGTCGGCTGCCGAGACCTGGATGGGGTTCAGGGCCTGGACGCCGAGCTCGATCAGATCGCCGATCACCGGGCGGATCGAGCCGCAGCAATGGTGCATGAGCACGGCCTTCGAGGTTGCACGGATGTGTCGCCAGATGCGTGCGAAGTACGGCTTGAGCAGCCGCCGGAAACAGTCCGGCGAGACCAGCAGCCCGTTCTGCCCGCCGAGATCGTCCGAGGTGTACACGATGTCGACCCTGTCGCCTGCCGCACGGAGCAACTGGTCGTTGATCTGAATCTGGATGTCGGTGCACTTCTCGAGGAGGCGGTGAACCAGTGCCTCGTCGCACGCGAGATCCATCATCCACTGGCTGAATCCGCGCAGGAACTGTCCGATTGACATCACTCGTCCGCGGAGCTCCATGCTGATTGCGCAGCCGGTCTTCCGAAGTGCATCGAGCGACTCTGCCAGACCCGCCACCCGCTCCGGGTCGCCCGTGATCGGCCAGTGAGGATAGTTGGCGAGCGCCTTTTCGGAACAGTCCTCGGCGAGCGGCGGCGTTTTGACGTAGTAGTGGCCACCTTCGGGCTTCGACCAGTACACGCCCCACTCGTCGGTGAAAGAACCGTCCGGGAATGTCCGCGCCGCCGTCCGGGAGACTTTCGGCAAAGCTGCGTGGACGATGTCCACATCCAGCGCCTCGCGGACGTCATCGTCAATCGCCGCAAGGCCGGTGTACTTCCAGGTTACCTCGGGCTCCCTCGGCGGGAGACCGAGGTATCTCCGGAGCGCCACATAACCATCCACGACGATGCTGGAGGCCAGACAGCCGCCCAGGTCAATGGGAACCATGTCCGGCTCTGCGTGCCGGAGCGCCGTCAGAACTCGCTCGCGATGGCTCATTTGTCCTCTCCTTCGGATTCCACACCGATTCTATCACACCGTCTCGTCTTGCCGCAAGAAGGTCTGCGGAGCGGGTGCACGAACAGTCTTGCTGGGTGAGCCCGGCCCGAGGGCGCGGACGGTCCGAACTGCCTACCTCCAGGCAGGTGCCAGACGAGGGGAAAAGGGGGACGAGATCGCTCCTGCGAACCCAGCGCCTGGCCCAAAGCCGGCAGGCGCGGCGCGCTATTGCCCGCCGTCCCTTCGGCACTGAGGCTGGATCTTACGACCCCGCTCCGAGTCGAGGCCATCCCGTCCCAGCTACTGAGGGTCGTCTCTTTGGGACGGCGCCAGGAGCTGCGAGGCCGGGCAATAATCATGCCGGCCCCATGCGAGAGCGTTCGTGCACCCGACGCGGGGCAGCTGGCGGAGCATTCACCTCGACGGAGCGTCGGCTGTCGGCAGTCCATGTCTCCGCACGCCCGCGGGCCGATGGTCCTCGCAAGTCGGGACGTCCGTCGCCATCGCGGGGCACGAGCCAGGTTGCAAACTCGCGAGACCGGAGTCCGAGATGCTCCGGTGGAGCCAGCCGCAGGGCGGGAACATGGCGTTTCGCGCGGGTTCGGGCATTACTCGTGCGGGCCTTGCCGTTCGCCGAGCCTTCGTTCGATCAAATCCAGGAGGACGCGGGTGTCCTGTTCGTCTCGCTGGTCGAGAGCTGTTCGCCCCCATTCGCGCGCTTCGGCGAGTTTCTCCTGTTTGTAGAGGCAGAATGCGAGGTGCTTTTTGAAAGCGGGTTCGAAGGGATTCAGCGATATCGCTCGCCTCAACTGCCCCTCCGCGAGCTCGTACGCGCCGCGTTCGATCAGATAGAGGGCGAGCGAATCGCGGTCGTATCCCAAAGCTGCACAGGGTTTGAGCGCCTCTTCACGCCGCTCGTTCCAATCTCTTGCCGGGCGAAACCGCCTACGGTTTCTGCTCTTCCGCTTCATCGGCGTCTCCGCCCGGTTGGTCTTTGGGACGGGACTTCTTCCGTCTCTTGCCGGAGAACAGTTCGCTCATGCTGACCAGATGTTGCGTGAGTGCTTTCACTCTGGGATCGAGGTACTCGTCGAAGCGAGGAGGCATCTTGCCGTAGCCTCTCAGATGCTTGGTTTCGGTCTCGACGAGGGACTCCCAGAAACTGCTCGTTTTCGACCAGATCGCCTGCCCCAGGTCCACGACCTCCGGTTCGAGACCGAGAGTCTCCTTGATCTCCGCAAGCAGTTCGCGTTGAAGTGCGATCAACCGGAGTATCTCTTCCCGCTGCTCCGGAGACAGGCTGTTCCTTTCGATGTACAATACGGAGCGATACTCGCGTCCGCGAGCTATCTCCTCGCACTCGCAAAGCAGTTCGTCCAACAAGCAAAGCCCGGCTGTTATCCTGCGCTTGTGGTTGGCGCTCAGTGTGGGGAATCTCTCGTGCGTCATTTTTGGGGGCTCCTTTCGATCGGCTCGGTACTCGGCGGGGAAGTCGTCCCGCAGCCTTCCTCTGCCCAGACCGGGAACAGCTCGCGGTACAAATCCTCGGCATGGCTGGTGTCCAACGGTTTGCCCTCGACGAGTCTGAAAGTTCGCGTTCCGTCCGCGTTCCTTTCGGCTCGCAGGAAGAGGGCGGCGCGTCCCTCCCTGTCGAAAAGGTAATGGGCGAACTCATAAAGATGCGTCACGACGAAGACTTTGATGCCTTTTTCGAGCAGAGCGCAGACGATCTGCTTCGCGATCTCGGACCCTTCGCGCTCGTTCGTGGCTGCGAACGATTCGTTGCAGAGCAGGAACGAATTCGGCACGAGGTGATCAGCGATCTCGCTCATTCGTGCCAGCTCCTCGTCGAGTTTCCCGTGTTTCATGGTCGGGTCCTCCGGCCGCTTGTAGTGGGTGAACAGGCCCGTGCACAGTTCCCCCTCGAAGGACTCGGCAGCGACAAACATGCCGCATTGCATCATGATCTGTGCCAGGCCGATGCTCCGCAGGAAGACCGACTTTCCGCCCTGATTGGCGCCCGTGATCACGACCAGGCGCTTGCCGTCGGCATCGGCAGCGTTTCCCACGACCCGGCGCTTCACGAGGAGCGAGAGACACGGATCGTACAACCCGGTGAAACGGAGCTTGCGCTCGCCCGCGGGAACCGGGCGGGGGAAACACGTCGGCTCTCCCTCGATCGTAAGCCGCTCGTAGAGATTGAGGCAGCCGACATAGAAGGCCAGCTCGGTCCGCAGCATCTCGAAGAACCCGCGGACATGATCGGCGGATCGCGCCAGCGTAACCGCGACCCGCGCGATCGCTCGGTCGCGCAATTCCGCCAGAATCCTCGCACCGATCTGGTCGCGATCGTCGAGGCGAAAGGTATAAGCGGACCGCCCGCGGCGCAGAATCCAATCCAGCAAGGCGAGCCTTTTCTCCTGTTGTTGGTGCAGGATGAAGTTGGTGCCTTCGTTGGCCTCGCCCAGCTCGGCGCTCAGGTAGACGCCCTTGCGAAATTCCAACTGCGTCAGATGATTCCGAATCCGGGCAAGGTACTCGTCGGTCAACTCCGCTCGAATCATCGCGAAAAGAGCCTTGAACCCCTCGGACTCGAACGCGCTGGCCTGTCTATCGGCGAACCTTCTCAACTTCCTCAGCATGTCCCAGAGAAACCGCATCAACTCGACCGAGCTGTACAACATCGGGCCTGTGTAGTCGCTGAAGATACCCCACCAGTGCTTCTTCATCCCTTCGATCGCCTCTACGGTGAGGCCGTAGAGATTCCTGACGGCCGTCGGGTTCTTCAGGCAGTCCTTCAGGACATCCTGTCTGTACAGAATCGTGTCGCTGTCGTTCTTTAGGCCGGAGAGAAGGGCAGTTCGTGCGACGTCGAACAGGAACCGATCATCGGCCGCCATGGCGCGCAGCAATGTGTCGAGTTCCAGGTCCTGCGTCAGGGCGGCTTCGTTCCACGGCAATGCCTGCCGTCGGTCGAAATCCCGATCGCGATGCATCAAAAGTGCCTTCACGCCTCGATCCTCTTTCTCAGCCATTCGCGGGTAACACGGTGCTTCTCTGCGATAGCGAGAGCGTACGCAAGGCCGTCGGCCGGTCTTCGCACGAGTTTGTAGGTCCGCACCGCCGGATTGTCCGGAGCGACCGTACTGACCATGCTGACCGTCTTTTCGCTGAACGACGCCAGTTCGTCCAGGAAGGTCACGAAGACGCCCAGTACGTCCAGTGCGCAGAGTCTCGCCATGATCTTCTTGCCCAGATAGACCGCGTCCCTGAGCGTCGTTGACGAAAAGACCTCGTTCATTATGACGATGCTGTTCGGCGTCGCTTCGTCGAGGATTCGGCGAATACGGACCAGGTCCTCGTGAAGCTTACCGCGCGACGTTTCGATGCGCTCCTCCCTCTCGAAGTGGGTAAAGAGCCGGTCGAAGAGAAAGAGCCGTGCCTCCGTGCCCGGAACCGGGCAGCCCAGGCTGGCCAGGTAGTGCAACTGGCCGAACGTCCGGGCGAACGTCGTCTTCCCTCCCTGATTCGGGCCGGAAACGACGAGAATCCGTTCCGGCTCGTGCAAGAAGAAGTCGTTGGGCACCACGGCCCTTCCCTCGGCCACGAGTCTGGCCGCGAGAGCGAGATCATAGGATTCGCGGCTGCAGATATCCTTGGACGTCCGGCTGAGGCGCGGGTAGCAGAAGCTCAGCCCGACGGCCCGGAATCTCTGGATATACGCGAGGTAGGCGATGTAGAATTGAACTTCGCGGTCGAACTGCTCTATCGTCCGATCCAGATAGTGCCCGTGCTCGGCGTAGTACGACTCGAGTCTGCGGAACGGGTCGGGATGCAGCAGAGCGACGCGCTCCACGATCTGCGCTTGGATGTGGTTCATGCCGCCGGGCTGCACATCCCTGGTTTTGTAGTCCCGCGCCTCACCCTGCCTGAATTTTGCAAACGTCTGCTCGACGAGGGCGCTGTAGTCGCCTTCCGCCTCGTAGCGGCGGACGGTCACGCTCCCACCGCGGATGAGCAAGGAGTACCTTATGGCGGACAGATCGGACCTCAGCGCCGCCCCGTCCGTCGAGAGCTTGCGGAAGTAGTCCGATGCAACGTACTTCGTCAGATACTCGCGGAACGAGCGGAGGCCGCGCGAAGTCGGCTCTGTCCTTTGCAGATCTCGAGACAATTCCCCCACTGCCTCGCAGTAGATCGCGGTCGCGTTCAGGAACGCTCGTTCCTTCTGGTACTTGTAGTAGTGTTCGTTCGCACGGGGCAGATACCGGCGCATCGTCTGCATCCGTTCGGAGAAAGCCTTGACGATCTGCATCACGGTCGGGTCTTCGAGATCCCGCATGATCTCCTGGCGATAGGCGATGGCGTCGAGATCGTCCAGGGGAGTGTAGAAAAAGGGAGCAAGCTCGTAGTCCGCCGAGCCGGCCGTGACGGCTTCCACTATCTGGTCGAGATTCAGGTCGTGGAAGAACTCAGGGGGCGCGACCGTAGTCCGCATGTCAGCGGCCTGCGCCCCTGGGAATAGGATGCTCCGGAAGTGCGTCGGACAGGTCCCGGGCGGGCAGGGTGCCGTAGCCGACGGCGGCGGGTCGCCGGGGCCGGGTGGTTCGTTCGCTCCTCGCATCATGCTTTCGCTCCTGGGCCTCGCCCGAGCCGCGCGTGCCCTACGGATTCCCGAGCCATCTCCCTGTTCACGTTGGCTACAACTCGCAGTGCGCCCTTTGTGTCGTGGCGCTGCTTCCCGCCGTCCCTCGACTCGACTGCCACAGTCGCCCCCGAGTTCGGCGCTCTGAGCATGCGGACGGTCGGATCGAGGCGCGAATCCAGCGCTTCCGTCGCCCGAACGCCGCCGACCGTTGCATTCATGTCAGACTCCTCGACAATTGTCCGGGACTCGAGCGCGCGACGGTCATACCTTCGATCAATCCCGCAATGTAGCCTTGAGACGGAGCGGATTCAGGATCAGATCGAGAGCGTCGTGGATGTCCCGGACAACAACGTGGGCGACCTTCAGTAGCTCGCCTGCGGCACCTTCGGGGCCGATCACGGCGATTCCCACGGCGGAAGCACGGAGCATCTCGACGTCGTTTCGGCCGTTCCCGATTGCAACGACCCGTTCCGGGCCGAGTTTCTGCACGAAGCGTGCCTTCTCGATCCCCGTTTCTATGAGCCGGAGCTGCACGGGCAACCGGGCAAGCTCCTGCGCGGCCCTACCGAACGTGTCCGCCGTCAGCACGGTGATACGCATCCGCTTCGCGATCTCACCGAGCCGCTCTGCGACCCCCGGAAGCAGCGCTCCGTTCCGAGACAGCGTGCCCGTAAAGTCGAGGACCAATTCGCTCAGCACGAGGGGGGCCTTGCCCGGCAACTCCACTCTGATCGGTGTTGTGCTCATTTCCTGATTGCTCTCCTCTTCCGCAGGTCTCGACACCGGGCTGACTCGATCCGTGTCTCTCCTGGCAGTGTACGCCGATAACCAGGGCTCTCGATAAACGAGGTCGGGAGATTGGGATGGAACCAGGTCGGGCGTGTGCTTCTTTGCTCGATCGGCCGCGCTCCGGCTCGAGACGACTCCTCCTTTCGCGTCTTTCCTGGAGGGAGTCGCCTGCCGGCTACCTACACACTCCCACCAGGGGAATCAGCCTTGATAGGAGTTATCAGCCCGGCGGGGCAGTTCCTCGGTGAACTCCATCACCTTACGCGGGAGCGTCCCGCTTCCCTCTATATTAGCAACCTCCGGCCAGACGATCAAGCACCAGGACTTCGAGACAGCCTCTTTCGTCGCCGCCACCGGCACAACTTCGCCAACCACCAGAGCGGAGCCCGCGTCAACCCTCACGAACTTGCCCGAAGCTCACGCGCCGCTTGCCGTCCGACACACCCTCCAGTTTCTCGACGACCTGTCGAGTTTTGCCCAAACCTCACCCGGAGGGTAGCCCGTGTCGGTTTCCGATCGTCAAGGTAGGGGGATGTCTCACTTCCTCACGTGCACCCCGTCGAGCACGCCGCCGGCCCACAACTGTTTGTTCTTCGTCTCGACGAGGCAGCGAATGGGGAGCTGGCTTTCGAGAGAAACCTGCCACTTCTTTCCGTCCCAGTAGCGCAGGCCGCCGACGGTTTGCGAGCTGATCCAGACGCGGCCGTCGGCCGTCGCGACAAGCATGTTGATCCCGCCCTCGCTCTTGAGGTCGTTGGTCCAGTTCGTGCCGTCGAAACGGTATAGACCGCTGGCACTGGTCGTCACCCAGATCGTGCCCTTCGCGTCCTCCACGATCGCGAAGATGGAGGACTTCTCTCGGTCCAGGTAACGGGTCACCTTCCCGCCCTCCAGAACGAACACGCCTTGTCCCCAGGAGCCGAACCAGATGCGTTTCTTCGAGTCCTCCGCGAGGGTGGTGAGGTTCCTGCCTTCGAGGTATCGTATGGCCTTGTCGGGGCCGTTCTTCGGGTCAATAGCATAGGCGCCGTCCGCGTCCACGAGCACCCAGAGAGTCCCGTCGGACGTCCTCTTGAGGTCAACGACCTTGGCTTTCTGAAATTTCTCGACCGGTTCCCAGCGCTCTCCCTTGTATTCGACGAGGGTGTTCTGTTCGGTGCGAAGGTCCTTGGAGATAGCCCAAACGGTTGTCGTGTCGTAGGGGATGAGCGGTGCGACAGTGTTACCCGCGAGACTGACGGTCTGCTTCTCGCCCTCCAGCAACACGACGCCGTTCGACGTGCCGACCCAGTACTTGTTGTTGCCGATCTTGAGGATGTCCCAGATCTGGACGTCCTTCACAGGAACGGAGACCTTACCGTCCCGATAGGCCGCGAGGCCGGTCAACGTACCGATCCAAAGCAGCCCCTGGTCTTCCTCCTTGATGAACTGTATCTCGTTTCCCGGTAGCCCGTGATCGGTTATCAGGCTCGACCACTTGTCTCCGGCCGGTAGAACAGCGCAGAGTGCGATCAGCACCACGCAAGTCCGAGCGATCCTCCTCGACATTTCAGCCTCCTGCGAGCGGTCTTGCTTGTGTCTGGTGTGTCGGGTTCTGCCGAGCGGCGAGCGTCGCGGGCAGACTCCAACCCGACACCTATCCCCCTATTCTACCCGAACACTCTAGCGGTGCAAGCGCCGGACGGCGACGGGGTGCACGAACAGTCTTGCCGGGTGAGCCCGGCCCGAGGGCGCGGACGGTCCGAACTGCCTACCTCCAGGCAGGAGCCAGATGATGGGAAAAGGGCGACGAGATCGCTCCTGCGAACCCAGCGCCTGGCCCAAAGCCGGCCAGCGCGGAGCGCCATTGCCGGCCATGCCTTCGGCACTGATGCTGGCACCCAAACCAGGCCGGGACGGCAACCACCGGCCCCCGAGTCCCGTAGGGACGACGGGTAATAGCCCAGGACGAAGCCTTGCGGAGTCCTGGGTTCCACGGCACGACGCCAAACCAGCCGAGTCCCGTAAGGGACGACGGAAAACCAATCCCGCCGATCCTCCGCCGTCCCTACGGGACTTCATCAATCTGATCTTCGTTCGTCCTCCAGAACCCCAGGAATGAATTCCCGGGCTATTGGCCGCCGTGCCTTCGGCACTGAGGCTGGATCTGGAGTAATCGTGCCCGGTCCCTGCAAGGCTCACGCTCGGATTCACGGCCCTGCTACAGCCCCTGCGTTTCATCACGGCTCTCTCGTCTGTCCCCGCGGCACTGAGGCTGGATCTTACGCCCCCCGCTCCGAGTCGAGGCCATCCCTTCCCGGCTACTGACGGCCGTCTCGTTGCTATGGTGCCGGGAGCTCCGAGGCCGGGCAATAGTCATGCTGGCCCCATGCGAGAGCGTTCCTGCACCCGGCGAGGAATTCAATGCCCGGGAGCAGGATGCGGTGCGTGGAGGCGG
>Ga0272448_1004998_pt1 | contig 14803 bp, 12 predicted proteins | sample YNPCB0191_FD_202220 | JGI IMG/M metagenome (GOLD analysis project Ga0272448, IMG submission 202220) | Hot spring sediment microbial communities from Yellowstone National Park, WY, United States - YNP-CB-019-1 | ecosystem: Environmental > Aquatic > Thermal springs > Hot (42-90C) > Sediment...
AATCGAATGGGCACAGATGGGGCGCGCATTGGCGCAGGCGCACTACTGGACGCTGTTACCGGCTTTTGCCATCGTGGTGCTCAGCCTGTTTCTGCGTGCCTGGCGCTGGCAATGGCTGCTGCGCGCTATAGGGGAGCTTCCCTTCGCGCCGGTGCTGCGTGCCGGCTGCATCGGCATAGGCGCCAACATGGTGCTGCCCGCGCGCGCCGGGGAATTTCTGCGCGCTTACGTCCTGGGGCGTCGCACCGGTCATTCCAAGACGGCCATCTTTGCCACGCTGGTGATGGAGCGCATCCTGGACGGCCTGTCCATCCTTTTCATCCTGGTGATGGTGATGGTGCTGGGAGTGCACAGCCAGGAGGTGCACACCATCGGCGCGGTGGGTGGCGCTTTCTACCTGATCACTTTGGGTATGCTCCTGTTGTTTTATTATCGTCAGGCGGGGGTGATGCAGCTGGTGCAACGGATGCTGCCGGAGACGTGGTCGGCACGCGCACTGCCGTTGCTGGAGGCATTCGGCGGAGGATTGTGCATGCTGCGCGACACACGCCAATTGCTGATCGTGGGAGCCCAGTCGTTGCTGATCTGGTTGGTTATCAGCTGGTCTTTCTATCCGATTATGCTGGCTTTTGACTTCGGTGCCCCTGTGCCGTTATTCACCCCCTTCTTGCTTACCGCGTTGGTGGCTCTGGGCCTGACGGTGCCGGGCGCTCCGGGCGGTGTCGGCATCATGCAATATATGGCCGTGCTGTCCTTGCGGCTGAGCTTTGCGGCCGCTGCCATCATACCGGCGCACGATTTTGCCGAGCAGGCCGCTGCCTTCTCGCTGTTGATGCATCTCTCTCAGGCGTTGCCGGAGATCGGCTTTGGCGCCTGGGCCTTTGTTGCCGAGGGGTTGCGTTGGCAGGAAGTGGGTCTGGGTCAACGCGAGAGAGAACTCGCCACATGAACCGTGGTCACCGTGATGTGGTCGGCGCCGTCGCGGGTGCGCAGCCTTTGTCCGTCCTCCGGCCGGTACATTCCCACGATCAATCGGTAATCTCCCGGAGATAGCGCCGCGGGAAGCGGCACGGCGTGGCGGTCTATGATCTCCTCGCCCGCGCGCCAGTGGGTCGTGGGATGCCGGGATAGCACGGGTGCACCATCGGCGCCGGCAACGCGTTCCCCCGCTGCGTCGAGCAGCTGGACGAAGACGCGATAGTCCGCCGCAGGCTGCCGCAAAGCCTTCCATGTCAACTCGACCGGCAGCACACTGCCCTGTTGCACGGTCTCCCATGTGGCGACGTGCACCAGCGCGATTTCGTCCTCCAGCGCCACCGCCAACACATACTTTTGCAGCGGTTGCTGCGGGAAGAAATAATGCGCCAGCCTTCTCCCTTCGGACGCTCCCTCACGCCGCGGGAAGAAGTGCTCCTCGACGCGGAATCCCTGCTCCATCAGCCAACGTTCGATGTCGCTCTGCGCCGGTGGAAGCCAGTTGGGCAACCACCATACATGCTCGTGGGTTGCCGCGGCGCGTTGCAAAGCGCTCAGTGCGTGGGCATCGCGGCCGAGTGTGCCGGCGTTGAGGCCGAGCACCTCTGCCCGGCCGCGATACAGATCGGCGAAGGCGGCTGTCTCTTCGGGCGTTGCCGTGATGATGACGTCTGCCGTGCCGGTATGGGCGTTCAGCATCTCCACAGCGCGGCGCAAGTCCTCCGGCCAGATTCGATGGGCCGCGGTCAATACCACCGCACTCAGCGCCACCGACAATACAGCGCTGCCCGCCAAACCCCCTATGTCGGGCACGGGTGCAGCAGCCGTCCGTGCAGTGCGCATGAGCAGCCATCCCAGCAGGACGCTGCCCACCAGAAGCACGGCCAGCAAGCCCCAGTCCACCCGGTTTTGTGCCACCCAGACAAAATCAAGGTGCTCCAGCCGCAAAAACTTCCATTGTCCGATCAGCGGCGAGTAACGCGGGTCGAAGAAGGTAATCGGCGCGAAGAGGGGCAGTCCGGTGTCGAGCAGGCGCGTCTGAAAGAGCTCGAAGTGCACGCTCAGGCCCAACACCTGGAGCAACCCGCTGAGGACGACCAGCGCGATCAAGACGCCTCGCCGGCGCGCCGAACGCTGCGCCCAAGGGATCACCGGCAGGAGACCCAGCACCAGAAAAGGCACGGCGGGCAGCATAAAGCGTGGCCCCCAGGCATAGCCGCCGTGCCACATGAACCACTTGCCGTAGAGCAGCACATGCCCTATGACAATGGCATAGACCAGCCCTGCGGTGAGGCGATGGCGATGCCAAAGGGTGGGCGCAGCCGGCAGGGCGAGCAACAGCACAGGCGCATAGAGGAACAGGCCACGGCCCGGGCTCACCAACAGGCCGGCGATGCCCTGCAGCCAGTTGCCATCGAAGCGTTCCTCCGCCAGGTAGCCGGTGTCCAGGGGGTTGCCATAGCGCGCTATGTTGTAAGCTGCCAGGAGCACCGCCGCGATCACGAGCGGCAGTGCAAAAGCTCCTGCGGTGCGCCACAATGCGCGAGAATTCCGGCGTGGGGGTGTGATGCGCTGCCATACCTTGTGCGCCAGGAATGCGGCGAAGAGGGGCACCAGTATGACATTGGCATAGCGGGTGGCAACTGCCCAGGCCAGGGAAAGCCCGACAATCGTCGCGAAAGCCGCGTTACCGCTTTCGACAAAGCGTAACGTTGCCCAGAGGGCGATCAACAGACACAGGCCGGCGAGTGGCTCGCTGAAGCATGTCTTGGCGTAGGGCCATGCGAGCGTGGCCAGGCCGAAAACCAGCCCGGCTGTCAAAGCCTCGCGTTCGGCATACCCCAGCTGTCTTGCTATGAGAAAGAGAACGACGGCCGAAGCGGCCGTCACCACACTGTTGAACAAGAGCGCACTCGTCGCGCTGCCCCAGCCGGGGATGTTCCGTCCCAGCCAGACCAACGGGACGAGGAGCAACGACATGCCGATGCCCTTGCGAGAGTAGAGATGGTCATCCAGCCCAAAGGTGCCCTGCTGGAGACCCATCCAGCGGATCTGGTCAACGTACAGCACACCACGACGCACCATGCTCTCGGCCACGGAGAACATGGCCAGGCCGTCCGATGAATGGAAACGCGGGCTGTAGGTGACCAGATAGACAGCAAAAAGGAAACAAAACAGCGCACAGCCGAGGCAGCGCTTCAGCGGTACCTATTCCCCCTTGAGCTGTTTGAGCATTCGTTGCGGACTGAGAAAGCCCAGCAAAGTTGCCATCATAAATCCGGCGGCAGTGATAGTGGCCAGGGCGACCTTGGTGATGTCTACCACCGGCTCGACATAGACGTTGCCGTGCGCAACCACCACGACTGCCACGGGACGTGAGAAGGTCTTCCCTCCTCCACCGCCACCACCACCGGCTCCGCTGGCCGTGGTGACTTCGTCTGAACGTTTCTTTTCCTCGTCCTCTGCTGGACCAGTGCCGGAGCCGAAGCCCATGCCAAAACCCAACCCGGCGACCACTTCAGCGGTGGGGATGATGGTGACCTCATCCTCGCGGATCGGCTCGCCATACACGCGATTGACGTTCGCTACATCCAGAAAGTGACTTAGCGTTCCCTGAATGGCTTCCATTGCTGGCATCGCATCCAAAGCTTCAGTCGGCGGGCGATCTGTCTCAGATTTTCTAGCGGCCATGGTAACACCTCCTCAAAATGGTCTGTTCTTGTCCTAAGTTCTCTTCTCTGGCCGGGGGCGGTTCATGCGCCCTCGGCTTATGGAGCTCAATAGATTTATCACCTGCCTCGTCGTGCGAGCCAGAAGAGCAATGCGCCTGATATACCAATGGTCAATGCCAACACTTGCAGCCGCCGCGTCACGTCGTGTACCGGCAGGGTGTACTCTGTCCCGTCACTATGGCGCACCAGCACCGCGATGGGGCGATTCCAGATAAACCCTCCTGGCACCAGGGGCAGCTGGATGTGCACCGAGCGCGCTATCGGCACAACGGTGCTGCCGTCTATATTGACGGCCTTACCCACATTGGTACGAATGTGAATGAAAGGCTGAACCACGAGCACACCTCCTCTTTCGAGCCACAACCCGTGTCATTTGGGGCAGGCAAGTCTCTGTTGTTACACATCAGGTACCCCACCACTACAGTGCCGTTATCTCTCCAACGTCCATGCGGCCATGTTGCGTACTAGCTGAGCGGTGTCCGCATCGCTCAACCAATTCAGCGCCATCCCCAGAATAATGACACGGCGTACCCCTTCTCCCGGCGCGTTGTTGCTCTCCAATGCCACCAGCACGGGTGCATCAGCATCGGCGCTATTGGGGCCACGCCGCATAGCCACCTTGGCATTGTCTCCCCACTGGTTACCCAGCGGAACAGCGGGCGGCAGGTCAGGCGGCAGCGTGATGGTTGAGCTCGACAACCCTACCACCAAGGGAGGCACCTCATCGGTCAACACCACATCCGCGATCGCCGAAGCGGGGCGGCTGCTGCCCCCCAAGACGGGGGTACGTCCGCTGATGGTCAAGCGGCCGCCGCGTTCCAGATAGAGCGCCAGTGCAGCCAGCGTCTTTGTCTGTGCTGGTTCGCCGCGATAAACTCCACGGCTCCAGATCACCCAACGATAACCCAACAGGTCTTGGATAGTGGGGTCGCCGTCGCTCGCCGTATACCACAGCGCGGGCGTGTAGCCCATTTCTTGCAAGGTGCGCGTGTAAATATCCGCCTCACTCGCATCTTCCGCCGCAGCGGTGCGATTGTCATCCACCACCAGGACATCCCCCTTGCTGCCCAACGGGGCAGACGGCGTCTCGACGGCGGCGGGTGTCTTGGCAGGTCCTTCGGTGGCTTCGGGCGTGGGTGACGCAGAGGGGGTCTGTTCAGGGGCAGCGGCACTCTCCTCGAACTTGAAGGGGCATATCACCACATCAGGGCGTGTGACACAATCGGCAAAATTCTGCATTACCAGGCGATCCAGTGCTGATTCGAGCGCGGCAAGATCACTGCCCAGCACGGCCGTCACCTGTTTGTCACCTGGTAATTGCCGACGCAGGATCAGAATGCTGTCATCGAGCAGTAACGGTGGACTGAAAGAGGTCTCCAACACGCGCGTTACCGCCGGCGAGGGAGTCGGGGTCGGCGTCAATTCCACCTCCGGAGTGATCGAAGGGGTCAGGGTCACCTCCGGCGTCGCATCCAGATCGGGCAGCAAAGCGAACGTCCCTCTCTGCGAGGTGCAGGTTGGCGATGGCTCCGGTGCAGGCGACGGCGTGTTATGAGGGGTGGCGGTTGGTGTGGCAGTAGGGGTCAACGTGGGGGTGAGAGTCGGCGTGATCTCGGCCAGACGGATGCCGGCGTCACGGAGCAGGGTGGTCTCGCGTTCCGCTGCTTCGTAGGAAGCCACATAGACCAGATCGTTCAGGGGAGGAGAATCCGCTGCTGAGGGGGGCTGGAGGGTACCAACCGGCACTGCCGATGGGCTGAATGTCATCGTTGCGGTCAGCACGACATCCGCGGGGCTCAGCAGCTCCAATGTGCGCCCGCTCGTTTGCAGCAGCTGTTGCAGTTGACTCACCTGTGCCAGGAAGGGTGCATCAAGTGGCAGATCACCGCCGAAGGTCAATCCCACACGCGCCCCCATGTAAGCAGGAAAGTCGGCCAGTTCTTGTTCTCGTTGTGCAGCTGCCAGGAAGTCCGCTACGAACTCAAGCATCAGGAGGTTGTCGTAGCGGCTGACATAGGGTTCGGTCAGCACATCGAAGTCACCCATCGCCAGCACTCTACCCGTGCTGCGGTTGGCAGCCAATCCGGCAAGAGCTACCGTGGTGAAACCGCTGAGCCCGCTGCGCAGACTGCTTTGCACCGTCTCGCCGGTGCGCACCTGACTGATGATTGGTCCACTCAAGCTGCGCACACCGTAGAAAACGATGGTCTTGCCTTGTAGCTTGGCCGCGCGATCCCAAAACTGGCTCTGGTACACATGGGTGAAGTTGCGATCGTTGCGGCTCAGGTCGTATAGGTAGTCATCATTAAAGATGACGCCAAAGCGCTCTGCTAGTCGGTTGAGATCGCGCAAGAAGCGATCCGGTACCTCGGGTATGTCGGGGTCGCTGATCAGAAGCAAGCGCCCGCCGTCGGCGACGAAGCGTTCCACCACAGCGATCTCGGCATCTTTCCACAGGAACAGGGGACTGACCACGACCAATGCGCTGGCATCGCGCAGTTGGATCGCCAGCTGATCCGATTGATCGGCCAGGCCGGCCAGGTTTGATTTGTCCACGCTTGCCATAGGGGTGGGATTGGTCCAGAAGCGCAGCGCGATGCCACGCGCTGCTAGCTGAGCAGAGAGTGCCTGAAACTGGCTCGGGCTCACCATGTTAAAATGAGCCAGGTCCACCACCACTGGTCCACGACGCAGATATGTGGCTGGAGCCTCGGGCTCGCGCGGCGCCGGAGCGGCCGTGGGGGTCGGTTCGGGTGTCGCTGCCAGCTCTACCTGCCCGCTTGCAGCAGGATGGTAGGAGCTGGTGCGCCATTCTGTCAGCACGCTACGCACGGCAAAAGGCAAGACAAGTAGCAGAATGCCCAGGGCGATGACCAACGACGAACGGTGTGTGTTGCTCATGGGCGTTTCCCTCCGGGCAATACTGCCCCATTGGCAGTACGAAAGGACGTCGCATCGTATGCCGGGCCAACGAGCGCGATGAAACGGGTATCTAAGAGCAAGACCTCGCCGGGCAGCGTATCACGCAGCGTGGCGAGCATCTGAAAAGGGTCAACCGGCTGGAAGGGCAAACCTAAATATTCCGTCAAGTCGCGCACCTCATACCGCGCTATCCCTGCCAATGCAGCGACATCGGGGATAGCATCACTCACTCCGCCCAGTGCATCCACCATACCCAGCGCCAACGCCTCGTTACCCAGGTAGATATGTCCCTCTCCCAGGACACGCCCATCAACGCGCAACGGGTTGTAGGGTGATTGCGTGCGTTCGTGGAGCACGGTGTTGACAAAGGCATCTTTCACCATTTCCAGCTGGCGGATATTATCGAAGCGGCTACCACCCCCTAATTTATACGGTCCCGTGCTCAAGACATCGGGCACAATCATAGGATCGGCGGGGCGGGACATCCAAACGCCGATGTTGCCCACCGCGGCGGCGGCAGGGGCATAGATCTTGTTGGCAGCGATGGCCATATAATAGCCGCCGCTGGTTGCTTCGCCATCAATGACCACCACGAGTGGTTTCTCTTGGCGGAAATTGGCCATGGCGTAGTAGAGCTTCTCACTGCTGCTGGCATCGCCGCCAAAGGAGCTGATCTCCACCACTATCCCGGCCACACGCGGATCACGACGCGCCGCCTCCAAGATGTTCCACATCTGTTGGGCACTCGGGGGCACAATCAGCCCTTCAAAACGCACCGTCCCGATAATCGGGCGTGGACCGAAGCGCTCGCTCAACACCAGCCCGATCACCAGGCAGATGACCAGAAAAACAATCTCAACCCCGATGCGCCATCGTTTTGGTCGCATAAGTATCTCCTCAGCTCCCTCTGACAGGGACGCGTTCATATGCATTCTACTCCAGCCAGATAGCCCGTGCAAGCGTTGATCCGATTGCAGATATATCTCAATCCTGGAACAGGCTTTATACGGGGAAAACCCGGATGCAAATGCCGCGGCCTTCGCATCGCCTATCCCGTCGTCCCCGCCGCCCGGCGGGCAGCGCAACCGCCTTGTCAGCGTTCGCGCGTCGGTTCGAGTCCGACCGTGGGCTTGCTTGCGATGAAGGTCTATGAAGGTTTTTAGGCCTTTTTCACAAACCTCTCTATAGAAAGGATTCTATAGGGGAGTTTTGGAAAAGTGCCCTTAAACCTTCATAGACCTTCATAGGCCCAATCCTTGAAAGAAAACACCCGTTGTGTGCCTCACCTTCTTGAACCCGTGTGCCTGCACCGGCGGGCTGAAGCCGCTCATTGATTTCACCGCCTGAGGTATTTATCCTCGCGTACTCCCTCGAAGCGTACGTGGAACGGCAGCGGGACAACCTTGCGCCAGAAACCCTCGGTGACGTCGTTCACCGCCCTCGATTAAGCAGTGCTTGCCCTCGCCTGCAAAGTCTGCTACAATCTTCGATAGAGGATAGATTGAGCGGGGTGGCCGCGTGCAATGGATAAGCGAAATCTCTGGCAGCGTATGAACGGCCCCACGAAAGTGGGTGTTGTGTTTGCTGCTATCGGCATCATTCTCACCATTATCGGGGTGATCCGCGATCCTACCACGCCGGTGACCGCCTGGTCGCTTGGCGTGGGGGCGCTCATCTCCGGCGCCACGTGGGGGCTGGTCAGCTGGGCGATTGCTACCGCCGCCGTCGAAGTGGAGCGTGACCTGGCACGCAAGACAGCGGAAGAGCAAGACGACCACGAAAAGCATGCCACTTAGGATACTGATGTTCGCCGCGTCGGTTGGCGTAGCGGCTGCGGCGCTGCTTACAGGGGCCGCCGTGTATCTCACCGCGAGTGGCATAGTACCCCGCCTGGTGCGCCCCGGCCTGGCCAGCTGGCTCCTGTTGTCATTTGTGCTGGTATTCTCGCTGGGTGAGATGCCGCCTATGATCCTGGCGCTGCGCCGTATGGTCAGCAGCGCCTTAGACCGCACCGGCAGCGTTCTGGCGATGCTCACAACAGCCGCTTTTGTGTTTTTCGCCGCCTTTTATGCCGCGCCTTTCACCGTGTTGACCGGCCAGGTAGCTGTCGGTATAGCACTGGCGGCTTTATGCCTGCTGAGGCTGCTCTGTGTGTGGCTGTTTGTGCCTGCCCACAAAGCTCCCTGAAGATTTGTATCAAGGTGGAATGATCTGATGGCCGATTTACGAGGTACTACCTATCGTTCTCCTGAAGAGCTGCGCGATATTCAGGCACTGGTGATTGATATGGACGGCGTGCTTTGGCGTGGCGATGCACCTGTGCCCGGCTTGCACGCTTTCTTTGACCTGCTGCGCAGCCGCCCCATTCGTTTTCGTCTGGCAACCAACAATCCCACGCGCACGCCGGAGCAATATGTAGCCAAGCTGGCGCGTATGGGCGTGCAGGTTTCGCCCGAGGAGATTCTCACCTCGGCCATTGTCACGGCGCGCTATCTGGCTACCCATATGCCGGGAGCCCATGTCTTTGTGATCGGCATGGAGGGCCTGCGCCAGGCTCTGCTCGACTATGGCCTGCAGCTCAGCGACGGCGCGGCAGCCGACTGTGTGGTGGTGGGGCTGGACACGCAGCTGACCTATGCCAGGCTGGCCGAAGCAACGTTGCTCATCCGTGCGGGCGCCCGCTTCATCGGCTGCAATCCCGACGTCACCCTGCCCAGCGAGCGCGGCCTGTTGCCCGGCAACGGCGCCACGCTGGCCTATCTGCAAGCGGCTACCGGCGTCGCTCCGTTGATCATCGGCAAGCCGGAACGGGCTATCTTCGACGCGGCGTTAGAGGCGATGCAAGTGCCTGCTGCGCGTGCGGCCACACTGGGCGATCGCTTGGAGACCGACATCCTGGGAGGCCAGCGCGCCGGCATGCGCAGCATCCTGGTGCTCAGCGGCGCCACCGACGCCGCCCAGCTCGCCAACAGCCCGATCCAACCCGATTGGGTGTTCGAGAGCATCCGCGAATTGGCAGCTGCCTGGCCATGAACGTGCCGTCGCACGGTCAACCTTTTGACGAAAATGGGGAGGTACAGCGTGTTGTGCCCTCACCCGCACAGCGCCCCGTCGTGCTCGATCTGAGCAAGGAACAGCTACAAAAACTGTTGGGCACGTGGGGCGAGCCCGCCTATCGTGCCAAGCAGGTGTGGCACGGCCTCTATTGCCAGCTGGCTGCCACACCCGAAGCATTAAGCGATCTCCCCAAGGCGCTGCGCGCCCGGTTGAGCGAGGAGACCATCTGGGATCCACTGACCCCGCTGATGACGTTGCGCTCGCTCGACGGGCAGACGCAAAAGGTGCTTTTCGCCCTGCCCGATGGGGCGCAGGTGGAAGCTGTGTTGATGCACTATGCGCGGCGGCATACCGTCTGTCTGAGCACCCAGGCAGGTTGTGCCATCGGATGTCCCTTCTGCGCCACGGGTCAGGGTGGCTTCCAGCGCAACCTGAGCGCGGGCGAGATGGTCGCTCAGGTGTTCTACTTCGCGCGCCAGGTTGCCGCGCAGGGAGAGCGCATCACCAATGTGGTGCTGATGGGCATGGGCGAGCCGCTGGCAAACTATGAAGCGACCTGGGCCGCCATCCGCCGCCTGAACGATCCCGAGGGCTTCGGCCTGAGAGCACGCGCCATAACCCTCTCCACGGTGGGATTGGTGCCGGGTATCCGACGCATGGCCCATGAGCCGGAGCAGGTGAACCTGGCCGTTTCGCTGCACGCTGCCAACGATGCACTGCGCGACCGGTTGGTGCCGATCAACCGTTCGTTTCCCCTGACGCAGCTGTTGGAAGCATGTCGTTACTACATCGCGCACACCCACCGACGCGTTTCGTTTGAATACGCTCTGATCGCAGATGTGAATGACCGCGACGAGGATGCCCTCCAGCTGGCCGGGCTGTTAAGTGGCCTGCTGGCCCATGTAAACCTGATCCCCCTCAATCCCACGCCGGATAGCTCGTTCCAGCCCTCTCCGCGTGCGCGTGTGCAGGCCTTTCAGCACATTCTGCAGCAGCAGCGCATCTCCTGTACGGTGCGGCTGCGCCGTGGTCTGGACATCCAGGCCGGTTGCGGCCAGCTGCGCCTGCACCGACGCCAGGAAGAAAGGGCTGCTCGTTAGCTGAGAACACGGCACACCCATCGCCCGGGGTGCTTATACACCTAAACAGTTTCCCTATCACTCCTTAACACTTTCTTAACCGACATGGGTGTATGCTGAGGGTGTATCACGCGAATCGGACACCGATTCAGGAAACACTGACAGATGCGAAGAAAGGAGAAAGGAACGATGTGGAGGACGGTTAAGTTTGCTCTAGCAGGTGTGTTGGTGGTCGGAATACTGGCCACCCTCGTGGTTACCGGCAGCGCGCTGGCCCAGGAGACGACGCCCACCAGTGTGCCGCAGGCGCCTGGCGTGGGGCAGGGACGTGGCTGGCCGGGCGGTTTCGGCTTGCGCATGTGTGGCCAGGCAGGCTTGGAAGCGGCTGCGAAGGCGCTCAACCTGAGCACGGATCAGCTCACAGCGGAACTGTGGGGTGGTCGAACCCTGGCCGAGCTGGCCGACCGTGCCGGCGTGTCCTTGACCGCGGTGCGCGACGCTGTAGAAACGGCATGTCGTGATGTGCAGAAGCAGGCAATCGAGCAGGCTGTCCAGGACGGTCGCATCAGCCGTGAGAAAGCGGACTGGCTGATCGAGGGCCTGGAGAAGGGCTTCTGGGGGTTCGGCACAGGTGCATGGCGGGATGGTTGTAGCTGCTTCTGTCGCGGAGCCGGCAAGGGTTTGGGCCGTGACCAGGGCGTGGGCCCCTTCGGTGGATGGCGCGGCGGTTGGGATGGCGGATCACAGGGTCGGTTTGGTGGTTTCATGCGCGGCAAGGGCGGAATGCGCGGTTGGTTGGGTGGTCCCATGGGGGGCTGGCAACAGTCTCCGCAGCAGCCCACCGAGTAAGGCGGCCACTGCTACGCCTTTCCGGCGCGTTGCCGGCGAATGACGCAGAAGAGGGATGTTCTGGATGCTCTGCAGGGTGTCCAGAACATCCTCTTCATTTGTCCCATGCCACCTAGGACTTTAACGGCAATTTGGACTATCATAAGATGGTGAGTTCGAGCCCTGTCATATTGGGGGGTGATGCAAACATGGGCAAAACGATCCTGGTGGTGGACGATCAGGCAAATGTGCGTCGGTTGCTGCGCGAGTATCTCGAGGAGGAGGGTTTTCGTGTGGTGGTGGCCGAAAATGGGCGGGATGCGCTCTACGTGGCACGACGAGATAAACCCGATCTCATCCTGCTTGACATTATGATGCCGGAAATGAGCGGCTACGAGTTCATGCGCACGTTCACCAAAGAACAGGACACCCCGATCATCCTCCTCACCGCCAAGCTGGAGGAATCAGACAAGGTGTTGGGGTTGGAGCTGGGCGCAGACGACTACATCACCAAGCCTTTCAGCATGCGCGAGCTGGTGGCGCGCATCCGTGCCGTGCTACGGCGTGCGGAGAAAGGGGCTCCTGCTTCGGAGGTGCTGCGTGTCGCGGATATCACCCTGGATCGTGGTGCGCGCACGGTCCTGGTGGGCGAGCGCAACGTGCGCCTGACACCCACCGAGTTTGAGCTGTTGGCCACGCTGATGGCAGCACCGGGACGCGTCTTTTCGCGCGCAGCGTTGCTGGAGGCGGTACAGGGCGTTTCGGTGGAAACCATGGAGCGTTCCATTGACGTGCATATTCGCAACTTGCGAACGAAGATTGAGCCGGATCCAAGCAATCCGCGTTACGTCGAAACTGTTTTCGGGGTGGGCTATCGCTTTCGTCCCCCAGAAGAAGAGTGACGATGACCACGATGTTCCGTTCGCTGACCTTTAAGCTGGTGTTAGCTTTTATGGCGGTGAGCATTGCTTCGGTTATGCTGAGCACCCTGTTTGCCCGTTGGGTGATTCTGCGCGAATTCGACCGGCTGGTGGCGGAACGGGTGGAGAATTCCTTCGTGGCCGACGTGCAAAGCTATTACGAGGTCACCGGTTCGTGGCAGGGTGTCGAGGTTTTCTTGCGCACCCGAATGCCTTTGTTTCTCGTCCCGCCGGGGCAAGAGATGATGCACCGTCAAATGGCCAGGCGCGGACAGATGTACGAGATGATGCCCCCTGTGTTTGCTCTGGCGGATCGGGATGGTGTCGTGGTGGTGCCGGCCGGTCCCTATCAGGCCGGCGAGCAGGTGGATGCCGACGTCTTGCGCCAGGGCATCCAGATCATAGTGGACGGACAGGTGGTCGGTACCGCACTGCCGACAGGGCTCGCCCCTGAGATGGCGCCGCGAGAGGTGCGTTACCTGACGCGCATCAATTATGCCTCGTTCCTGGCGGCGTCGCTCGCGATGGTGATCGCCCTCGTTTTGGGTGTTTTCCTGGCGCGACGGTTATCACAGCCATTGCGCGAGCTCACTGCTGCCACACGGGCGATGGCGCGCGGTGAATTGGAACAGCGTGTGCCCGTCCGTTCGCGTGATGAGCTGGGCGAGCTGGCGGCTGCCTTCAACCAGATGAGCGCCGATCTCGCGCATGCGCATCAGATGCGGCGACAGATGACGGCCGATATCGCGCACGAATTGCGCACCCCGCTCACCGTGATGGTCGGTTATCTGGAAGCCCTGCGCGATGGGGTGCTGAAGCCGACCCGCGAGCGCTTCGAGGCAATGTACCAGGAAGCCCGCCATTTGGAACGTCTTGTGGAAGACCTGCGCATCCTCTCGCTTGCCGATGCGGGCGAGCTCTCGTTGAACCGCGAGGCGGTGTCACCGCGTTTGGTGTTGGAGCAGGCAGCCACCATTTACCGGCACCAGGCGGAACAGCGAGGCATCTCGCTGGAGGTATCGCTAGAAGAAGGTGTGCCCGACATCTACGTGGATCCGGATCGCATCGCGCAGGTGCTGGGCAACCTGATCACGAACGCCATCCGCTATACGCCCACCGGTGGACGCATCACCATGTCTGCTGTGCGCCGGGGAGATAACGTGGTATTGCGCGTGCAGGACACCGGCAGTGGCATTGCTCCTGAAGACCTGCCCTATGTGTTCGACCGCTTTTATCGTGGGGATCGGGCACGTCAATCTTTTGGGGGTGAATCAGGGTTAGGGTTGGCCATAGCGCGTTCCATCGTGGAAGCACATGGCGGAAGCATCGCTGTGGAGAGTGTGCCGGGTCAGGGCAGCACTTTCACCATTACATTGCCACGCGCGGATCATCCACCTGCCACCGGGCATGCGCGATCGTGACGGCGCGCCACTCTGGCACTCCGTTGTTCCCGGAAAGCCGCGGTCTCCGCGATCACGGTGCCCGCACCCGCAGATCCGAAGTGGGTGCCGAACTCCGCGCTAAACCGCTGGCGCGCCGCATCTCCGGTGCAGGGACAGGACGCTACCTTTTGCACCCCCAACCCCTTGCGTGCTGTGACGGGATAGAGCGAACAGGGGCATGGGAAATCATGCCCCTGTTCCATAAGCGATGGTGGGGTTTCCGTGGTCTCGGAGCGTGATTACGCCCCCGTTCCTGCCTTCAGCAGGGCAGGCTGACCTTCGACATCTGCATCGAAGAGGTGGATCTTGTCGGCGTTAAAGGCCATTTTGACCTTGTCTCCGACGCGGGCGCGCACGCGCGGGTCTACACGGGCAATGTAAGGCTGATTTCCGGACACCAGGTACAGGAAGATTTCGTTGCCCATCAACTCGGTGACGTCGATCGTCGACTCGACATCCACTGCGGTCACACCGGGCGATATGAAGCCGGGGAAGTAAATGTCCTCCGGTCGGATGCCGAGGATGACCCGCTTGCCCGCTCCATCCTTGAGGCGTGCTTTGATGGGAGGTGTGACAGGAATGCGGAATGAGCCGGTATCCACGAAGAGCTGGTCGCTTTCACCGGTGATGGTGGCATTGAAGAAGTTCATGCTTGGCGAGCCGATGAACCCTGCCACGAAAATGTTGCCCGGGTAGTCATAGAGGTTCTGCGCGGTGTCGATCTGCTGCAGCACACCATCCTTGAGCACGGCGATGCGGTCTGCCATCGTCATCGCTTCCATCTGATCGTGTGTCACGTAGATGAAGGTGGTACCCAGGCGCTGATGCAGCTTGATCAGCTCGGCGCG
>Ga0272448_1005001_pt1 | contig 14800 bp, 12 predicted proteins | sample YNPCB0191_FD_202220 | JGI IMG/M metagenome (GOLD analysis project Ga0272448, IMG submission 202220) | Hot spring sediment microbial communities from Yellowstone National Park, WY, United States - YNP-CB-019-1 | ecosystem: Environmental > Aquatic > Thermal springs > Hot (42-90C) > Sediment...
ACGGCCGGGGGCTTCTGTGGAAGGCCGCGCTCTGGGGCGCCTTGGGGGCCCTGTGCCGTTATGAAGGGTGGCTCCTGCCGGCAGGAGCGATCCTTCTGCTGCTGTACGACCACGCCGCACGCCGGCTGGAGCGCGGGCGCGCGCTACGGGCGGCGGCGCTCGTCGGCGGGGCGGCGGCCCTGCCGCTGCTGCTGCATTTCGGATACACCTACCTCGAGCTGGGGGACAGTATCTTCCATCGGGTGGCGCGCGGATATGGCGCGCCCGAGCTCACCTATCGCCGGCCGCTGCTTTCGGCCGTCTACCACTTCGGCGAAGTCGCCCAGGCGGCCACGATATTGCCCCTGGCGCTGGGCGTGGCGGGAACCGTCGCGTGCCTGCTGCGGCCGCGCGATCTGGGGCGGCGCGTTCCTCTGCTCTTGCTCTGGTCGCCGGCGCTGGTCAACATCGCGGCGCTATACTGGGGGCTGATCTACAGGGTGCGCTACTCGGTTCTTCTCGTTCCCGCTCTGGCGGTCTGGGGCAGCCTGATGCTCGACGGCGCGCACAGGGTGCGTGCCGCCTTGATCGCCTGCGCGGTCGCGCTCATGACGCTGCCCTGGCTTTCCTGGGCATTTCCCCGAGAATGGAACTATCACTTCATGTATCCCGGCCCCGGGGTGTTGCTGCTGCCGGCATGCGCTCTGCTGCTGCTGTTCTGGGTTCTGGCGGGAAAGGCCCGAACGATGCCGCTGGTGATCCTGCTGCTTCTGGGCATGCACCTGCCCGTCCTCGAGGGGGAACACAAAGCCGTGCTCCAGGAAGCCCGCGAGCACGAGTACCAGGAGCCTCAGCGACGTCGCGTGATCGAGGGCTTGAGAAAGCTCTACGACGGCACCGGCATCCTGATCGACATGGCGCGGCACGCCCCTCTGATATACGACTCCGGCCTGCCGGTGAGAGAGTTCGTATACAATGAAGGCCGGCCTGAGCTCTGGCAAGGGGCGGTCGCCGCCCCGCGCGGCGTGGTCGGATGGTTGTGCGGCGAGCGCGGGGACGCCGTGTGGGAACGCCTGCGCGCCGATCCCGACTGGGCGCGCGGGTATACCCCGGTGGTCGAGACCGAGGATTTCGTCCTGTATCGACTCGATGACGAGTACCGGCGCGCGCTGATGACCGGGCGGAAGCCCGGGTAAGGGGATGGGGGTTCCGTGGCCGCATACCGCAGGAAACACGACGACCCGCCTGTCCGGCCGCGCCCCTTTCTGGCCGGCCTGCCGGCCGACGTCGAGACCTATGAGGAGAAGGTGGCGGGCTTTTTCCGCCGGCGAACGGGATTGGATTACTACGCCGCCGTCGGCCGCATCGTCGAGTTCGTGGTACGCGCGCGGAGCGCCCGGGTGGTGGATCTGCTGTGCGACACGGCCGCCTTCGCGTTGAATCTGGCCGGGCACGGGGGATTTTCCGGCAGGGTTTACTCCTTCGAGCACAATGTCACGCTGCTCGAGCGCGCGCGCCAGCGCGCCCGCTTCCTGAATCTCGACCGGGTCGAGTTCCGCGACTTCGAGGAGCCCCGCTGGCCGTTGCCCGACGGGTTCGCCGATGCCGCCGTCTCGATCTTCGATTTTCACCGGCGCGATCCCGGCCGCTTTCTGCCGGAGGTCGTGCGCATGCTGGCCCCGGAAGGCATCTTCGTGCTGGCGGAGCTGCTCGAGCCGGACTGCGCGCGCAGCAGCGCCGGGCGGCTGTGGGAGCGCCTGAAGATACGCTATATCGAGGGCAGCCCGGCGGAGGCGCGCGGTGTATACTACGGGCGCGAAGAGACGATCCGCATGCTTCGCGCTGCGGGATTTCGCCAGGTGATCGTGCAGGAACTGAAAGCAGCGGCGTCGCCGCGCATGCCGGTTTTCAGCCTGGTGGCGGCGACCAAATAGGAGACGGGCGGTTGTCATGGGCGAGTGGATCGACGGCAGGGAGCTGGCGCAGGCGATCCAAGCCGAGGTGGCCGATGAGGTGAGGCGGCTGAAGGAGGCCGGCATCCGGCCGGGGCTGGCCGTGGTGCTCGTCGGCGACAATCCGGCCTCCGTGGTCTACGTGCGCAACAAGGCGAGAACCTGCGAGGCGCTCGGCATGTTGTCCGAGAGGGCGGAGCTGCCCGCGGATTCGAGCACCGAAGCGGTGCTGGAGGTCGTGGGCGCATTCAACCGCCGCCCGGACATCCACGGGGTGCTCGTCCAGGTGCCCATGCCTCCCCAGGTGGATGCGCGCCGGGTGCTCGAGGCCATCCTTCCCGAAAAGGACGTCGACGGGTTCCATCCGGTGAACATCGGGCGCCTGGTCGCAGGCAACGCGCCCTTGAAACCCTGCACGCCCGCCGGCATCATCGAAATATTCCGCAGGCGCGCAATACCGCTCGTGGGCCGCCGGGCGGTGGTCATCGGGCGCAGCGATATCGTGGGCAAGCCGCTGGCGCTGATGCTGCTGCACGAGCATGCCACCGTGACCGTCTGCCATTCGCGCACCCGCGACCTGCCCGCGGTCGCGCGCGAGGCCGACATCCTGGTGGCGGCGATCGGGCGGGCGGCCATGGTGGATGATACCTTCGTCAAGCCCGGAGCGGTGGTGATCGATGTGGGCGTCAACCGGGTGGATTCGCTCGAGCGGATCCGCGAGATTTTCGGAGAGGATGCCGGGCGCATCGCCGAGCATGCCCGCAAGGGGTACACCCTGGTGGGCGACGTCAACGCGCCCCGTGTCTTGCCCAAGTGTTCCCTGTTGACCCCGGTTCCGGGCGGCGTGGGGCCGCTGACGATCGCCATGCTCATGGCCAACACCGTGCGCGCGGCGCGGCTGTGCGCCGGGATGCGCCGGGGTTTTCCGGGGGGGGATCTGCCATGAAGAGAGCGGTGCTCACCGTGATCGCGGCCGCGGCGCTGGCCGTCCCGGCCCATGCCAAGACCACCCGCATCCGGCGCGTCGGGGAGTCCCCCGAGTTTCTCGCGCTCAGCCGGAACGGCAGGGTAGCGTACGTCACCTCCTTCGGCACGGGCGAGCTGGTGGCGGTCGATCTTCTTCAGAAGACGGTGCTGCGCCGGGTCGTGGTCGGCGGTTCCCCCATCGGCGTCGCCGTCGACGGCGAGGGCAGGAGCGCCTGGGTGGCATGCCGGGACTCCGGCACGATCGCCGTGGTCGATCTCGCGTCGATGCGCGTCGAGGCCAACATCGTCGTCGGCGGAGCGCCCAACGCCGTCGCCTTCGGCGGCCGCGGCTACCGGGCCTATGTGACGAATTTCGGCCGCAGCCGCGAGGGGGTGCTGCACATCATCGACGTGCGCGAGCGCAACGTGGTGGCCGGCATCAAGATGGGCATGGCGCCGATCGCGCTCGCGGTTTCGCCGGTCACCGAACTGGTCTATGTCGTCAACGGCGGCTCCAACGAAGTCTGGGTGGTGGATCCCGAGAAGCGGAGCGTCGTCGGCAAGCTCGGCGTGGGCGAGGCGCCGATCGGCATCGCCGTGACCCCGGACGGCTCCCGCATCTTCGTTTCCAACAGCCGCTCGCACGACCTGACCGTCATCGACGCCCGGGCGAACACCGTGCTGGTGAGCATCCCGGTCGGGCGCGCACCCTTCGGGGTTACGGTCAGCCCCGACGGCAAGCGCGTGTTCGTCGTCAATACCGGGGCCAAGACGGTGGCGGTGCTCCCGGTCGACCTCAGCTCGTTGCAGGTCCGCACGATCCAGGTCGACAAGGGCTGCATCGATGTCAAGGTGCTGCCGGACAACCGCACCGTGGTGGTCACGAGCGAGCAGTCCGACTCGCTGCTGCTCGCGCAGGCCCCCTGATGGCGGCGCGGGCCTTCAGCGCGCCTGCAGGAACCAGTCGACGAATTTCCCGATGCCTTCCTCGATCGCGGTCCTGGGCTGGTAGCCGAGAAGCTGCCGGGCGCGGGAAATGTCCGCGTAGGTCACCGCCATGTCCCCGGGTTCCTCGGGCAAGAAGCGCAGGTGCGCCTTCCGGCCGAGCGCTTTTTCGAGCAGCGCGATCAGCTCCAGCAGGGTGACGGTGCGGGACTCGCCCAGGTTCAGGATCTCGTAGCCCGGCAGCGGGCGCAGGGCGGCCACCACGCCGTCGACGATGTCGTCGACGTAGGTGTAGTCGCGCCGCGAGCGCCCGTCGCCGAAGACCGGCACCTCGTCGCCGTCGAGGATGAGGCGGGCGAATTTGCGGATAGCCATTTCGGGCCTCTGGCGCGGGCCGTAGACGGTGAAGAAACGGAGGCAGGTGATGTCCATGGAAAAGTTGCGCGCATAGGTGTGGCACAGAAGCTCGCCGGCCCGCTTGGTGGCGGCATAGGGGGAAATGGGGCGATCCACGGGATCGTCCTCGCGGAACGGGATTCTCGTGCTGCCGCCGTACACCGACGACGAGGAGCCGAACAGGAAGCGCTGTACGCCCGCCCGCCGCGCCAGCTCGAGCACGTTCACCGTGCCGGTCACGTTCACCTGCGCGTACAGCGCCGGCTTCCGGATCGAGGGCCGGACGCCCGCCCAGGCCGCGAGATGGATGACCGCCTCCGGCTGCGTTCTCTCGAAGGCGCCGCTCAGGGCCGCCGCGTCGAGGATGTCCGCCTCGAAGAGCGCCGCCGTGCCTTCGGCGCGCAGATCCTCGACATTGCGGCGCTTGAGCGCCGGATCGTAAAACTCGTTGAAATTGTCGACGAGCGCGATCTCGTGCCCGAGACCCAGCAGCCTGCGGGCCACGTGGTAACCGATGAAACCGGCACCGCCGGTGATCAGGATGCGCATGCGGGAATCCTCCCGTCGCCCGGCCGTCGGCGGCGCGGGCGACAAACAAGGTAGCCGATGAGGACGGCGGCGTCACCTCCTTTTTTTCCGCGGCCGCCCGGGCCTCATGCTATGATGCACGCCATGTTGCGGGTCGGCCTGACCGGGAACATCGCTTCGGGGAAGAGCAGTGCCGCGCGCGTGTTCGCGGAGCTGGGCGCGATCGTCATCGACGCCGACGGCATCGCGCATGAACTGATGTCGCCCGGCCATGAAACGTACGAGAAGGTGATCGAGGCGTTCGGCGAGCGGATTCTCAATCCCGCTCGCACCATCGACCGCAGGCTGCTCGGCAGCATCATTTTCGCCGAGGAGGAGAAGCGGCGGCTGCTCAACAGCCTGGTGCATCCGCCGGTGATCGCCGAGGTCGATCGGCGCGTCGCCGAGGCGGCGCGCGCCAATCCCCGGGGCGTCATCATCGTCGACGCCGCGCTCATGGTCGAGACCGGATACCACCGGGCCTACGACCGCTTGATCGTGGTCACCTGCAGCCCCAGCCTGCAGATGGCGCGCCTCATCAACCGCGACGGGCTGACGATCGAGCAGGCGCGCGCGCGCATCGCGAGCCAGATGCCGGTGGAGGAAAAGCTCAAGGTTGCCCACTACGCCATCGACACCTCCGGCACCTTCCGGGAGACGCGCGAACAGATCGAGGCGGTCTACCGCGATCTGCTGGTGCTGGAGCGGCAGGGCCAGACATCGCCGCCCGGCTGAGCGTGCGCCTTTCCGCCCGGATGCGGCATCGCTCGGCGCCCGGGCTGCGGGCGCGGGGCCCGCCGCCGGGTATTTTGGTTGACAAGGGCGAGAGCGCTGTGCTACTTAACGCGATCTTATTTGATTGAGATTCAAGGTAGTTATGCTCAACTATATCTGGCTGGTACCGCTGTTCCCGCTGGCCGGCAGCGCACTGCTCGGCATCATGGGCCTCCTGCACATACGGCTGGCCGGCGTCAAGCCCGGCAAGGGGCTGGTCTCCTTCATCGCGCTGACTTCGGTGTTCCTCTCGATGATTCTGGCTGCGGCCGTGGTCTGGGAGCTGTTCGCGGTCAGGCACGAAGAGAGCTTCACCATGGATCTTTTCACCTGGCTGCGGGCCGGATCGCTGCCGCTGGCCGACGGCGGCCGCGCGGTTTTCGAGGTGCCGTGGGGCTTCCGGCTCGACCCGCTGTCGGCGGTCATGATCCTGGTGGTGACGGTGGTGGGATTTCTCATCCACATCTACTCGACGGGGTACATGTGGGAGGACACCGGCTACTATCGTTTCTTCTCGTACATGAACCTGTTCATGTTCGCGATGCTGACGCTCGTGCTCGCGAACAACTTCGCCATGATGTTCGTCGGCTGGGAAGGGGTGGGCCTGTGTTCCTACCTGCTGATCGGCTTCTATTTCGAGAAGAAGAGCGCCGGCGATGCCGGGAAGAAGGCGTTCGTCGTCAACCGCATCGGCGACGCGGGCTTCCTCCTGGGGATGATGCTGATCTTCGCGCATTTCGGGTCGCTGCGCTATGAAGAGGTCTTCAGCCGCGCCGCCGTCCTGCCGGCGCAGGACGGCCACGGCTTCCTTTTCTGGGCGACGCTCTGCCTTTTCATCGGGGCGACGGGCAAGAGCGCTCAGATCCCCCTCTACACCTGGTTGCCCGACGCCATGGAGGGCCCGACGCCGGTGAGCGCCCTGATCCACGCGGCGACCATGGTCACCGCGGGCGTCTACATGGTATGCCGTTGCAACGCCCTGTACAGCCGGGCGCCCGAGACCATGATGATCGTGGCGCTCGTGGGGTCGCTCACGGCGGTTTTCGCCGCCACCATCGGATTCGCCCAGAGGGATATCAAGCGCGTGCTCGCCTACTCGACCGTGAGCCAGCTCGGTTACATGTTCGCCGCGCTGGGCGTGGGCGCCTTCGCGGGCGGCATCTTCCATTTGATGACGCACGCCTTCTTCAAGGCCCTGCTCTTTCTGGGAGCCGGCTCGGTGATCATGGCCATGCACCACGAGCAGGACATGATGAAGATGGGCGGCCTGCGGCGGCACCTCCCCTGGACCTACGGGACGATGCTGGTGGGCACGCTGGCGATCGCGGGAGTCCCCGGGCTGGCCGGCTTTTTCAGCAAGGACGAGATCCTGTGGAAGGCGTGGAGCAACGGCCATCCCGTCATCTGGCTGCTCCTCTGGCTGGGCGCGGGCATGACCGCCTTCTACATGTTCCGCCTGATCTTCCTCACCTTCTACGGCGAGGAGCGCATGGACGAACACACGCGCCACCACCTGCGCGAATCGCCGCCGAACGTCGTCTACCCGCTGGCGGCGCTGGCCTTCCTGGCGACCGTGGGCGGGTACGTGGGCCTGCCGGGCTGGACCGGAGCCGCCAACTACTTCGAGCACTTCATGGAGCCGGTGCTGCAGCTGCCGGTGGAGGCCGCGGCGCACGGCGGGCATGATACGGGGGCGGAGCTCACGATCACCCTGCTTTCGGTCCTGGCGGCCGCCGTCGGCATCTTCCTGGCCCACCGTTTCTATGTGGCCGACCCGTCGCTGCCGGCGCGTTTCACCGCCCGCTTCCGCGGCCTGTACACGACCGTCTTCAACAAGTACTACGTCGACCAGCTCTACGATGCCCTGTTCGTGAATCGCACCAAGGATCTGGGCAACGCCTGCTTCTTCATCGACGCGCAGTTCGTCGACGGCGCGGTCAACGGCACGGCGGCCGGCACGCGCGGCACGGCCACGGTTTCCCGGCTGTTCGACAGCTACGTCGTCGACGGCCTGGTCAACCTGGTCGGCTGGATCAACCTGAGGCTCCATGCGCTGGCCGCCTCGCTGCAGACGGGCATGGTGCAGCGCTATGCGCTGGGGGCCGTGTTCGGCATCATCGTCCTGGTCATCGTCTTTTACGGGGAAATCGTAGGACCGTAGCGCCGGCGGCGCTGGATTTCTTCGGGCGCCTCATGGACAGGAGTTCGATGCGATGAATTTCTTCATGGACAACATCCTGAACATCGTTTGCTATCTTCCGCTCGTCGGCATGATCGTGATCATGCTGACCCGGCGGGAGCGCGAGACGTTCATCAAGTGGACCGCCAACATCACGGCCTTTCTCGGCTTTCTCGTGTCCGTGCCGCTGATGACGGCCTTCAACGACCCCCGCTACATCGACCGGGCGAGCGGATTCCGTTTCGTGTTCGAGCGGCCGTGGATCGAACTCATCGGCGCCCGCTACAAGTTCGGCATCGACGGCATCAGCCTGCTGTTGGTGCTGCTGACCACGCTGCTCGGCTTCATCGCCATTCTGTCGTCGTGGAGCGCGATCACCGAGCGGGTCAAGGAGTACTACGCCTTCATGCTGCTGCTGCAGACCGGGATGCTGGGCGTCTTCATGGCGCTCGATTTCGTGCTCTTCTACGTCTTCTGGGAGGTGATGCTGGTCCCGATGTATTTTCTCATCGGGGTATGGGGCGGGCCGCGCAAGCTCTACGCCGCGATCAAGTTCTTCCTCTACACCCTGGCCGGGTCGGTATTGATGCTGGTCGGCATCCTGGCGCTGTATTTTTACGGCCACTCCGTTACCGGCGTTTACACCTTCGACATTCTGGAGCTCCAGAAGATCGGGTTCCCGACCAACCTGCAGTACTGGGTCTTCCTGGCGTTTTTCATCGGTTTCGCCATCAAGGTGCCCATGTTCCCCTTCCATACCTGGTTGCCCGACGCCCACGTCGAGGCGCCCACGGCCGGCAGCGTGATCCTGGCGGGCGTCCTGCTGAAGATGGGGACCTACGGTTTCGTGCGCTTCTCCCTGCCCATGTTTCCGTGGGCCACGATGCACTTTCTCAAGCCCATGCTGATCCTTTCGCTCATCGGCATCATATACGGGGCGCTGGTGGCCATGATGCAGAAGGACATGAAGTCCCTGGTCGCCTACTCGTCGGTGAGCCATCTGGGCTTTGTCATGCTGGGCGTTTTCGCCGCCACGCCGGTGGCGCTCCAGGGCGGGGTGCTGCAGATGATCAACCACGGGATCTCGACGGGGGCGCTCTTTTTGATCGTGGGCATCATCTACGAACGGCGCCACACGCGCATGATCTCGGAGTACGGCGGGCTCAGTCACATCATGCCGGTCTATGCGACCGTCTTTCTGATCATGACGCTGAGCTCGATCGGCATGCCCGGCCTCAACGGCTTCATCGGCGAGTACTTCATACTCCTGGGGACCTTTGCCGCACCGGGCCTGTGGATGTACGCCGCGCTCGCGGTCCTGGGGATCGTGCTGGGCGCGGCCTACATGCTCTGGCTCTACCAGCGCGTGATGTTCGGCAAGCTGGAGAACCCGGCCAACAAGGCGCTGCCGGACCTCAATCTCAGGGAATTCGCCACCTTCGCGCCCCTGATCGTGCTGGCGTTCTGGATCGGCATCTACCCGAGCTTCTTCACGCGCTACCTCGACCAGCCGGTGAACGCCATCGTCGAGAAGGTGCGTACCGGATACTTCGAAGCGGCCCGCTTGCCGGCCCCGCCTGCGCTCGTGGCCGAGCGCGCCGCGCCCAAATAGCCGCGGGCCGAAGAGGGCGAAATCGCGTTCGCTGCCTCGCGCGGCGACTGGATTGCTTCCGTCGCGTTCATGGGAGGCTGCCGCTCGATCGGGGGCCGGAGGGGCGGCGGCACGACTGGCGTAGAGGATGGGAGTCGACCCCACGGACAGGCTTTCGGCCCGTCACTCGATTTCGTGTCGCCCCGCCCGTCGTCGCCGCCTTCGTCAGCCGCCCCACCGGATTCGAGATCGCTATCGGGCTCCCGGTGGGCCGGCTGTCGTACGTGCAATATGCAGCCGGCGTCGAGGCGCTGGAGGACTTCTGCGCCACCCGGTTCAGGGCATCCTGGCAGAAAGAGCGCCGTACCCGGGCGCCCTGGTTGATCTGGATGAGGCGGGATGGGGTGTCGTAGGAGCGACCGGCCGCGACCGTAAGCAGTCCCGAGCCGTCTTCCTCGATCGCTTGGCTGACCTTCGCACCCTCCGGGCATTCGTACCGCCGGATCTTGCCGTCCGTATTGGTCACCGACGTCTGTTTCGGTGAGCGCGGTGCAGGCGAGCCGGTTGGAAATGCCGTGGCAAGGGGTAACGTGCGTCGGCAGGACGCGCATCGTAAAGGCCGTCCGTAGTCCGGGTCGTGCCGTATCGCCCCAGGCGCGGCCGTGAGCGTCAGCTGATCGCAGGAGGTGCCCGTGCGCGAGACGATCGTCCCGGTTCCGCCGCAGACCAGCGCCTCCAGAAGCCGGGCCCGGCGCGCCTGGCGCTGGATTTCGACGGCACGGTGATTCCGACCACAGGGATGGCGCAAGCCACGGCCGTGGGCTTCAACCCGAAGCGCAAAGGCGCGTGCCGCTGCCATGCGCTCTTCTGCACGGTGGCACAGACCGGGCAGGTGCTCGATTTCCATCATCGACCGGGCCACGGGCACGAATCCAAGGGGGCGGTGAATTCATTCTTTCCTGCATTGCTGCGGTGCGCGCCGTGATGCCTTCCGTCACGCTTGAGGCCCGGCTCGACCGCGCCTTTTTCGGCGACGCGATCGTGCGGGAGCTGGACCAGGCGGGGGTTCGTTTCACGATCTCCGTACCCTTCGAGCGCTTTGCCGAGTTAAAGCCCGTGATCGCGGCGCACCGCCAATGGAAGAGCCTCGACAAAATCTGGGCCGACTTCGAAAATGGCTGGAAACCGAAGGTCCGGCAGCGCCTTGTTGGCCGGGTTCTCCGGCCTGCCGAACATCCCGAGCCGGTAAGGCCGGAGCATGCAGGCCTATTTGATTTCAACGAGTTCCACTCTCCTGTTTTTTGCCCTGCCCTCGTCGGTCCTATTTGAGGCGACAGGGGCAAGCGGACCAACCCCGTAGGCCTTGAGGCTGTCAGGAGAAATTCCATACTTTGTCACAAGTTCCCTGACAACGGCATCGGCCCTCGCCCTTGAAAGTTTGAGGTTGTAATCGATCTCTCCTACATTGTCCGTATGGCCAACCACATAAAGCTTCAAATCCTTGTTCTCGTGAAGAAGTTTGGCGATTTCCTTCATTGCCGCGTCGGATTCGGGCTTGATATCTGCCTTGTCAAAATCGAAATATATTCCATAGACCGAGGCACTTCCCTTCGTCTGAATATCAGTCATTAAACTCTTTGCGTCCGCCACCACTTCCTGGGCCATGCTCTCCTGTTCCACAATCGTGAGTCTATAATTTTCGCCTTTTCCTCCTCCGGCCCAAGAATCGACATAAACCCAGTACGTTTTTCCGTCTTTACTCAACTTTAGCCAGATGTTGTACGATCCCTGCTGAAACACTTTAACTCCACCGATCTTTCTAATCGCATTCTCGTAGTTTCTGATAACCTGCAAGCCCGAAGGCGGCGCAAAGCCTTTCCTTATCTGATACCATATGTTATATACTTTCCCCTCGACCTTTATGTTCCGGCCCCTCTCGTCCTTGAAGTCCACTTCGTTATATTTTTCCTCGGAATAATGGGTAATGTAAAAATCGTGCATTCTTGTGAACAACGGATGGTCCTTGGAACCGGGCACGTCCCCCTGAGCAAGAATCAGATCAGGGACTGACAACAGGAGAAAGGAAATGATCGATACTATCTCCACACGGCCTTTCACTGTACACCTCCTTTCTGGATCGATGGGCCCTAGTTTCTTTCGATCGCCCAGATTCTCATCGTTCAGGGCTGCTTCTTGTTATATCCTTCCGGAATTTCGAAGACTTTGGCGTCGACCGGGGTCTCGGTGACGTTTTTCAACTCAAATATCATATTCTCTTTTCCGTGAACGTAAGTTATAATTTTCACCGGAAAGTCGTATTTTTTCGAAATCCATGCAGTCTGAACCAGAATGTCACCGTGCATGAGGTTTTTCTTGTCACATGCAATCTGAGCGATGGTCTCGCTGCCTTGATCGACGGCATTGTACATGGTACTCATCGTATAGTACGTTTCGATGGGATTGTAGAGCATGGAGAACATCAGGCCATCGGATTCATAGTAGGTTTTTTCTACACGGTTTATCGCTATTGCTTTTTGCGTTTTTCTGTCGACTATAATTGCAAGATCTTGTATTTCCAGAGTTTGTCGGCTGGTGACATTTTCGCCGACGCTTTCGATCTGGACGCTTCTTTTTCCATTGACCAGCATGTCATATCGATACATATGATCTTTAAGATAAACATGTCCTTTGACGATGTCTCCTTGAATGTTCCAGACTGCGTCGGCGGTGAAAGAGCCTTTCGGTAAGGTTGCTGCCTGAGGGTGCGGTGGCGAAGCTTGAGGCATTTCAGGATTCTTTACGAATTTACCGCGACGGTCAATTGGGATCGACCCCTCATAAGGGTCGATGATAACAGTGTTAGCCTTGTCCGATGAGTTCACTGCATGGGTTGCAGTCGCTCCCTTATTGTGTTGGAAGGGCTGGCTGAAGTCAAAGTCGTCATAAATATAGGTGTTCTGATGTATGGAGGAAGATACACTTGTGACAGTCGCGTTTAACGAAACAGCTGAGATTAGAGAGGAGCATGTGTCTTGATTCTTTCCTGATAGTCGGCCCGTAGTGTTTTGGGCGACGGCAGAGGTTGAAATGATCAAGAGGAGCGGAATGTAGGGAATAGACAATGAAAAGCTTTTCATGGTGTGGCCTCGTTTATAGATCGGATAGCATCATGAGCGCCTGGCGTCAAGATACCTTTGTGATCCTTTAGGGAAGGCTCCGGGTTCGCTGCCCGAAGCCGCGGGCGGTTCCAGCCTGTGCGCAATGTCTGCGCCGGGGAATCTGCCGGCGGCGGAAGGCGCGAACCTCGCGGCCGGATGGCCTGGGCTGGGAACACGTCGGCGGGCTCGAGGGCGTTTGGGACGGGCGCTTCCAAGGATGGTAGCGGGAGAGGGGCGGAACTTCCCGCTGCTCTGCCGGTGGCCGAGTTGCTTGGCGCCGGCCCCCGTTGACGGGTGCGGCATCCGCTTTCCGTCTTGAATCTGGGATACTTCGGGGGTGTCCCGAGGCTGCGTACACGATCCGCAGCCGGCCTCTCAAGAGCAGTTCGCTGTCATTCGGGTTGCATCGTATCGCCGTTCGGGCGGGGATTGGGTCTGGGGAGCGGCGGGGATTGGCTTTGCCGGAAACTCTTGGTCAAACGCAAACGGATGAACTCTCGGCTATCGCGGGACCTATATCGAAAAGATCGTGCGGAAGAGGCAGATACGTGCGAAACTGAGGGAGCATTATGGATGAACGAAAAGGGGCGGTGCCGGTCGAAGCGCCGCCGGTCGGACTTTGGGACATTGCCCTTACGTTCCTGCGCATCGGCCTGGGCTCCTTCAGCCTGGCGGCGCTGGGAGAAGCTCGGGAGTGGGTGACGCGGAGACGAAGGTGGTTTACGGACGAAGAGTACCTGCAGGGACTGGGGCTGGCTCAGCTCTTGCCGGGCGCGCCCACGGTGAACCTCTCCTCCTACCTCGGCTTTCGGCTTCGGGGATTGCCGGGCGCGGCGGCGGCCACCGTTTTCTTTCTCGCTCCCTGCTTTCTGCTCATGCTGCTCCTCTCGCATCTTTATTTTCGGTACGGCAGGTTGCCCGTCGTTTCAGGCTTGTTCCGCGGCCTGGGAGCCCTCGTGGTTGGGCTGGTCTTCAACACCGTGTTCAACCTCTGGAGGTCAGGAGTGAGGACCCCCCTCCACTGGTTGACCGCTCTCTCAGGTTTCGCCCTGGTATACTGGTTCAAGCTGGGAATAATCCAGATCCTGCTGATCGCCGGCGGCGCCAGCCTCGTCCTGGTTCTCCTCGCCGCACGTTTCCCCGCGGTTTCCTTCCTCACGGCAACTTGGCGCGACATGAGGAGAAAGGGAGCTTTCTCCGAGGGGCACGGCGGGAACAACCGTGAAGAAGCAGCGGGCGCGGAGCGGGGTCTGCTCCCATGGCCGGGCCGCGATCGCCCTTCAGAGAACAAGATCCGACTGCCGGCGCCGCCGAGCCCGCAAACGGCCGGCGCCGGTGAATCGCAATCTCTCTCGGCCTGCAGCCGCGTGGATGCGCGCCTGCACTGGAGGAAGACCGCTTCGCTGGGCCTCTGGCTGGTGTTGATCCTCGCCGCACACCTGGCACTGATTCGCCGGCGGCCCGAACTCATGCAGATGGGCGGGAGTTTCCTGCGGATCGGCGCTCTTGTTTTCGGCAGCGGCTACGCCATGCTCCCTTTCATTCAGGACGTCGTGGTCCGGCGGTTTGAATGGCTCACCAATCCGCAGTTTGCGGTCGCCTTGGCTCTGAGCCTGATCACTCCCGGCCCGGTGACGATAATCGGCGCGTTCGTCGGATACAAGGTGGCGGGCGTAGCGGGAGCGGCTGTGGGCACAGTGAGCATGTATCTTCCTTCCTGGGCCATGACCACGCTGGTAGCCGCTCCCTATGCCAGGGCCGGGCAGGCGGCGCGAGTGCGGCAGGTGATCGGCGGGATCGTGGCGGCCTTCATCGGCACGCTCGTGGTGGTGCTGATCCGGCTCTCCGGCGACATGCTGGTCGATCTCCCGACCCTGGCCATGGCGGCGGCCGCTGTGATCGCGCAGCGCTTCGTCAAGGTGGACACCGTCTGGATCGTGCTCGCAGGCGCCTTGGCCTCCTTGTTGATCTTCCACTGACATGTCGGCGCCGCCCGAACGACTTCACGCGCTGCCCCGGATAACCCCCGTTTCTGCGAGATCTTCGAGGCCGCCGAGATCCGCGGCAAGACCTTCATGGCCATGAGGCAAGCGGAAGGCCGGAGGCCGGAGCAAGAGCCGGGCGGGTGGCGGCCCTCAGTTTCCCGCGCGAATGCGCCGGCCGCCTGCGTCCGTGCGGGAATCCGCCTGCGCGACCCAGCGCGGCCGGTCCGCCGGCGGCATACCTACGTTGGTACCGGCGCAGGGTTCGGGGCGAACAACCGAAAACCCGTGCCACGTCATTCTGGCCTGCC
>Ga0272448_1005002_pt1 | contig 14799 bp, 11 predicted proteins | sample YNPCB0191_FD_202220 | JGI IMG/M metagenome (GOLD analysis project Ga0272448, IMG submission 202220) | Hot spring sediment microbial communities from Yellowstone National Park, WY, United States - YNP-CB-019-1 | ecosystem: Environmental > Aquatic > Thermal springs > Hot (42-90C) > Sediment...
TTTCCTTTGCAACTGAATTCAGGTCATAGCTCTCAATCTGCATTGTCCTGCTAACATAGTTTCTTATGAATTTGAATAAATCAATGTGCTGTATTCCCTTTATCTTACACGAGGTTATTGGTGCCCTCTTTATTTTTATTTCAGAATAATCAATTCCAAGGTTGAGTTTTATGTTGTGAATATCTGCTCTCTCCTTTATGTAAGGAAGGTCAAAATTGTCAGAAGAATATCCTACTAGAAAATCTGGCTGAAACTCCTCTAATATTTCCCTAAATCTCTCTATAAGCTTTGCTTCATTCTCAACGAACTCTATAAAATCCAATTTTGTGTCAAACTCCTTCCATGTGATGACCTTCTTGAAATCCTTGTTGTAAAAACTAATCATCAGAATAGGGTTTTTGCTTGCTGAAATATCCTTTCCATATGTTTCTATATCAAAAGCAAGAATTTTTGGGTTTGAAAGCAATTCAGGAGAAACTTGATTTAAACTTGATATCTTGTATACAGGAACCCTTGCCCTTTCGTTCAATATTTCTGCCTCGCACTCGTATAATGTGAAAGGGATTATCTTCTTTTCAATCAGATACTTTCTTACAAAAGGTATATCATATTCATAGCATTGAAGTCCTAAACCTCTTATTGTATTCTTTACTTGTTTTATGTTTTTCTGAGATTTTAACTCAACCTTTATGAAATCTGAAGTTTCTTTTATCAAGTTCTTCTTTTCAACAGTTGCTCTTGAAACCTTGATTCCATTGAAATCCATATTCATTATTTCAGAACTTGTTATCTTTCCTGATGCGTAGAAATAAGGAAATAAGGAATCATCTACCAAGATTACTTTGTTTCCTTCTGTTGTCTTCCCAACTATTAGAATCTCATTATCATCTCTAAGAGCAAAGTCCAATGGATAAAACTCAAGCTTCATTACACAATGGTAATGCTTTTTTTATTATAAATCTTATTAAAAAAATTATAGAATTTTATGTAAATAGAATAAAATGATAAAAATTAAGGTTTTGTTAAAAGTTTTATTTATAGTTTTTTGGTTTCATTATTTTCCAGCCGACCTGTAAATACTGTTCTTTTGTAGCATTGTCTATTTCCAATCCTGCTATGAATAAGTTAGCAAGTTCTGGTGAAGATAACTTTTGGAGCATGTCATAGTTTACTTCTCCTCCTTTGCTAAAACTTTGTCCTATATAATTAATCACGCTTTCTTTAAAATTTTTTTTAGTTTCTATTAAAGACCGTACATATTCCCCTATCTGTTGTTTAAAAGATTTTACAAAATTATCAGCTATTGTGGATGAAAAAGCTGAAATAAAAGCATCGTTTAACCCACCTTTTTGCGTTAAATAAGCTTTTATTAGTGTTCTATCTAATCCAAGAGTAGATAAGATATGTGATGTTTGAACCTTATAATCTTTATCAGTAAGTTGTTTTTCTCTATTTTCTTTGCTAGTTTTGTGGTAAACCTCAAGTAATTTGTCACCAACTCTCTTGTATATTTCATCCACAAGTTTTTCAGAATCTTTAAGTAAATTTGGGTCTGATGCTTTAAGTTGCGTTAAAGTTTGAGATATTGCTACTTCTAAATAAACTTTAGTTTCCTTATCAACTTCTCGAATTTTTTTTTCTAAATCACTTACAGTTAAGTCTATTTGGTCTCCCATCAAATCACCTTTTTGTTATTTGTTTTTGATTATTTTTTATTTTAATTTTAAAGTATTTAAAATTTTCTCCTTTTCTGATTTTTACTTAAATTTTTTATTGAATTGTTATATTTTCAATTATTCTTTAACCATCCCATTTTTTTGAATGCTTCACTATCTGCATCTTTGATCTGTGGTTTCTTGTCAAGAATTCCAAGGTCGTTAAAGATAAGATTTTTATAATAGTCCAATTGACTGTCTAAATCTGATTTATTTTCATAATTTATTTTAATTTCAAAATTTATGATATCTTTATCCTCCTTTTTAAAAGATATTAAAATACTTGCCTTACCTTCAACGCCAGCAGCAACAGGTTCCTCTATGATTTTATAATTTAGTGTCAAGTTTTTATTTAATTCTTCTGATAGTTTTTCTTTATCTTCTAAAACATCAGGTTTTTCATTGTAATATTCTTTTATAAGATTAACAAAATTATCAAAACGCTTGTAATCAGAAATGTTTATTTTTTTGTTTATTTCTTCAATATGGAGATAATTGTCCTTCTCTTTTTTTCTCAAATCTGAATATTCATTATACACTTTTTTTATCTTTTTTAGAAGTAACTCTTTCAGTTCTTCTTTGCTTTTGTTTTTTTGTAAATCAGCTCTTATAATCGTATAAAAATCATAATTTGAGAAATTTTTTATATAATGTTCCTTAAAATCTTCTGTAATTGAAATCCCCGTGTTTTTAATTAGATTATCTAAACTCTTAGTTGCGTAATTTTTTGCTATCTTATTTATTTCTTCTTTAGCTTCTCCTGGTTTTTTATAATTTAAACAAGTTTCATAAACTTCTTTAAAAAATTTTAATGTTTCATCTCCTCCTATTGATGAAAGTACAAACCCAACAATAAGTGCTTGTTCATTATCAAAGTTTACCCTATTAACCAGTTTTTCAGGAAAAACCTCAACTATTCCATCAAGGGTTTCTTTGTCCTGTTTTTTTAAAATATTCTTTGTTATGCCAAAATTTTGTTTTTCTTCAAATGAAATTTTGTATGCTATTTCCCCAAGAATTGACTTCGTGCCTTTATAACTCCTATTGTCCACTTTTTCTTTCTTATACCCGCTCATGTTTAAAAGAGAATGGAAACTTCTATATAAATCTTTCTATTTTTGTAACTAAAAAGTAATAAATTTTAATAGAGGGTGTAGTGGATTGGTGTTTGTTTATTTTTTCCTTTCAACAAGAACAGCATTTATAGTACCATCCTGTCCTGGCCTTGAAGTTACCCTTGCCTTTCCAATCTCTGTGTCAATTATGGTTCCTTTTGTTATTATGTTTCTTCTAGCATAATGCTTGTTAGCAGGGGTCTCTAAAACAGTCCTTATCTTAACCTTTTGGTATTTCTTGTTTTCATCAAGAACATTTGCGTATTCTGCACTAAGCATCCTAAGTTTTAGATTTCCTCCTCTTGTTCTCATAAGTTTTATCTTTTGAGGTCCTACCTTTGTAAAAGCAGGTTCTCTTCCGAGATCAAGCTTTCTCTTTTTCCTGAATTTTTTGTAAGTTCCACCACTTGGCTTTTTTCTTGACCTGAATTGTGATAATGCCATGATTCCACCTATTTGCCTGGTTTTTTCCAACTATATTTTCTTAATTTAGAACTTCTTCCATAACCGCAATGACTGCATATCTTTTTTTTGATGTGATAAGAAATATGCCCGCACCTTCTGCACCTGATGTGAAGCTTCTTCTTACCCTTCTTGCCCATTGATGGAGTTCCCTTTGTCATTAGCGCTCACCAGAAGAGATTTTTATTGTGGAGCAATTATTGTTATTGTATCGCCTCTAACAAAAACCACTCCTAATTTTCTGCTAAGTTGCCCGTCAACATACTCCTCTGCATCCTCTATTACCATGTTTATGTGTATGTCAAATGCCTTCAGCTTTCCGATGTATTGCTTTCCGTTCTTTAACTCCACAATGATTCTCTTGTCACGAGCCTTATTCAAAGCATCCAATGGTCTTGGTGGTTCTGCCATTTTTAATACCCCCTGTTTTTGAAATATCTTAAACCTATGCTTAGCTATTCTGTGTTTATTTAAAAAGTTTTCCGTTGAACATTGAGTTTAGTATTTAAATCTTGCGTTATTAAAACCCAAATCATTTGTAAATCATTCATTTAAAAAAAAAATTATTTCAAAAAATCTTAGCTCACCATCTTCCCTTCATCTGCATTTCAAGGTTTGATATTCTTTGGTTGAGATTGTCAATAGCCATCTTCAAAGTGTCAAGTTTTGCCGAGATGATTTCAAGATTCTTTTCTATTATTTCATCCCTTGAACCCTGAACAATTGGCTGCACCTGTTGGTAAGAAGGATATTGCTGTTGCGGAAAATTTCTGTTAAAACTCTGTTGAAAATCTGTCTGCTGCGGCTCAAAACTCGGGCTCATTGCGTGCTCCTCAACTCCTGTTTTGAGTCCAAGGGCCTCCTTATCAAGCTTTTCCAGTCCTAAGTCATCATCTTTCTTCTTCCAAAAAGCAATCTTACCAAAAACTCCCATTCTACACCTCTTTTTTGAGTGAATGAATTAGATTCTGAATTATTGCTGGTTTTTTATTTTTTATGCTTGTTTGCTATTTTTATAAAACTTTCTAATTTTTGTCTTAACTTTTTTCTTCTTATTTTACCCTTCTGACATAAAATAATTTAATTATTGAGTTTATTACCTCCTTGAAAAAGTTGCTCTTCTTATTAAAATCTCTTTTACTCTTATTTTCTTCAGCTGAAATTTCTTGCATTGTCCTGTTCTGCTTTGCTTTATCAGAGATTAAACTCGCTTCTGAATCATTAATCTTCTTGTCAATGCTTAGATTCAATAAGCATTTGTTTGAGTAGGCAGTGTATTCTTTTCCCAAAATATTGTATGAGATTTCTGATTTTTCAACAATTAGATAACCTGATTCATAATCTTCCTTGGCAGGGCTTAATTCGTATGTTATAAATTTTTGAATTCCTGGTTCCAAGTAAAAGTATGAATTCTCAGAATCTTTTATTCTTATTTCTGCTTTCTTGTCTCCTATGTTCTCAACTCTTAAAACTGCAAATGCCTGTGAATCATTCAAGAAACAGTTCTTTTTTGCGATGATTGCTTCACCAGGAATGTAGCTTTCATTGATTGATATTTTGAGCACTGTTGTATTCTGCTCAAATGTATTGCCGTAGATGTCTTCAAAGATTATTCTTGAAGGACCAAATTTTAGATTTCCACTTGTTTTTGGCCTTATCATTGTTTTGAGAATTGCTTGTTCTTCTGGATTTAGTTTTTTGATGTAAAATCTTGTTCTTTCAAAATCAAACTCTTCGTGTTGTGGAATAAAAATAAGAATATTGTAGATTGGCTCTTTGAATGAATTTGTTATTTGCAGATCATAAGAAAAAAAGTTTCCCTTGTAATTGAATGATGGCAAGTTATGAGATAATGAAAGTTTTATGCTTCTCGGAACAACCTCTAATTTTGATGTCTTTGAAATCATCCTTATTTCATCAGAATAATTGTATGTAGCAGTTGTCTGTATGTAGTATTCCTTTGTTTCATTCAAGTTCGGGGCTTTTATAAGGTAAGAATAAGCAGAAACTGTTTCTCCTGCATAAACAAGTATTGTTTTCTTTATGCTCTGATTTGATTTTAATATTTCTTCAGGGCATTTTTCTTCCAATGTTACTGTAAGGTTCGCCTTTCTGTTATTCTTCACGCTAACCTCAAAGAATGTTTCTTCATAGCCCTCAATCTTGTTCTTGTATTTGTGAGTTATTGTTATTTCCTTAATTGGTTCAACGACAATGTCTCTTGTAAATTCGTATTTTAGAAAATCGCCATACTCTGTAAAGTAATTTGAGTTTATCTTTATTTTGTATATCTTTCTTGAATTCTCTTTTGGGGTGGTTATTGTTTTGTTAATTATCAAAACCCTTTGCATCGGCGGTATTTCTCTTATTATCATATTTTCCTTTCCTATTAAATCGTTTAATATTGTAATGTTTATATTTTTTAGAGTTACCTTTGTTGAAGGGTTTTGCATATATGCTTTAATCACTACCTCTTCATCGCTCTCAAAAACAAGGGAGTTTGAAAAGAATATTGAAGGTTCTATGCTTTTTACTATGATATTTTTTGTTAAGCGGACCTCTTCAAAAATGTTTTTTGCAATAATTAATATTTGCGAGCTCCCAAAGCGCTTTCCCCTAATATTTACAAAGAAACTCATTGTTGAATTCTCTGGTATTGAGGTGTTTATTCTGCAAAGATTGTTTTTATAGCAAGAGATGTTGGAGTTTACCAGCTCCAAACTTTCTGGAATTATGAGTTCTATTTCTACTCTGCTCTCATTTACAAGATTTGTTATGTTTATATCTACTCTTGTTTCTTCTCCTATGAATATTTCTGTAGTGTTAAAGTGAAAACTCGCATTAATGAATTGTTTTACGAGTAGTGTTTGCAGTGTAGAATATAAAATTTCTTTATTTCCGTAAAACTCGTATTGAAGCTTTGCTCTTGTCTTGTATGTTGATTCCTTGAGGGCAAAAACCTCATAGTTGTATTCAACTATCTGATTTGCACTTAAAATTCCAGAAGCATAAAAACCTGTGCTCTTGTTTGCCAAAATCAGCCCTTCTGGAAGTTCATCAGAGTATTCAAAAGGTATGCTATGGTTTGCGGTATTGTTTATTGTTACATTGACTAAAATCTTTTCTCCAACATGTGCTTGGGTTTTGTTAAAAACTCTTGAAAGCGAAAGTGCTGTTGTGTTGTAGTAAGTCCTTATGTATGCTTTTATTTTACCGCTAACCTCTGTCACATTAAGAACGCAAATATTTATTTCTTCGATGTTCTCGCATGTATTGTTTCTTATTGTGATGAATGCTGAATCCTTTTTTACCAGAAGATTATTTTCTGTGCTTATGTACATTTTAAAAACCTTGTTGTTTATTTTAATATCTTCTCCAGAAGCAACCCATGAATAACTCGTAACTGCATAACAATCCTTAGAAAAGATTAATAATAAATAAAGCAGTGACGATAATAAAAATATGATTTCTTTGTATTCAAGCTTTCTGTTCTTATTGTCTTTTCTCATATTCCTATTTTTATAAATTTAATCAACGCCATTTTTCTAAAATTGAATATTTTTTAAATATTTCTTAAATTTAAAATTTTTTATTCTAAAATTGCTATTCTATTACTTGTTGGATTGGCGAATTCCTGTTTCAACCTTTTTTAAAGTGGAGTTTACAAGCTTTTCAGGTATTATTGAAGTTAAGTAAAAGAGCGGTGTTTTAGGATAAACAACAATGTTCTTCTTCCTATATTCTCTTATAAGATAGGAAAAATCATTTTCCAATGCAGATATTGCTGTCAGACCAAAAACCTTTGCTTTGAACTCCTCATCTGTGTTGTTGGACAGCAATACTTTTTCCATTTCTGTTCTTTGCAATTCAGTAATCTTTCCTTTTTTTACAAGCAACTGTAAGTATGCTGTTATTGGCTTTTGGCTCTTTAGAATGCCTAAAACCTCTTCATAGCTCAATTCAAAATCGTCTCTAACTATTTTATTTCCTGCGTTCTTTATTGCATTCTCGTTGAAAACAAAGAATCTTACAATCTTTGTTGTATTACCTTTTGCAGAGCTTGAAAGAATTTTTTTATAATTCTTATCATCATAGTATTTTTGTATTTCTGAAAGCTTTTCATTGGTTAACGCATTGAATTCCCCTTCTGAAAAGATTGTTGTAACTCCTGTCTGAATTTTATTGTCCAAAACCAAGAGAAACATTATCCTCTGCGAAGGAATGGTCCTAAAAGTTGAAATGTCATTGTAAACCAGAAGAGCAAATATTAATAATATTGCAAAAATGAAAAGAACAGAAATCAGAATGGCCTTGAATAAGGTTTTAACAAACTTAAAAATCAGAAATACAAGAAGGAATATTAAAATTATGCTTATCAAAATGTTTGTGTCCATAAAATCACCTCTTTTTTACAATCTTTTAAATCTTTATTAAAATTTCAAATGCGCTCTTTAAAATCACTTAAAATCATTGTGCTTTTATTATTTTTCATTATTTAAATATTTTCGCTAATTTGGTCTAAAATTTCTTTTGTTTTTAAATCTTTGGCAAGAAATCTCTTGGAATCTCTTGGAATTTATTTTGGAATTTGTTTTTGAAGTTTTAAATATCCTACATGAAAACAGAAAATTATCGTGCTTTTTATCTGCTTTTCTCTTGTTCTCTGCTATTGTTCTACTTTTTGCACTAAATGTGGAATCAATATGCATGAATGAAATGAAGTGATTTCAGTTGTTTCTCATATGCCTTTTACAATGCTATGCCTTTTTTTCTGTTGCTTCACATCCCTCTTATTCTTATCTTTTGTTTTGTCTCTCTCTTATGTTTTATTATCGGTTTTATTATTTTTTATTTTTCTTATTGTTTATCTTTCTTTTTCTTAGAACCAGTTTATCAGAAATAAAATGCTTTGGAATGTGATTTTTGCTCTTTATCTCTTTCAGAATGTGCTGCTTTTCCTTCCAGTCAAGAACTTGTTCAAGAACTTCTATGATGTTTGTCACAGGGATTATCCTTATTGAAGAATACTTATCCTTGTCAAGTATTATATCTTTTAGGTTTGTTTTTGGAACAATTATGTTTTTAATTCCAGCGTTTATTGCTGCCTCAACCTTTGTTGAAACCCCTCCAACAGGCAGAACTTCTCCTCTGACTGATAATGAACCTGTCATTGCATAGTCCTGCTTTATCGGGATTTGTTTTAGAGCGCTTATTATTGAGGTTGCAACAGCTATGCTTGCAGAATCTCCCTCTACACCTTCATAAGTTTGCAAGAATTGAACATAAATATCGTATTTTCCCTTTATGTCCTCTCCAAAATACTTTTTTATTATTGCTGAAACATTCTTCACAGCTTCCTGAGCAATCTTTCCAAGCTTTCCTGTTGCTATTATTTCAGGATTTTTACCCCCAGGAGTTACTTCTGATTCTATTGGCAAAACAATTCCTGAGTATGAGTCCTCTGTTCCAATCACTGCCAAACCATTAACCCTGCCAATCAACTTTCCAGAAGTCATTATAACTTCATATTCCTTTTTCCTCTCAATGTATCTGTCAGCAATCTGCTTTTCAAGTGTTCTTGCAATCAACTTTGCCTTTAAAATATGTTTCCTGAGAACAAGATTTGATTTATCCTCAATAGCTATATCTCCTGCAGCCCTGATTAGCCCACCAAGCTCTCTCAATCTTAGAGTCAAGTAGCCCTTTCTGTTAGCCATTCTCCTTGCCTCTTCAATAATCTCTTCCACTGCTTCCCTGGAGAAATGAGGTATTCTTCCATCTTTTTGCACTTCTTGTGCTACAAACCTTACTAGCTTATTCCTGTTTTCTTCATTGTCTTTCATGTGCTCTTCCATATAAACCTCATAACCATAACCCCTTATTCTTGACCTCAATGCAGGGTGCATCCTCTTAACTGTTTCTAAGTTTCCTGCTGCTATTAGTATAAACTCGCAAGGCACTGGTTCTGTTCTAACCATTGCACCTGCTGATCTCTCGCTCTGTCCTGTTATTGCATACTTGCCTTCTTGTAGAGAAGTCAATAATTCTTGTTGTGTTGATGGTTCTAATGTTGCTATTTCGTCAATAAACAAAACACCCCTGTGTGCTTTGTGAATCATTCCTGCAACAACTCTCTCATGAGCAGGAGTCCCTAATCCTCCGCTTTGGTATGGATCGTGCAATACATCTCCAAGCAAAGCACCTGCATGAGCTCCTGTTGCATCATAGAAAGGAGCTTGTTTTCTTCCATAATTATCAACTATGAGTTTTGGAGGAAGTTTTATCTTCGCAGAGTTTCTTGCTGCCAAATTAAGGAATATGACAAAGCTTACAAGGAAGAGCATTCCTCCCAAAAAGAGAGAGGAAAACATTATTGAGGCAACAACTGCTGATTCTGCGTTTTTATAATAATTGTAAGCCCACCAAGGAGCAAACATTGCAAGCAGCAGCAGAATGAACATTATCACATTTTGATTTTTGAAAGATGTTGAATTCTCAAGTTTTGCTTTCATCACTATTTCCCTTCCCTTTCCAGCAGGAACAACCCTGATTAAGGGCTGATTCTCGTCGTTGAGATTTGGATATGCAAGAATATCAACAAGCTTTTCTTTTGGAAGTAATTCTGCCAAAGCCATTCCGAGCATTGATTTTCCAGTTCCTGGCTCTCCAATCAGCAAAACATGCCTTCTCTGCTTTGCTGCTTTCTTTATAATTTCTACTGCTTTTTCCTGGCCTATTACCTGTTCTATGAGTTTTGGAGGAACTTTTATGTCTGCTGTTGTTTTGAATTTCATCATCAAGTATTGTGCTTTACCTTTTATTTAAATATTTTACTTTGTTTTATTATTACATCAGAGTGCAGATAAAATAATCTTTGGTTGTAGTTGGATAAAAGAGCAAAGAGGAAAAGACAAGAAGAACAAAAGATAAAAATAAAAATAATATAAATAATCTGTTTTTTATCTTTATCCTAAATCTCATATTTATTTTCAATACTTAACTGCTCAATGATTAAGCTGAAATTAGTGCCTATTCTTTGAGCTATCTTATTACTTACAATTGTTATTTAATTATATCCTGTTATTTTTAACTTACTTCTTTTTTTTCTTTTTGTAAGAAAGATAACACTCCTTGCACATGAATACTCCATCAACTTGTTTCAACTCGTCTTTCAATTCCCCACAAACCTGACAAATTCCTGATGTGTGTGAGAAAACAGGTTTTCTGTCTGCTTCCCTTATGCTCATCTTTTCAGAAATAATCTCAAAGAGCTGTGGTTGTATCTTCAGGATATCTTTCAAGGTTAATAGTCCTAATAGTTTTTTACCGCTTATTACTGGAAGGTGTCTTATCCCTTTTTTCCTCATCAAAATCAGGGCATCGTATATGTCCTTGTCAGGGGTTATTGTTATTACTTTTCTTACCATGAACTCCCTGACTGGTTTTTTTATGTCTTTGCCAAAGGCAACAATCTTTCTTGTGATATCCTGTTCAGTTATGATTCCTTTTAAAATTCTGTTCTCAGAGACTGGAATTCCGCCGACATGTTCCTTTCTCATTAGTTGTGCGCACTCCTGAACTGTTGTGTCTGGCGTTATGGTAATTGGAGATTGAGTCATAGCATCGCAAACTTTATAACCTGTTTTCATTTCACCACCATCTTTTGTATTTGATCTCTAAAGGTTGTTAATACAAAAGAATTAATAAATTTATCTAAACATAAATATATATATTATTTTTTATGGTAACTATAAGAAAATTTATTCTATTCTATAAAAAAAAGAGTATATTCTTATTCAAAAAATGATGTTTGGAGAGAAGTATTAAGAAATAATCCTTTCTAATTTTTAGTTGAATTACCTAATAAAATTGACTTTAGAGTTTAATTGAATCATTTCCTGAATATTAAATAATCTCCTTTAAGATTTAAGAACAAAAATAAATTTGCAAGATTCTACTAATTTTTATTTTCACTTTGATTACACTTGCTGATTACACTTGCTCTTGATTAAACTTATTTCTCCCCTATGTTTAATCTTCTACTTTAATATTTTCCTTTTTTCCATCCTTTCTTATCGTGAATGCTTAAAATCGGTTTTAGTAGTTTATAATAAACTCAATATTCTCTCCTAAAATTCTCTTTAATTTCTCAATCAGGTCTATTGTAAGAACAGCATTTCCTGGTTTCTCAGCATCAACAAACTTTTCAAATTCTTCATGGGTTATCTCAACGAAATCTGAAAATTTTTTCTCTTCTGTTTTCTCTTCTGAAATCTCTGCCTTGTAATACTTGTCTTTTTCATTTATATCAGAAACAAGATAAATGTTTTTCTCCATAAAAACCAATTCTGCTAATTTTGAACCGTGCTTTATCCTAATCTTTGAACTTTCAAGCTCCCTAAATCTTTTTCTCTGGAGGTACTCAAGCAAAAACTTTGTAAGTTCTCCTGCTTCCTTTAGGAATTTCTTAACATCAACCTTTGACAGCTTTTGTTCCTCATACTCCTCCTTATTCTTTTCAATTAGTTTTAGCTTTCTGAATAAGTGTTCAGGAATCTTTCCTGTGTCCACTAACTTTTCCTTAAAACATTGTACTATGTTTCTCTCTTCGCAACTTACCACTCCTTCTTCTTTCAAGCAATCCCTAACAATGCTTGTTACAGTATCACAAACCTTAATGAAGTTTTCTTCTTCTTTTGTTTTTTCTATCTGCGAAAACAATCTCTTTATTCTCTTTAGATACTTATCAGCATTTTCCAATAAATGATCTATTTCTTTTCCTGAAACACTCTTCTTTATGTTATGCTCAATATCCTTTCTCAGTTTTATGTTTTCTTCAAGGATATCAACGAATTTTTCCTCTAGGAGCTTTTCCTTTTTAACAAATATTTCCCTCATCAGTTCAGGAGTTTCCTTTGGGTCAGGAGGAGGAACACCATAAAGCATTAGTGCTGCTTGTGATGGAGTAAGGATCGCATAATAAATGTCTTCTATTCCTATGTCCTTCAGTTTGAACTCAACATTCTTTAACATCTGTTCTCCTGTTGACATGAACATATCAATTGCTTCACTGCTTGGCTTTATCCTTCCCATTTTCAGCAACTGTTTCCAAGGAACAAATAGGCCTCTGTCATAGAGAGGAATTCCATCTCTCAACAAGGTAAAGATTATTGGGTTGGCTTCCCTGAGAGAATCCCAAAAATCAGTGAGTATGTAGACCTGAATGTTGAGTTTGTTCTTTATTCCAGTAATTTCTCCTGCTTCTATTCCCATTCCAATGATTATTGCCCTAAGCTTGTCCTTTAATTCTGCCCTGCTCATCCTTTTAACATCTGTGTCGTCAATAACAATCCAGACATCTATATCCGACTCCCTTGTTGCCCTACCCTTTACTATAGAACCTGCCAAAACATAACTAACAATATATCTCTCAAACTTCTTTATGACCATTGTTTTGTGAATTTCAGAAATCTTTATTGCAGATATCATTCCCTTTTCATAAACAGGAATTGAAAGTGCAATCCTCTTGAGTATTTCATACCTTGCATCAAGGCAATACTGCCAAAGTTCTGATAGCAATAAGATTTCTGTTTTTAGTTGTGAATTTACTTCTTTTGCAAAGGAATCAATTATTGCTGAAATCTTTGCCTTAAGCTCTTCTTTGCTCATCTTTGTTGAATCAGAATCATCAATCATTACAAGCAAATTAAAGTTTAAACCCTGCTTTGGTTCTTCCTGGGCTTTTTCCTCTGTTTTTTCCTCTTCTGTTTTTTCCTCTTCATCCTTGTTTTCTGTTTCAGCAGGAACAAGTGCTATTCCAATTACATAGTCCTCAAACTTTTCAAGAATTCTTTTCTTCAGCTTGTCAACACTTTCTGTAAGTTCCTTTAATTTGTTTTTTATTTCTTCAGGAAGATTATCAAGGAATTTGTTTAAATCTTGTTTTGGCTGTTTTTCCTGGTTTTTTTCTAATTCCTTATTTTCAGTTGCTTTCTTATTATCAATTGCCTCTTTTTTTGCCATAAGAACACCTTTGTTTTTTATGAAATTGTTAATATGCAACAGATATTTAAATATTGTCATTTATTGTAAAATTAATAATTAATATTAATTACAATGGTTAATTAGAGTGTTGTGATGCGGGGGCTGGGATTTGAACCCAGGTAGACACTAAGTCACATGGTCCTAAGCCATGCCCCTTTGACCACTCGGGAACCCCCGCAAAAATGCAAAAAATGCAAAAATGAATGCTTGAACAAATGAAAAAATTAAAAAAGTTTATATTGAAATTCTGAATTTTTGTTTTTATGAAAAAGAAATTAATGCTTATCTATAAAAAACTTTTGAATAATTATGGAGAACAGGGTTGGTGGCCGATAATAAATAATTATACTTGTGAGTATAATAAATCTTTTAAACACGATAAAAAAACCACAAAACAAAAGTTTGAAATCTGCATTGGAGCAATACTAACACAGAATACTGCCTGGAAGAATGTTGAAAAATCACTAATAAACTTGAAAAGCGCAAATATCTTCTCTCCAAATAAAATACTCTCAACTCCTGATAGCAAGCTCACTTCATTAATAAGACCTGCAGGTTATTACAATGTAAAAACTAGAAAGTTAAAGGAAATATCTAAATTTTTTTTAGAGCACAAAGACGATTTTGAGAATGAAAGTTTAAGTAGAGAAGAATTGTTAAAGGTTTGGGGAGTTGGAAAAGAAAGTGCTGATTACATAATGTTATATGCCCTAAACAAACCATTCTTTATTGTTGATGCTTACACCATAAGAATATTTTCAAGAATGGGTTTCTTTGATGAAAAAAGGAAATATGATTTTGTTCAGGATTTCTTCCAAAAAAACTTGCCAAAGGATTATAAGATTTACAACGAATACCATGCATTAATAGTAGAGCATGCAAAAAGGCACTGCAGGAAAAAACCATTGTGTAATGGCTGCATTCTCAGAAAAGATTGCAGATACTATTTTAAGAATGATAAAGAATTAAAAAGAAAAAAACTCAAAAAAATTTAACTTTATTTTATTATTATTCTACTCTATATTGTATTTTATTAATATAATTTATAAATAGAAAATTTTTTAAACAAAACCTAAAATGCTTTCTTTCATGCTAAAATATGATTTGCATGTTCATAGTAAATATTCAAAATGCAGTGGTCTGAAACTAAGTATATTATTAAAAACAGCAAAGAAGATTGGACTGAATGGAATGGCAATAACAGACCACAATACAATAAAAGGGGCTCTTGCTCTAAAAAAACTAAACAAAGACAAAAATTTTGAGATAATTATAGGAGAAGAAATAATGACAAATCATGGTGAGATTCTGGCTTATTATCTAAAAGAAGAAATAGAACCAGGGGATGTGTTTGAAGTAATTGAGAATATTAGGAAACAGAACGGATTGATTTCAGTTGCACATCCATATTCTATTTACAGACAAAGGATGGGAAATTTTATTATGAAATTAGGAAATAAGAT
>Ga0272448_1005003_pt1 | contig 14799 bp, 17 predicted proteins | sample YNPCB0191_FD_202220 | JGI IMG/M metagenome (GOLD analysis project Ga0272448, IMG submission 202220) | Hot spring sediment microbial communities from Yellowstone National Park, WY, United States - YNP-CB-019-1 | ecosystem: Environmental > Aquatic > Thermal springs > Hot (42-90C) > Sediment...
AGCGTGTGCTGCGACACTTGGGTGGCAAGCGCAAGAGGTCGCTTATATGCCGTCTCAGACACGTCGTACACCACGCTGGGGAGAAGCTTGGTAACTACGCCCTTGTAGTAGTACAGATGCGGCGTGCTCCACCGCTCGCCGAGCTCCGCCGCCACGGGCTCGCCCGCATGCCACCATGCTTCGGTGGAGATGTTGCTGGTGTTCACGTGGTCCCGATGGCGATCCTCCGGCCCATGTGTGAAGATGGCGTCCGGGCGCACCTCGCGGATGACCCGAATTGCGTCTTGCAGGGTCTGCTTGTCGTTCACGAGCCCCATATCTGGCCTATCGAAGTAGACGCGGCAGGCGATGCCCAACACCGCATTACACGCCTCGGCCTCCTTGCGGCGCGTCTCCACGATGGTCGCCTTCATTTCGGGGCGCGGGTAGCCCTCGCAGCCATCCGTGAAGATGGCCACCACCACTTGCACGCCAGCGGCGCTCAGCTTGGCGATGGTGCCCGCCATCGTTATCTCGTCGTCGTGATGGGCGCCAAACACAAGAACGCGCTCGTAGTTCACGGAACCCCTCCGTTGTGCACCGCTACTTCTCCCAGCGCTTGGCTATGTGCCCCTTGGCCTGCACCAGCTGGCACAGTAAACCGCAAGCATCCCTAAGAAGGCTCTCCGCCTGTTCCGCGCTTTCGGCGGTTGCAACTACGTCCACCGGCAGGCCTTCCTCCATGGACCGGCGCAGCGCAACGTATGCCTTGAGGTAAGTGTTCGGGTACCGAGCCATCACCTCCTGCATCAGGACGGACAGCTCGCTCTCGTACATGTCCACAACCAAGCGAAGCGCGGTGGACCTCCGGCCGCACGCCTGAGCTACCGTGGGCGACACGTGCGCCACAAAGACCGCCTCTACTTCCCTGGGAGGGCCCGGAAGCACAAACAGGGCTGTCTCCCCCAGCTGCACACGCAGACACGGCGCCCAGCCCGCCGGGTTGGGGAGAACCTGGCTTGACGCTGGCACGGTGGCCATGCGGATGAGGTTGGGAGGTAGGTCCTCACGGCTCGCAATGCCCCGCCGCTGCATGAAGGCCTGGATGGTGGGCTCGTGAACGTGTGTGCCAACCCCAGCGGCGCGCGCCACTGCCTCCACGGTTACGTCGTCTGGCGTGGGGCCCAGGCCTCCTGTGCTTATGAGAAACTGGGGGCGCCTGGCAACCGCCTCGCGCAGGGCTGCGACGATGGCGCGGACCTCGTCCGGCAGCACGGTAACGCGCCTCACTTCGGCACCGAGGGCCGCAAGCTGCCCGCATATCCAGTGGGAGTTGGTGTCGAGGATGCGCCCAGATGTTAGCTCGGTTCCTATGGCCAACACCTCGGCAGATGCACGGTTTAGGATGCCCAACTTAGGTGGCTCCTCCAATCCGACGCCGTAAGGGCTGGCGCGGCGCTTCGGCGTCCAGCCCATCTTAACGATCCGCAAGCCCGGCGGTCAAGGCCGCGATTCCTGGCTTCACCCCTTCCAGCGTCGTCGTCTCCATGTCCCACCGGGGCTTCGCGCGCTCCGGTGCCCGTCGCCGCTCCGGAGGAAAACCGCACCCACCAACGAATCTAATGAAGTAGCGGTGGCTGCTACTGTTGCATCCACCAACCGGCCGTGGCTCTCAGTGCTCGCCCCTGCAGGCGTGGAGGGAAGGCTTGCTTGAGGGTCGCGGTTGCAGTTGCGGCGAATCCTGGCCCACTAACCAACCGGAGGGACCCACATCATGATCTCGACTAGCACCGGCAGCCGGATACTAACCTTGCTGGCGCTGCTTACGCTGGCGCTGGGACGGTCTCCGGCGCTGCTCGCGGCTGAGGCTGCCGCTCCTTCCAACGGTGTGCTGCTCCAATACAACCTGAAGAAGGGCGACGTCTTCCCATACCGCCTTGCCATGGACATCACCAGCAAGGTTAGGGTGCCCAGCCAACCCGATATGGACGTGAGCGCCAAGCTGCAGATGGTTATGCGAATGGCGGTGCAGGATGTGAACCAGGATGGCTCTTATCAGATAGAGACCCAGGTGTCCGACGCCAAGCTCACCGCCAACGGTCAGGAGATGCCGCTAACGGCCACTGCCATTCCGCCCATCACCATGACGGTGACGAGGAACGGAGTCGTCAAGAACGTGAAGGGGCTGGAGGGCCTCGCGGGCGGATCCGCCGTTCCAGGCCTTGACCCTACCAGCTTCAGCAACATGATGAGCAACATGGCCGTCTTCCCCGAAAAGCCGATCAAGGTGAACGACACCTGGACGTACACCACGCCCATCACGTTCCCAGGCAGCAAGCAGGTCACCGCCACCACCAAGGCGCGCCTGGTGGGCCTGGAAACAACCAAGGACGGCACCCCCGTTGCCAGGGTCAACGCCTCCGTCAACGTGCCGCTTGACCTATCCCTGCCGCAGCCGTCCGGCACCACAACAATGAAGGGCCAGCAGATCGGCACCGTCACCACCCTCTACTCTCGCGCCAACGGCATGCCAGTGGACGCCAACGGCACCACCAACATGACTGCCAAGATAACGGCCAACAGCGTGGGGCCCGACGGAAAGCCGAACAACGTCTCCATGGATATGACCATGAAGATGCAGATACATATGTTGCTTGACCCGACGTTGAAGGGCACGGTGCCGGCCACTGGCACCGCCACCACGCCCCCTCCCCCTCCACCTCCGGCCCCTAGCCAGTAAGGGGTGACGCCAGATGGATCTCGCCGCGGGGGCGGTGGGCACGCTGGACCCCATGCCCACCGCCATACAGGTGTTGGTGCACTGGACCGGCGGTCTTGAGACGGGGATCGTGCTCCTCGTCCTTTTCTGCGCCGGCGCCGCCGTTCCACTGCTGGCCCTGGTCAGGTGGTGGTCCGAAGGCGTCATCACCGGCGCCGTTTTCGCAGCCCTTGCGTCCCTGTACGCCCTGGCGATGGCTGTGGTGCTCGGTCCTAGCCCGATGGCGGTCAAGTGCGGGATGATGGCCCTCGTTGTGGGGGCGGCGGTCGGCCTGCCGATCCTCAACCGCCAGCTACTGCGGATCGACAACAGGATGCTCGTCAGCGAGATGGAGGCCGCCTACCGCCGAGCGATCGAGGCGAGCCCATCGAACGCCGCCGCCTACGCCCGGCTGGCCGACCTGATGTACCGCGAGGGGAGGGTTGGCGAAGCGATCGCCACCATGCGGCGCGCCGTTCAGCTATCGCCGCAGACGATGGAGAGGGAAAAGCTGCGGCTGGATAGATGGCTAGAGGACCTGCAGAAGCAGCGACGGCCCATCGAGTTTTGCCCGCGCTGCAGGGCGGGAAACATGGCAGGAAACCGGCGTTGCGAGGCGTGCGGAGGACCGATGGTGCGGACGGAGGCGCGGCAGTTGGGCGCCGCCACAGCGCTTTCGGCGGGGATTGCCGTGGCGGCGGTGTTGGCTGGCGGAATGCTTCCGTTTCCACTCAATGCTTTGGTGATGGTTGGGGGAGTAGCCGCGGGCGTGGCAGTGGCTTGGCGCCAACCAACGGGGTGACCCCCGGAAGCTGCACGCTTGCCACAACCAGGCGGTTTGGCCGCAATGCGGGCGGGGTAAACCGGTTCAGGGGGTGATGATCCGTGCCAGACCAAAGAGTGCCGCGGATCCGCAAGAACCTGCAAGACTACGGCGATCCGTACGTCTCAGACCATGATAAGCATGAGCACGGGATCCAACGGTGTAGGGTGTGTCAGGTCGTCTACTACAAAGACAGATGGTACCTCCCAGACGGACTAGCACCCGAACTCCTTAAAACCAAAACGCCCCATCCGGTGACATGCCCGGCTTGTCGAAAGATCGCCGACAAGGCGCCGGGTGGTGTGCTCATACTCTCAGGCACCTTCCTGGATCGGCACCGAGACGACATAATCCGGCTGATCCAGAACGAAGATAGCTCCGCCAGGCGCGACAACCCTCTTGAGCGGGTGATGACCATCGAACAGGATGGCACCATCACCACCGTGCAGACCACCAACGAGAGATTGGCCCAGAGGCTGGGCAAGGCCATCCAGCGAGCTTACGACGGGGTGCTGGAATGCAAGTGGCCTGAGGACGGCAAGCTCGCTAGGGTAACCTGGCGGCGCGATGCTTAGGTGGCCCCGAAGCCTACCGGGCCGGCGTTGAGGGGAGAACGCCATGTTCAGGAACGTATGGCTGGTTACCGCCGGCGCCGCCGCCGGGGCGATAGCTGGCCTTCTCCTGGCACCTCGACCTGGCAAGCAATCCAGAGCGTTGATTCGCGAGAGGTCCGTGAAGATAGGACGCGATCTGGCGAGCCTGGCCAGGGCGAAGGGCCAGGTGGTAAGCACCAGGGTGGCCGGATACCGACATCGCTTCGGCAAGGCGCTGGGCGACGGATCCGCCAGCGAAACAGCAGCGGAGACGCACGCCTGAACCGGACGTCGTTCTGCAACGGCCAGCGGCCTGCGTGGGCGCGGCTGCTCGCCGGCCGCTGGCGCGCCGAAGCAGCTTCGCACGGAACAAGAGACAGTGCGTGGAGGCGCCGGACGTGGTTGTGCTCTTCCCGCCCCGTTCGAAATGCGACACGATGCCGGCGCTTGACAAGGAGGTTTCCCGTATGTCTGATCTCAAAGACCTGCTGTCCCGCCCCTTCCTCTTTGGCCTGGGGGCAATGGCACTGACCGGCGACCGCATACGACAGTTCCTAGACGAATCCGTGGCGCGCGGCGAGATCACGCGCGAACAAGGCAGCAGCCTGTGGTCAGACATAATGACCCGCGCCGAGGAGGAGAGGCGCAACCTGGAGGTGCGCATCAACGAACAGGTGCGCAAAGCACTCCAGAACGCCGGCCTCGTAACTAAGGGTGACCTTGAGCTGCTGCGGGCGCGAATAGACGCCATCGAGAACAGGCTTGCCCGCATTGAGGGCGCAGGACGGGAAGAGCCGGAGCCGGAAGCGACCCCTACCCAGCCGGAGCCCGCCACCCAAGAGCCGCCCACGGCCTAATGCCAACGTGGGGAAGCCCGGCGACCAACTCCAACTGCGGACAGGAACAGCGCTTTCCCCCAAAGCGTTGGGGATGCCGGCTAGGAGTAGGGGCCGGAGAACGGCGCCGTCTCAGAACCGATCACTCATTCGTGGGCTCCCGCTCCGGGCTTGCCCGCCCTGCAATGACGACCGCCCGTAGGGGGTGCCTAGCGCTGCGCCATCGAAGGAGCCCCCGCTGCTGCCGTCGAACTGCCCTACTTGTGAGGGGCTTCTCCTGGCTGGCGTATCGGCGACCTTCCGTTGCATACCGCCAGCCAGGGAACTCTCGTTCCACTTTGCTGGCGACTCCCGTTCGGCTCACAGCAGGACCCCAAGGCAACCGCGTTCATGGAGAGAGCGCCAAGCCGCTTCGCCTGTATGGGCGTGCTTGCTGCTTGGGTGCACCGGTCCTGCTGGCGTCAACCGCGGGTCCCAGCCCAAGGAGGAATGCGCGGGCGTGCGTTCGCTTTTCATCGCCTATCTAGTCTGGTTCAGATACGGCTTCTTTATCGTCTTCCTCTACGCCGTTCTGGTGGCCCTCGGCAACCTGCGCAAGGGCTACCGTCCAGGCTCTCACCCTGCATCCAAACGCTTTGCAGTGCTTGTGCCCGCCCACAACGAGGAGCGCGTGATCGCCGACCTACTGCGGGACTTGCGGGCGATGGAGTATCCAAGCCACTTGTACAGAGTGTACGTCATCGCAGACAACTGCGACGACGCCACCGCCGCAATCGCGCGCAGCGAGGGCGTGACGGTGCTGGAACGCCGCACCGCCGGCATGAGCAGCAAGGGAGAGGCGCTGTCTTGGGCGCTGGAACGAATCGACGCGGACTACGACGCCTACGTTGTGTTCGATGCGGATAACCGCGTGGCCCCCACCTTTCTGAAACGCGCCAACGACGCCCTGTGCGAGGGTGCCCGCCTCGTGCAATGTTACCTTGCCATCAAGAACCCCAACGACAACTGGGTAACCCGCGCCCTGTACCTCCATCAGGAGGTCACAAACCACCTGTGGCACGCCGGAAAACATGCCCTCGGCTTGGGAAACTACCTGGTGGGCACCGGCATGGTGATCTCCGCGGATCTGCTCACCAAGCACGCATGGGAGGCGGAAAGCCTAACGGAAGACCTGGAGTACACCCTCCGCATGGCATTGGAGGGCCACAGCGTCGTCTGGCTCTCCGACGTTGCCGTGTACGACGAAAAGCCCAGCGACCTCAAGTCCACCTACGTGCAGCAGCAGAGGTGGATGATCGGCACCTGGAAGTGCTTCCAGAAATACTTCCTGCCAGTGCTGCGGAAGGGCGTTGCCGAGCGAAGGGCCGATATCGTGGACCTGGCGCTTTACCTTTTCGCACCCGTGTGGATCGTGATGAACGTGGTGTACGGGGCGGCCAACCTGATCAACTCCGCGTTCAACATCGTGGTGTTTCCGCCGGATCCGGCCGTTACCGTGGCTGGCACCGTGTTCGGGCTGGCGTACTTCGCGGCGGGTTTGCGGATGGCCGGAATACCTGTGCTCAAGAACCTTGCGCTGGTTCTGGTGCTGCTGGCCCTCTACCCAACCGCCGCCACGGTGCAGGTGGTGTGGGGCCTGTTCCGCATCAACGAACGGCGGTGGTACCATACTCCCCACGGGGCCAAGCTGGACCCGGAGATCCGGCTCGGCTCCGAGTGAGGCTTGACAACTCGCGTCCATTACTGCCCCTCCCGAAGCGAGTTCCACAGCCACATAGCCTGTGCGTCGGTCATGGAGGCTAGGTAGTCCGCCGCCGCCCGCTGAGCGTCACATTCCGCATCCGGGGCCGGGTTGGGCATCTGCAGCCGACCGGAGCAGATGGCATGGAACAGATCCGCCAGCTTGGCGGCGGCATCGTCCACCGCGGCGGCAACAGTGGGATGTCGGTACAGCCGTTGCATCAGAAAGGCCTTCAGCTCTGCGTTTGCCTTCTGCATGCCCTGCCCGAAGCCAACCACCGGGGTGGGCAAGGCGCGCGCCTCGTCCGCTGAGCCGAGGCCCAGCTTAGCAAGCCGGCTGCTGGTTGAGCGCACCAGGTCCGTCACCTGCGCGTCTATGATGCTGCGCACCGTCGCGGAGATCTTGAGCGCGATGGGCGCGTCGGCGTGCTGAGCAGAGACGCGCTCCCAAGCCTGCCGCCACGGCCCCACCTGCGCCAGGTCGTCCAACGAGATGAGGCCGGATGCCAGGCCGTCGTCGACGTCGTGGTTGTTGTACGCGATCTCGTCGGCCACGTCCACCACCTGCGCCTCCAGGGACGGCTGGGGAAGCCCCGCGAACTCCGGGGGACAGCCACCTGGGGAGCCATGCTTCGCCAAGCCCTCCCTCACCTCCCACGTGAGGTTGAGGCCTGGGAAGCGAACATACCGCCGCTCCAGCAGGTCTACCACCCGCAGCGACTGCCAGTTGTGGTTGAAGCCGCCGTTGTGCGCCAACAGGCTGTTCAGGGCGCGCTCTCCGGCGTGCCCAAAGGGAGGATGGCCCAAATCGTGCGCCAGCGCGATCGCCTCCGTCAGGTCCTCATTGAGCCGCAGCATGCGGGCCACGGAGCGCGCGATCTGAGCGACCTCCAGCGTATGCGTCAGCCTGGTGCGGTATGTGCCTCCGGCGGGAAGGGGCGGCCAAGGCGGAGGTCCTTGGTTGGGCGCTTTGAGGAACACCTGCGTTTTGGCCTCCAAGCGCCGGAAAGCAACGGAATGGATGATGCGGTCTCGGTCTCGCCCAAAGGGCGTGCGGTACGGGTGCGGCGGCTCTGGATGTCGCCTGCCGCGAGCGGTCTGGGGGTCCTGGGCATAGGGCGCTAAGTATCGGCGCTCTAGCTCAATCAGCTGGTTGGCGGATACAAGCGGTGCCATTATGAAAAACGTCCCGAGGGTGATTACGACGGAGGATGGCGGGAGTCTTTCCGTCACGCGGCTGAGACGCAGCGCGGCCCTCGCGGGGGACGCCACGAGGGCCGCGTGGGGGCTGGATGTGGATGGAAACTAGCCGCCCGCGCCGGTGCCGCCACCACCGGTTGTTGCTATGCCCAAAGCCATTTGGAGCAGGATGGTAACGTCCGCCAGCGTGATCTTGCCGTCACCACGAACGCCGGCCGCGGAAACAGGCGTCACGTCTGCAAAGTGGAGCTGCTTGTCCGTGGGCGTGAGCTGACCGATGGCCATTCGGATGGCGAGGATGACGTCTCCCACGGTCACCAGGCCGTCGCCGTTGAGGTCGCCGTACCGGCCGCCCTTGATGTTGATGGTGCCGTCTTTGGTCATCACGGAGATCGGGTTGCCGTTGATGTCGTACAGGACGACCTTGCCCAACTTGAGCGGGAAGCTCATGTCGGACATCACGCCCTCGTCGATCTTGATGGGGATCTTCACCAGGGTGCCCGGGCCGTCGAAGCTGCGGCTTTGGGCCAACGCCAGCCGGTACTCCAGCTGGTTCGTGCCCTGGGCGGTGGTACGCTGCTCCTGGGCAACGGGCATATCCCACAGGCTTCCGGGGGTTGCCGCGGTGGTGCCGGCCGTTGGATCCGGAATGGTGTACGGGGTGAGGGTGCCAGTGCCGCTGGCGATGGTGCCCACGGTTTCCACCACCATATCCGCTCCTGCCACGCCCCTAACGGCGGCGTTGACGGTGATGCTCACGTCCACCACCTGACCGGCGTAGGCGGTGACGTCCTGTACTTGCACCAGTGGCAACTCCTGCGCCGCCACGGGCACTGCGCTGGCAAGGCACAGGGCAGCCATTGCCAATAGCTTCTTCATCCAACTCTCCTTTCGCTTGCTCCGCCAGGGTGGCTGCGTCGGCAGTGGTGGCTTCGCCTGGATCACCAGCGGACGGCCACCTGTGTCTCTCCGGTTGCTGTAAGCCCAAGGCGGTTCTTGAGGGTCACCCTGAACGTGTACACTTGTGTGCTTGTGGATGGCTGTACGTTGGGAGCCATCCACGTTGCTGTTGGTCCCTGAGACACCATCAGGACGCCCGGCAGCGCCTGTGGATCGGACTCAACGGTCCACTTGATCTCATCCACCGGGGTACCGTTGTCGTTGTACGTGACGGTTATGGAGACCAAGTCCCCGGGGCGGGCCGCGCTCACACCGCTGAGCCCCGTTATTTGGAACGCAAGCCCCGTAGGAGGCAGGTTGGTGCCCGGGGTGGTAGAGCCCCCTGACCTAACGACGATCTTGAACGTGCCGACATCGCTGGCGCCGGACACATCGGTGGCAACCACGGTTAGGGTGTATGTGGTGTCTTGAGAAACGGCGCTGGGAGCGATCCAGGTGGCGGTGCTTCCCTGAGCCACGGCTAGGGTGCCGCCATCGGCGGTCCATTGCATGGATGCGAGCGCGCGGCCGCCGGTTACAGTAGCCTGAACCTGCACAACCGCGCCCGGCGCCACAACCTGTTGGCCCTGCACCAGCTTCATCTCGGAGATACGCAGCGGTGGCACGGGCGTGGCGCCGTTGGCCCTCACGAGTATCCTGAACGCTGCCCGGTCGCTGGCGCCGGACACGTCCGTGGCCACCACGGTTAGGGTGTAGGTGGTGTCTTGCGAGAGGGAGGTGGGGGCTATCCATGTGGCGGTATCGCCCTGAGACACGGCCAGGGTGCCGCCATCCGCGCTCCACTGAATGGAGGCGAGCGTGTGGCCACCGCTTACGGTTGCCTGCACCTTGATAACGTCGCCGGGGGCCGCAACGGGGTTGCCCTGCGTCTGGCTTACACTGGTGATGCGCAGCGGCGCCTCCGGCTGTGTGCCAGAGCCCGGCGGCTGCACCATTACGCGGGTGAAGCCGGTGACAGCCTCTCCGCTGGTGCCCGTCACCAACACCTTGAGGGTGACCACGGTATCCTGCGAGACCTGCGTGGGCGCAATCCAGGAGGCGGTGAGCTCATTATCCACCAGCAGCACGCCGGTATCAGCCGGGTCAACGGTCCACTGAACGTCCTTCACAAGGTCCGGCCGAGACACCGCGGCAGTAACCTTAACCAGCTGGCCGGGCCCGGTAACCTGGCCTCCCTCTGACACAGCGACTGAGGTTACGGCAAGCGGGCCGCTAAGCGGAGGCGTGGCGCCGTTCGCTGGGTGCAATATGATCTGGCGGGAATCGGTGGCAACGTGGCCGCGAGAGTCGGTGACCTTGACGGAGAGGGTAACCACCATCCCATCGGTGACGTCCGCGGGGGCGATCCAGGTGACGGGGTTCTCGTGGTCGTTGAGGAAGCGGCCGACGTTGGGCTGCACGCTCCACTCAACGCGGCTAAGCAAGTCAGGCCGACCCACGTCGACGGAGGCTTTAACGGCCTGGCCAGCCTGCGCCTCGTCTTGCACGGAGATGCGAGTGATAGTGGGAGGCGCGCCGCCACCGCACCCCGCCTGGGTAAGGCCCACGGCCAGCACTAGCGCGACCCATATAGGCGCGTACAGCTTCAGTTGCAAGTGTCCACCTCCACCCAAGGTTGTTGTTCCATAACTAGCCCATGCTACGTTCGGCGGCTTCGCGCTCGGTAGCATGGAATGCGCGGCACCGAGCTGCAGGCCGATCGAAGCCAGCAGGCGATGATCCCCACGTCAGTATCGGTGGCGCTTGATGAGAATCTCAGCGTCGCGGAGGGCGGCTTGGTGCGGTTGGGGTCCCCTTCTGGTGGGCATCTGCAAGGCGCCCTTGACTCGGGCCCGCCGCTGCGGTATGATAATCACGATATAAACACCACGGAAAGTCAGGAATAGCTCATGTTTACAGCCAGAGAGGAGTATGGCATACGCGCGGCGTTGGACCTAGCTGCCCACTACGCGGCCGGGCCGTCGCAAACCCGGGACATCTCGCACAGGCAGGGCATACCCGAGGCGTACCTCAATCAGATTCTAGTGGCCCTTCGCAGGGCGGGTATTGTGAACAGCCTTAGGGGAGCGCTTGGCGGGTACGTGCTTGCTGCCCCTCCCGGGCGCATCACGGCTGGCGACGTGGTTCGAGCCCTCCGCGGCGAGGTGCTGACGGTGCCCAGCTCCGCAGACGTCGAGCCCCGTACCGCCGTGGGGGAGATGTGGGCGGCCATCAGGCACGCCGTTGAGGCGGTGCTGGACTCGACCACGCTCGAGCAGCTGCTTCTGCGCCAGCATGAGCTAGACCTGGGCCTTAGCTACATGGCGAACATCTAGCTTTGGCGCCGTGCGGCCCGTCTTGGCATCCGCCGGGGAGCTTGCGCCCGCTCCTCCGCTTGTGGCCAACACCCGCTTTGGGCGCTGAACGGAGCATCCATGGCAATGAAGATAGCTAGCGACATAACCGAACTCATCGGACACACCCCGCTGGTCCGGCTCAACAAGGTAACCAACGGCTGCGTGGCGACCGTGGCCGCCAAACTGGAATCGTTCAACCCTTGCGGAAGTGTGAAAGAGCGAATCGGGCTGTCCATGATCGAGGCGGCAGAGCGCGAGGGGAAGCTGAAGCCGGGCAGCGTGATCGTGGAGCCTACCAGCGGAAACACAGGCATTGGCCTGGCGATGGTGGGTGCCGCGAGGGGGTACCAGGTAGTGTTGTTCATGCCCGAGAGCATGAGCATCGAGCGCCGCAGCCTGCTTAGGGCGTTCGGCGCGCAGCTGGTGCTGACGCCTGCGGCGGAGGGCATGCCCGGTGCCATAAGGCGCGCTGAGGAGCTAGTGGCTTCCGACCCCAAGTACTTCATGCCTCAGCAGTTTACCAACCCCGCCAACCCACAGGTGCACCGCCGCACCACCGGCGAGGAGATATGGCGCGATACGGACGGACTCGTGGACATCCTCGTTAGCGGCGTGGGCACGGGGGGGACTATCACCGGAGTGGCGGAGGCCATCAAGCCAAGAAAGCCGTCGTTCAAGGCCATCGCCGTTGAGCCGGCCGCCTCTGCGGTGTTGTCCGGCGGAGAGCGGGGCCCCCACCCCATTCAGGGCATCGGGGCCGGCTTCGTGCCGGAGGTGCTGAGGATGGACCTGGTGGACGAGATCGTGCAGGTTAGGAACGATGACGCCGTGGCGATGACTCGCCGTTTGGCTGCTCAGGAGGGGATTCTGTGCGGCATCTCATCCGGAGCCGCTGCATGGGCGGCCGTGGAGGTGGCGAAACGCCCCGAGAATGAGGGTAAGTTGATAGTGGTGGTGTTTCCTGACACGGGAGAGCGCTATCTATCGACGCCCACGTTCCAGGAGCTGGCGATGGCAGAGTGAGGACCGGGCACCTAAGCCGCGTGAAGCGCGGGTAGGTGGTGGATGTCCTGCTGCCATGGGCGTCGGCCTTCATCACGAGGTGACATCGCATGGCTGTTACAGTGCGAATACCCGCGCCGCTGCGCAACCTTGTCGGCGGCAGCGACATGGTCGAGGCATCCGGCTCAAGCGTTGGTGAGGTGCTTGAGGACGTTGAGCGCAGGTATCCTGGCTTCGCGGAGCGGCTGCGAGACGAGAACGGCGAGCTTCGGCGCTTCGTCAACATATTCGTCAACGAAGAAGATGCCCGCTTCCTGCAGGGTCCGGCAACGCCCGTCTCGGACGGCGATGAGGTGTCGATCATCCCAGCGATTGCAGGTGGGTGCCCAAACGTGAGGTTCGCCGGAAAGCCAGTTGAGCCGGGGTTGCACATGAGCTGAGCGTGTGGTAGTATAGGGATGTCGGCATGAGCTGACGTCGCTTGAGGCGTGGTACCCAAGTGGCTAAGGGAGCGGTCTGCAAAACCGCTATTCACCGGTTCGAATCCGGTCCACGCCTCCACCCTCCACACAAGATATGGCGCTAATGACGAGGCCCACACGCTACGTGTGGCGTGTGGGCCTTTGTTGCCGTCTTGTGTCCGCCAGGCCGTTAGGGGGCTTTCCACCTGCCGTTCACACGGCGCACTGAACGTCACCAAGGAGGGGCTCTGCGGAAGCCCTCTCCGCCGCTATCTCACGCGGTTTCGCTTAGGATGATCGTGTGCACGGCATGTGCGTGGATATGGGCTAGGAGTTCCCACCTGCTCAGGTCCGCCCCCTGCCCGCGATCGGAACACAGAAGCAACGAGACCAGGGACGAATGGGGTGTATCCTTCCTGGCCTCGTTGGTTTCTGCCTTTCCCGGTGAGCCCGGGGAGATCCCCTGAGATGGGGGCCATACAAGTCCCGTCTTGTCGTGCATGGGGCCCGCCGGCAGTGAAGAGCCTAGCTCTTGCGCGCTCAGCGGCGACCCGGGTCGTACAGGTCCACCTCCGGGGTGAGGCCCACCTGCTGCCGGAAGGTCTGCTCGAAGCGAAGCCATCTGGCGTGACCATCTGCAAACACGTAGTTTGAGCCGCCGTTGTGCCGCCTGTACGCCACAGTTTTGGGCCTTTGGGTCTCCGGATCCCACTGACGGGCCTGCATCTCGGCATCGGCAACCCTGGGTGGACTTCCCCGGTACTGCGGCATCACATGGTCGCCTGTCATGGGCGAGTCGGTGCGGCCTTTCATCTCGCAGAGCTCCACGATGAAGACGGTACGCGCCGGGTTCGCAATGTCGGCGAGGAGAAAGGCCGACGGGCACTCCACGTCGCCATACGGCGGGTGAAGCGCGTCTAAGCAGCATAGTGGAATAAAGAGGCACTTTCGGCGTGGGCCTGCCGACGGAGAGCCTGGGCCTTGCTGGCCAGCGCGCGCAGCCGCACCATCTCGAGCCGCTGCCTGGTCCTTGGCTTCGTAGCCGGGTTGCGGGCCAACCTGTTCAGCTCATTGAGCTGTTCCTTATCTAACTGAACGCTGTACATCGTTTCACCCCAGCGTTCACTATGGCCTTCTTACTCCAGTTGCTTACCTAGACCTCCCGAAGCCACAACACCGGCTCGTGCGCACAACCAACTACATAGAGCGCCTCTTCAGGGAGGCCAGAAGGCGCACGAGGCTGGTGGGGGTGTCCGCCGCCAACAAGGCGAGCTGCGACCGGATGCTCTACGGCCTCTTCGAGAGGCTACAGCGTAACCGGTCCCGCAGGCCTCTCACTGCGTTGGCACAAGCCAGCTGGCACTACCCTCTGCGGGCGGACCGCATTAGCGCCATGCACCAACAGAATGTGATGCCTCCCCCAGATGCCACACCTGTGGGCATATAAGCGCGCCCTATGTACACGGCAGGCCCGCCGCTAAGGCGCAACAGCCTGATACTGGGTCACCTTTCGTAGCATGGAGTTGAGGAGGAGCCACACTGAAGGCCGGCCTCGGTTGGCCGCGCCGCGGCGCGCGGCGGGTGAGTGCAGGCCGGCACTTGCTGAGGCGGGGCTTTGGGCTCTGATGGAGATAGCTCCTCGCCAAGGCACCGGATGAGGCCATGCTGGGTTGCCAGGGCAACGGCCTGTTTCAGGCACGTACGTGTTCGGAGTTGCCACTTCTGGAGACCGGCGAGCGTGGCAGGCACCGCCTGCGCTACCCGGGCCTAACTCGCCAGAGATGACAGCTCCAACCCTTGGTGGCTTAGCAAGCAGTACACACCGACAACCAGCCGTTAGCAGGGATCCAGATCGCACTCTGGAAACCGGTCGAACTGGCGGTACTCTGCGTCCATCTCGTAGAGCTGGTTCCAGACCAGCTGACGGAGCTTCCGCGCCGGCTCTACGCAGTACCTGTACAGCTCCGTGTCGGTGAACTTGCCGTTGGGGAACAGGATCTTTATGAGCCCGCTGGCGATCGCTCGAACCGCCTCTTCGTTGCGCTTGTAGGCCTTCTCGCCCTTCAGCCTCACTCGCTGCTCGCATTGCTGATCCGCATACAGATCGTCCC
>Ga0272448_1005004_pt1 | contig 14796 bp, 10 predicted proteins | sample YNPCB0191_FD_202220 | JGI IMG/M metagenome (GOLD analysis project Ga0272448, IMG submission 202220) | Hot spring sediment microbial communities from Yellowstone National Park, WY, United States - YNP-CB-019-1 | ecosystem: Environmental > Aquatic > Thermal springs > Hot (42-90C) > Sediment...
TTTGACCCTTGAGCACCAAGGGCGTTCGTGGCGCGTAGTGGTAGGGTAATTGTCCGGGGGACATTGGGGTTGCCTGCACCTTCGTACGCCGTTGTACAGGACCGATCACATGCTCGATCTCCTCAAGTGGTGTACCACCTGGCCGGAGCAGTGTTGCTATGCCGCCCGAGACGGATATCACAGTCGACTCAACCCCAATTGCACAACGGCCGCCATCCAGCACCCGGTCAACCCTATCACCCAGCTGCTGACGCACATGATCAGCTGTCGTGGGACTGACATGGCCGAAAAGATTGGCACTTGGAGCTGCCACCGGCACGCCTGACTTTCGGATCAGGGTGAGTGCAATAGGGTGATCAGGCATACGGATCGCCACTGTTGGAAGTCCCGCGGTGACAATATCCGGAACAAGATCGCTTTTCGGAAGCACAATGGTCAACGGACCTGGCCAGAAGAAGCGCATCAATTCTTGAGCCTGTTCAGGTAACTCTGTCACGAGATCTTTCACCTGACGCAATGCAGCTACATGCACAATTAAGGGGTCGAATCGAGGGCGACCTTTAATCTCAAAAATGCGCGCCACAGCCATAGGGTCGAGGGCGTTCGCCCCGAGCCCATAAACGGTCTCCGTGGGAAATGCAACTACACCGCCATCCCTCAGAATCACAGCGGCGTGTTCCACATCCGGCAGGATACCCTGCCCTCGTTGAGACAGGTCCTGTTCCATCACGAATAATGCCGCGTCCCAAAGGTTAGCAGCGATGAGGCAGTTGCGAGTTAGCGACAATTGAGATTGAGCCTTGCGCTCACCCGCAATGTAAATGCCCCGCGCGCCAGCTTGATCAGCGAGTTCTATCTCATGCGGACGGTCGCTTATCACAAAAGATCTGTGCACATCTATTTCATATTCCCTGGCGGCTTTGATCAAAGAACATGGGAGCGGTCTAGTCACAATGTTGCCCTCCGCTGCCCAGCGTGAAGGAGGGATGCGCTTGATATAAATACCATATTGGGCGAGGCGATTGAGAACGTGCCCTTGAAGCTGATCTACACCTACAGAAGTGGCTGCTTCATGCACCCTGTCAGGATAGTTCGCAAGCATGAATATCTTGTAACTTTTCTGAAGCACTCGTAGTGCAAGGATCACCTCGGGGAGAAGCTCGATCCCGGAAACATCGTGGAGATGCGCCCAATCCCCAACGAGTATACTGTCCTGACAGAGAAACACGGCTCGATACATCTTTCGAGGTTTAATACAACTCTGCACACGGATCATGACCTGCACATTATATTCCCGGGGTCTGCCGATGGGAAGATCCTCGATCTCACGTCGTAGGGTACCATTGCGCTTATGGTCACTGCTTGGTTGCTGAGTTCCCTCTATGGTATAATCGCGCGCGTTCATCCATCCGATCTCATGATCAGAGAGTGAAAATCTATGTACCATCAATACGGTTTTCAATCTCCACGCAGTATCCTTGCTGCCACAGTCCAGGAAGCAGTCCGTGCGGCTGAGGAGATCGGCTTCCCGGTCGCCTTGAAGATTGCCTCGCCGGACATTGTGCATAAGACAGATATCGGTGGGGTAATGCTCAATCTGACCGGCGCAGATCAAGTGCACCAAGCCTTTGATCGTATTATCTCCGCGGCACGGGCAGCACTTCCCCAAGCGCGCCTTGAAGGTGTCGAGGTCCAGGAAATGGTGACCTGCGGCACAGAGATCATTATAGGTTTACTGGATGATGCTCAATTTGGCCCGGTAATCATGTTCGGATTGGGGGGCATATTCACCGAGATATTGCGGGATGTGAGCTTCCGAGTGTTGCCCATCGATCATCGTGATGCCAGACAGATGCTCCGCGAGATCCAGAGCTATGCTGTATTGCAAGGCTATCGTGGCCAACCACCCGTCTCCGAAGAAATGCTAGCCCAACTGCTGATGAATGCCGCCCGTATGGGGGAAGATTTAGCCGGTCGCTTGCAGTCGGCGGACTTCAACCCTATTGTGGTGTGGGCCGATCAACACCGCGTCCTGGACTGTAAGATGATCTGGTATCCGGAACCCAGGCCGAAACTGCAACGGGCACAGCCTAACACAGCCTATCTGGACAAATTCTTCAAGGCGAGCAGCGTGGCACTGGTGGGGGCGTCTGCGACACCCGGTCGGGTGGGTAACGCTGTGCTGGACAGCTTGCTCAACTATGAGTACCGCGGCAAGGTCTATCCGATTAATCCCACACGCCGTGAAATTATGGGTGCCAAGACTTACCCGACGCTGCAAGAGGCACCAGATGATATCGAGTTGGTAGTAGCAGCTGTGGAGCTACGTTTGGTGCCTGACATCATCCGCACTTGTGCTGCCAAGGGGATCCATAATCTAGTGGTGGTTTCAGGCGGTGGCAAGGAGCTGGGTGGCGAGAGAGCGGTGTTGGAGGCGGAAGTGCGCCAGTTGGCGCATAAGCTGGAAGTGCGTGTGATTGGCCCTAATTGTATCGGGGTTTTCGACGGTCATACACGGCTGGACACTTTCTTCCAAATCCAGCAGCGAATGGTGCGCCCGCGACCCGGCAGCGTCGCCATGATCACCCAATCGGGTGCCGTTGGCATTCCCTTCTTGGAGCTGGCCGCGGACCTGGGTTTCAGCAGGTTTGTCAGCTATGGCAACCGCGCCGATGTGGATGAAGCGGATCTACTGACCTACCTGGCAGACGATCCCCAAACCAGCTTGATCGCGATGTACGTAGAAGGGTTCGAAGACGGACGCAAATTCTTGGAAGCAGCGCGCCAGGTAACTCGCCAAAAACCGGTGGTGATCTTCAAAGTGGGGCGTACCGAGCGGGCAGCACGCGCATCCATCTCGCATACTGGTTTCTTCGGAGGCTCCTATGATGTGGCGTTGGGCGCTTTCCGACAAGCCGGTGTGGTGCCCGTGGATAGCATCGAGGAGTTATTGGCCGTGACTAAGGCATTGGTGATGCAGCCACCAGCCAAAGGCAACCGTGTCGCTATGATCAGCAACGGTGCCGGCACCATGGTGCAAGGCATCGATCTGCTAAAGCCCAATGGACTAGAAATCCCCGAACTAACTTCCGATTCGCTTGCACGATTGCGTCAAGCGTATCCTCCCTATTATATTGTCCAGAATCCGGTCGATGTTACCGGTTCCGGTACGGCAGCGGATTATGAAATGGGTATTGAAACCCTGCTGCAGGATAACCACGTGGATATTGTGATGCCATGGTTTGTCTTCCAGGACACACCTTTGGAGGAGGATATCGTTCAGCGACTGGGCCGCCTGAACCATCGCTATGGCAAACCGATTCTGGTGGGGACTCTAGGAGGGCCTTACACCATGCGGATGTCACGAGCGCTCGAAGCAGAGGGTGTACCCGTCTTTCAGGGCGTGCGCAATTGGATTGCTGCCGCGCGTGGCTCATGGCTGGCAGGTCAGCGTCTGATAAGGTGACATCGATCTCGATTTGGCTTGGTTGAGGGCAACTTTCAACTGGAAAGTTAAGGAAGGGATTGCGATGCAGGTTGACACTTCTCCCGGCGCCATCACCCGTATACCGGGGTACCGTGCTGCTGGCGTTGCCTGTGGCTTGAAACAAAGTGGTCAGCTTGACTTAGCTTTGGTGGTAAGTGATCATCCTGCGATGGCGGCAGGAGCTTTCACCACGAATGCGTTCCGGGCGGCGCCGGTGCTTTATGACGAGGCGTTGCTTGTCCGCAGACAAGCTCCGCCGATCCGTGCCGTTGTGATCAACGCCGGTAATGCGAATGCGTGCACCGGTGAAGCAGGGTTGCACGACGCCGAACGGATGGCTCGCCTTACAGAAGATGCTCTGGGATTACCACGCGACACTGTTCTGATAATGAGCACCGGGGTCATTGGTCATCGTCTGCCGATGGATAAGGTGGAACAAGGCATTCGCGCAGCGGTGCAATCCCTCTCTCCGTCTGGAGGTGCTGCTGCAGCGCGCGCTATCATAACCACTGATCTCGTGCCCAAAGAAGCTTTTGCACGTGTCGACACGGCGAACTGTCGTTTTTCAATCGGCGGAATGGCCAAAGGCAGCGGCATGATACACCCGACGCTGGCGAGGCCGAGATCCGCCAGCAAACTGCCGCACCCACATGCCACCATGCTCTCCCTCATCGTGAGTGATGCGTGTGTGTCCGCTGAAGTGCTCCAAGACGCTCTGGACCAAGCAGTGGCTCTCAGCTTCAACCGTATCACCGTGGATGGAGATACGAGCACTAACGACACGGTATTACTGCTCGCCTCTGGCCAGGAGAAGGCCACTGAGATCAAGCCCAACAGCGAAGCTTATCACCTCTTCCAGACAGCGCTGAATGAGGTGTGCATATCATTGGCAAAGCAGATCGCGCGCGATGGAGAAGGTGCCACACGCTTGGTGGAGGTCACCGTGCGTGGCGCTGTCAGTGACTCCGAGGCAGAGCGAGCGGCTAAAGCAGTTGCCACATCTCCTTTAGTGAAGACGGCTATCTTTGGTGCAGATCCCAATTGGGGACGTATCCTCGCCGCGGTGGGGCGTAGCGGTGCTCAGGTAGATCCACAGCGTGCCAAGCTCTGGCTGGGTCCAATTCAACTTGTCAGCGCCGGGACCCCATTAAACTTCGATGTAAATTCGGCACGCGAGGTGCTCAGGCAGTCGGAAGTTGTTATCTGTGTCGACCTGGGGTTGGCATCGGGTGAAGCAACTGTCTGGACGTGTGACCTCTCTTATAAATACATAGAGATCAACGCCGAGTATCACACGTGAGACCGAGCGCGTCTGTCGGCAGGACCTGATGCGCGGTTGATGGCTCGAAACCGATCACGACAGCCAGTCGATCAGAACATAACAGATTCCGGTAAATCGCGTCATTGAGACGCATTTGGCGCACTTGATGTCCCGATGCAATCGGCTGGATGCCTTGCCAGCGCTTCTGAAGGAAGGAGAGCAAAAGAGCGGTCGTCTCCTGAGCACACCGACGGCGGAGTTGGTGGTATATGCCTGTTGCCCGGTAGGAACAGAAGCCACCCTGGCAGGTTCCCATCCCCAACCGAGTGACGCGGCGCAGGTCATCCAGGTTTCTGGTATCCTCATCGGCCAATGCCTTCTCAATATCGCTCATAGTGAGCATCTCACACTCGCACACGAGGTTTCCGCTCACCCCCTCTGTTTCGACAGAGGCAAGAGGTGCACTATGCCAGTGATAATGTTGCCCACCCACATCAGGCAACGGCTCTGAATGTGTGTGGCAGGTACGTATGACACCCAGCTTACGGCACACCATTTCAGAGACCTGCTCGGCAATAAGCCGATGAGTTGTCCATTTCCCACCAACCACCGATATGAAGCCAAAGATCCCATCCGTTACCTCGTGGTCCATAATGACATGGGTGCGGCTCAACCCAATTGCTGTATCCCCTGTTGCGGGGGCTACCGGGTAAAGTGCCCGCACACCGGTCCAGACACGCAATTTGCGGAGGTCACGAGTGATGGGTACCAATTTAGCGCATTCGTCACGAATACGCTGGATTTCTTTAGCATCTGCATTGAGAATATTCGGACTTTCTACAACGACATCGGTACAACCTAGCACAGACACCGAATGCGATGGTAACACCGAATCGCACTCGGATGGCCAACGAAGGCGGGTGATAACAGTGCCAACGACGCGACAATGGGCAGCAACCATGCTGCCTTTGCTGCACACAAGTGGGATCTTGATGCCGGCCAAAGCGCCTATTTCACTCACCCAGGCGCCGGCTGTGTTCACCACTAAGCTGGCCGATATTGCAATCTGCTTAGCTGTGCTCAGATTCACGCACTCTGCACCAAGAACACGTTCGCCTTTCCTGATTATTTTGACGACTGGACAATAGTTCCATGCGCGTGCACCATACTCGCGGGCAGATTTCACAGTGGCGCGAGTCGCCAGGAAGGAATCCGCTGTCGCGTCTGGAACGCGGAGGGCTCGCTTTATGCCAGGATGCACGTATGGTTCTTCTCGGAGGACTTGAGCAACAGGGATCTCTTCAATGGGGATACCAGCCCGATTACAACACTCGATCAAATAATCTCCGAACGAGGGATCATCCCAAGGGGTAGCCACCACGTAGCCACCGGTGTCCTCGATACAACCTGGCATAATTTTGCGCAGAATAGTGTTTTCCTGAATACATTCACGAGCAACCGTTGTATCCCTCAGCGAGTAACGACTGCCACTGTGTAATAGGCCATTATAGCGTCCCGTCGTGCCGCTGGCCCAGTCTGCTCTTTCCACCAAGATCGTATTGATGCCACGCATGGCGAGATCGCGTGCCACACCCGCTCCAATGGCACCACCACCGATCACTAAGACGTCAGTCTCTGCTCTTTGCACGTGTTCTCCCAGGGCAAGGACATACCTCGGATAACGGCCAGCCGATGAAAAGATTCTGCCAAACGACCATAAAGCCCTTTGTAGATAGGATAGATTTGATCATAGATTGCCACTGCTTCCGGATTGGGGGTGTGCATTGCAGACGGAGCAGGACATGCCGCGGCTAACTCCTTTATGCTCCGATAGATGCCGGTAGCGAGACCGACCAGGAGCGCATCTCCAACAGGGGCACTGTTCGGTGAGGAGGCTACATATACAGTGCGATTAACCACATCACTGACGATCTGATTCCAAAGCCGGCTCTTTGTTGCACCTCCCTGCGTCCGGATATCGTGAATCTCCCAGCCACCGTCCAGGTACACTTGAAGATTCTGCCGAATGCCCAAAGCTACCCCTTCCATAATCGCGCGTAGCATCTCGCCCCGAGTGGTATCCACCGAGATGCCCACAAACGCGCCACGTGCGTCTGGATCCCAGATGGGCGACTGTTCTCCCATCAGATATGGCAGGAAAAGTAGCCCCCTACTTCCCGGTGGAGCGGCCTTGGCATCAGTATCTACCCAATCATAAGCATCCTGCCTCGCAGCAACCGCGTCGTGACGTTCTCGAGCACACAGATAGTTGACGAACCATTTCATTGAGGCACCAGACGAGGTCATGACTGCCGACAACATCCACATTCCTGGTACCGCATGGGGGATACAGACTATATGGCGGCTGGGCCATGGCTCCGGAACGCATAGGCCGATGTTGCACCCGGTACCATGGGAAACAAATGCCTGACCACTTTCCAGCACCCCCATGCCCACCATAGCAGCAGGGGTATCAGTCGTACCTGCCAGCACCGGAGTGCCGGCCGGAATCCCTGATTCGTGCGCAGCATCCTTATGCACCTCACCGATGATAGCAAGGCAGTGATACACCGGGGGCAGCTTTTCAACCGGTAAATGTAGGGCCCGCAGAATCTCATCAGACCATGTGCCGGACGCAACATCATAGAGCAGTTGCAGTGGCGCTTGCGAGACATCCATCGTGAATCGGCCTGTCAGACGCCAGTTTAGATAGCCGTTCGCCATCAAGAACTGATAGGTTTGATCAAAGAGATCGGGGTGATTTCTCCTAAGCCAGACGTAGCTGGGTGCTCCCAAGTAGGAAGAAAGATTGTTGGCAGTGATTTCCTGAATTCTTCTTTCGCCGATCACTTCACGGATCAAAGCGCACTCACCTTCGGCACGCTTGTCTAGCCACAACATTCCACGCATCAGCGGGCGACCGTCCGTTGCTACAGGGACGATCACGGGGGCCTGGCTGCTGATACACACCCCAGCCAGAGGCGACTTACGCTCCGTGACGGAAGCCATCACCTGGTGAACAGCAGTGCATAGAGCTCTCCACCAATCTTCAGCGTCTTGCTCTGCCCAGTTTGGATACGGATGATGGGTGGGGTATTCCTCACCAGCTGCGGCAATCACCCCCCCAGAACTGGATAGCAACGCAGCTTTGAGCCCGCTGGTACCGACATCGATGCCGAGCATAAGGTTTGACATGGAGCATCACACAATGCAGAGCAGCAGATGCGCTACTATGGGAGATCCATGACAATCTGCACCTTAATACTGGTAGGGCGAGGATCACTAGCGTACTCAAATGCTTTGATACTATCACGGAAGCTATATGTGTCGGTGATGAGAGGTTTGAGGTCAATTTTACCAGATCCCATCAGTGCCAGAGCTCTTGGATAGACATTAGCGTAGCGCATAATGGTGTAAACTCGAGCTTCTTTGCTAATTGCATAAGCCATATCCAGTGGCACTGGCTCACCTGGAAGCCCTATGTACACAATGCGACCACCAGGGCAGAGCGGATCAAAAAGACTGACGGCGGCAGCTGTACTACCACTGGCCTCGAATATGACATCAGCTCCCCAACCGTCTGTCTGTTCCATTACAATATCTAGAAGGTTTTGTTTTTTGACATTGACAGGCACGATGGGACCAAAGCGTGCGGCGACGTCCAACTTCTCCTGGACTACATCGGTCAGTATCACCTTACTGCAGCCAGCCGCCAACGCGGCCAAGGTCGTCACAATACCAATGGTGCCAGCACCCATAACTACGGCGATGTCGCCAGGTACAATCTGAGCCTTTTGGGCTGCATAGACGCCAATGGCCAAAGGTTCGACTAGGGCACCTTCCCCATAGCTCACGTTCTCAGGCAGCTTAAAGACAAAGGAGGCCGGATGCACCACAGTCTCACGCAGCACTCCATGAATTGGGGGAGTAGCCCAAAAGCGCACATTGGGATCCAAATTGTATTTTCCCTCACGGTAAGCTCGACTGTTGGGGTCCGGTATCCCTGGCTCCATGCAAACCCGGTCTCCAGGTTTCAAGTGTGTTACGTTCTTGCCAACCTCTATGACGGTGCCAGACGCTTCATGTCCCAACACCATAGGCTGCTCGACCACGTACCGTCCGATACGCCCATGCTTGTAGTAATGGACATCGCTACCACAGATTCCCACTGTGTGAATCTTGATGCGCACATCATGCGGGCCCATCGGCTCTGGCTCGTCGAAATCGCGTATGGACAATACACCTACTTTCTCGAGGAACAACGCTTTCATGGGGTCATCTCCTTAAGCTAGCTATTCGAATTGGGCAGTAACTGTACATCTTCGCGTCGGAGTAGCATGGTGCCGAACCGACGGAGCAAAATATCTGGGAAGGACACCCTTAAACAAGCTTCTTGGTGCGACACCCTTGCCCAGAATGCGCATGGCCACCTGGATCGCTCGGCCTCTTCCTTGGGACACAATTAGGAATGATACTGGCCGATCATAAGTCTGTCAAAACGAAAAAAGGAGAATCTTGACAATGAGGTCTTTGAGGACTATAATTATAAGTGTTGAAGGAGGAGCTCATCATCAGAGCTCAAAATTGCGTAGTGACGTTGCATCAGACTTGCTACCCCGGAGAGAATTATCCAGGCAACCTATCGCAAAGTGAGAAGAGCCTTAACTCGTAGTGCCATCCATATATAGCGCGTGCGATACTATACCCTGAAAGGAGGTGAGGTGTATCGAGCATAAGTTTAGCAGCAAGCCGAGACCCTCCGGTACATGCTAAATAAGCTTGTCCTCAGGGAGCGTTGCTCTTTTCCTCTCAGCGGGTTGCTTAGCCCACAATCGGAGGATTCGGCTCATCAGTGACTAGCTCATCAGTAGCCGCCACAGGATATTCTGGAAGTTCGTATGCTGTCCATGTAATTCATACAGATGTTCAAGGAGGAAGGCGCTATGAAAGCCAGATTGTTGACAATCCTAGGGTTGATTGTCGTTCTGAGCATGTTGTTTACATTATCAGGCAGCGCGTTGGCGGCACAGCCGCCACAACAGGAGGGGGAAGACTGGTGGGCTAAGGCTGCCGAGCCGTTTAAGGGTGTGACCATTCGTGGTGTATCGGAGAGCACGCCGCCATCAAAATATGCAGCTGAGGTGCTGGCTCCCGCCTTCGAGAAAGCGACCGGGATCAAGGTCGAGTTCGAGACCACCTCTTGGGACCAGATGTATGACAAAGAGATCAAGGATATGGAGGCCGGTACCGGCGTCTATGACTTTGTCTACATTGAGCAAGATATCGTTTATGCCTATCTGGATCGCAAGTTCCTGGTCAACATCACCCAAATGATGAAGGATAAGCCTGAGCTGGTTTGGCCAGGCTACAATCCCAACGCGTTCACCTCTTTCGTCGATTACTTCAAGGATCCGGCGACGGGGGATCTGTACGGTGTGCCTATGGAAGCCTTCATCAAGGTCTACCTGTATCGCAAGGATCTGTTTGAGGATCCTGAGATCAAGGCAGCCTTCGAGAAGGAATATGGCTACCCTCTGGCCCCAGCGGTGAATCACAAGCAGTATGCTGATATCGCTGCGTTCTTCACCAAATGGGGCAAGGATCACAACATGGAGCTGTGGGGCACCACAGTGCAGGCAAATACCGGACATCCCTCCTCCTTCTATGAGATGTTCGAAACCATTCTGCCCAGCTTTGGGGTCTACAACTGGGGCATCAATATGGACAACTGGAAGGCCACGGTGGCGAACGGCGGCACTATGAACAGTGACCGTGCGAAGGAAGCGTTCGCCTTCTGGGTCGGTATGCTGAAGTATGCCCCGCCTGAAGCCACCGCCAGTACTTGGGACGAAGTGGCTGCCACGTTTGCCGCTGGCCGCGCCGCCCAAGGTTGGGTCTATGGCGAGAATGCAGCCTGGATCGCTACCGATGAGACCAGGTCCAAAGTGGTGGGCAAGGTTGGGGTAGCCCTGCCGCCGCTGTATGCTGGCGTCTTGGAGGACAAGGTTCTGCGCAACAAAGGCTATATCGGCTACTACGATGGTGGTGCCTACGGGATCCCGCACTCCTCCAAGAACAAGGAAGCCGCCTTGCTCTGGCTCCAGTGGATCGCTCGTCCCGATTTCCAGGTTGATTGGGCAATAAAAGCTGCTCGCGTCACCGAGACCGCCACGTTCGATGATCCTCGACTGAAGGAATTCGACAAGAAGGTGGACGGTTACTTCACGTTGTTGAAGGAAAAGGGCTTCCTGTTTGCTGGTGCCCCGCCCTTCCCGTTCCACGCTACCATTCGCGAGGTCATCGCACCCTTCATCTACAAAGGTATTACGGGTGAGATGAGCACCGCGGATGCACTTGATCAAGCGGCCGCCGCAGTCGACGCAGAGCTCGTGCGACTCGGCTACGGCAAGTAATACTTGATGCTCCAGGGGAAAGCACTATGAGGGCAACCCGCACCGGGTGGGGGCTTCTAGCCCCCACCCTTATCATTCTAGGCTTCGTGGGCATTGTGCCGTTCCTGTATGTCATATACATCGGGTTTTTCGATTGGGATATATTCGCGGCCAAAGTCGGGATGGTGTTCGCGGGTGTAAACAACTACCGTCGACTGGTATTCGACAGCGAGTACCTAGCGGCATTAGGACGCACATTGCAGTTTATGATCTGGGTGGTGGTAAGTGAGCTCATTCTCGGCTTTGTGCTCGCTCAGCTGCTGACCAGAAACTTCTGGGGACGATCAGTATTCCGCACTATTCATGCCTTACCTCTAGTCGTGGCACCCATAGCGGTGGGTGCCACATGGCGGTTATTCACTATCCCTGGTTTCGGTCCGCTTCCCTATTACCTGGACAAGTGGTTTGGGATCGAGTACAGTATCAGCCGCTATGCTGGCCATGCTTTCACAACTATCGTTCTGATGGATATCTGGCACTGGACGCCATTTGTCACATTGACATTGGTGGCTGGGCTAACATCTCTGCCGAAGGAACCTTTCGAACAAGCACTCGTAGACGGCGCAAACCGTTGGCAGGTCTTCCGCTACCTGACTCTACCCCTGTTGACGCCGGTGCTGGTGACCACTACTTTTATCCGCATTATGGATGCGTTGCGCGTAGTGGATGAGGTGTGGATGCTAACCGGCGGTGGTCCAGGCACATCCACTCGCTTCGTGGGGTTACATATCTGGCTGGTCGTCTTCCCGAAGACAGCCTATGGTTACGGCGCCGCGATGTCGTTACTGACCCTTTATTTCACCATTGTGCTGAGTTGGCTGCTCTTTATCGCAATCACCCAGAGCGGCAGGCAAACTGCTTCGTGAGGTATGCCATGGCATCCAGACCTCTACGCAAAACGTTGAGTGGAGTTGGAACTTATCTCGTCTGGATCTTCATGTCGGTGTTCACGCTGCTCCCTGTTTACTGGATGTTCGTGGTTTCAGCACGTAGCCGAGTGGAGTTGTTCGGTGGACCCAACTTGATCCAGACCACCTTCTTTGCCGAGAATTATCTCAAACCACTCTCGAGCTCGACATATCGAGGCTACCTGATGAACTCGCTTATCATCGCCACTTCTAATGCGGTATTGGTGATGATATTGGCGGTCATGGCCACATATGCGCTCTCTCGCTATCGTCTGAAGGGCGATGAAAACATTTTCTTCTGGACGATCACCAATCGCATGGCACCACCAGCTGTCTTCTTGTTGCCTCTCTTCCTGCTGTATACACGCGTCATCAAGATCGGAGAATGGAGTCTATTTGATACACACATTGGCATCATATTGGTCTACTGTGTGTTTAACCTGCCATTCGCCATCTGGTTGCTCAAGGGCGCGATTGACGGTATCCCCGCTGAGCTGGATGAGGCAGCGCTTGTGGACGGTGCGAATACGTTCACTGTTATTGTGCGCATCATTGTGCCGCTGGCCGCTCCTACCATCGCTATCAGCGGCATTTTAAGCTGGATCTTTGCGTGGAATGAGTACTTGTTCGCCGCCACTCTAACCAGTGTCAACGCACGCACGATTACCACTGGACTGGCCGAGTTCGTGACTGTCACGGGTACTAACTGGGGCCAGATGGCTGCCATGGCAGTCGTTGCTATCTTACCCGGCCTTCTCTTTCTCTCCCTGGTTCAGCGGTACATTGTAACAGGTCTCACCTTCGGTGCTGTGAAGGAATAAACCAATGGCAGAACAGCCCAAGAAACTTTCTGAGAATAACAACGTGACCACCGTTGCTGCACCCGTGCGTCATGTCGGGCGCAAAGGTTTTCTGCCCATCACCACCAACCTTTGGGATCGCTTCTTCATCAGCGGAGTGTTGTTGGTGGCTATCCATCTCTTGTGGCTGCGTTTCATCGAGTTTCTCTTACCACTTCCAATTGCTACAGTTATCTCGTTAATAATCATGTACGTTATCGTGCGCTGGGGATAGGACGCGCACCTGGGTATGTCTGCATCGTCCGGTAATCCCTGACTCATTTCGCTGCTGACAAGACGTAATAAACTGAGAGGAATTGCGTATGAATGACAACATCCAAACAGCGAGACCAATCTTAGAGCGATTTCGACTGGATGGCCGGGTAGCTTTGGTTACGGGTGGTGCTATGGGCATCGGATTAGGATATGCCGAGGCACTCGGCCAGGCAGGTGCAAAGGTAGCAATAGTTGACATAAATAAAGAGGCCGCTCACAAAACCTGCGAAACGCTCCAGGCAACCGGCATTGATGCAATGGTGGTGCTGGCGGATGTGACCCAGCCCGATCAGGTCAGGCGTATGGTCCGGGAAGTGGTCGAGCAGTGGGGACAGCTTGACATCGGTGTTAACAATGCCGGCATCGCGCACTGGCATGATTCGGAAACACTGGACTACGTCGATTGGAAGCGCGTAGTTGACCTCAATCTGAATGCCGTCTTCTTGTGCTGCCAGGCTGAGGCGCAAGTGATGCTGAAGGCTGGGTATGGGAAGATCATCAACACTGCTTCTATGTCGGGACATATCGTGAACCGTCCACAGAATCAGGCGGCGTACAACGCGACCAAGGCGGGTGTCATTCATCTCACGCGCAGCTTGGCAGCGGAATGGGCCAGCCGAGGAATACGTGTCAACAGTATCAGCCCAGGCTATACACGCACTGCGTTGGTGGAACAGTTCATCAGTACGCCGGAGGGACGCGAGCTCGAGAAGCTGTGGGTAAGCCTTACACCTCTTGGCCGCATGGGGCTGGTGTCCGACCTCCAGGGAGCAGTGGTTTATTTGGCTTCAGAGGCCTCCGATTTTATGACCGGTAGTGATTTGATCATTGACGGGGGTTACTGCTGCTGGTAGCTGTGTTTGACCATTTTTAACATAACTCAAGAACAGGAAGGGGTTCCCTTTCCATACTGGAAGATAGGAGCCCCTTTCCCTTTAGGCGCATCCCAACAGACCATCAAGCGCCAGGTTGCAGCTGAACTTTCAAGGTCTTACCTGCCCTGAATAGCTCGAACACGCCGGCGAATTCGCGTAGCGGCACAGTGTGGCTGATGAGCGGCGCGATGTCAATAATGCCGTTGGCGAGCCAAGCAATCGCTGGCTGGAACGTATAACACAGTGCGAAACTACCAATAATGGTCCAATCATGACGGAAGACGTCGTAGGGGCTCAGCTTGATGGTCGCATTGTTGGGAGCCACTCCGAATTGCAGGTATTGACCACGTGGTTTGAGATAGTTGAATGCCTGTTCGATCACTGCCGGTACTCCCGTAGCATCAACCACCACCGCGAAGCCATAGGGAGCAAGCTCGTGTAATGCCTCAGCCTGATCGGGGCCAGCCGCTATCACAGCTGTTGCGCCCAGCCGTTGTGCCAGTGCCAGGCGATCCAGCTGCTTCTCAACCACCACGACCTGTGAAGCTCCACTGTGACGCAGCGCTTGCACCAATATTAACCCCATCGGACCGGCGCCCAGGATCAGCACCTCATCGCCAGGCCAAATCCGAAAGCGCTTTAGCGCGTGCACCACGCATGCCAGCGGCTCCACGAAAGCCGCCTGAGCATCGCTGATG